>Ga0209666_1000317_pt1 | contig 38044 bp, 25 predicted proteins | sample SaaInlV_125m_DNA_FD_184679 | JGI IMG/M metagenome (GOLD analysis project Ga0209666, IMG submission 184679) | Marine microbial communities from expanding oxygen minimum zones in the Saanich Inlet - Saanich Inlet SI037_S3LV_10m_DNA (SPAdes)... | ecosystem: Environmental > Aquatic > Marine >...
AGATGATACGGAGCTCGTATGCCCTACTCACGAGACAGCCAACACGTCTTTGAAGAATCCTGGTCACTTGGCAAACATGGATCCGCGCGCGATTTATTTGGTCGAAACAGGCTCTGCGGTGCCTCCTGGCAGGGTAAAATCCATTAATTGTACCCCCTCTCGACTTGAACGTTCGGCAAACTCACCTCCAGTCGAGCCCAAAAATATGACATATCCAGGCTCGATGCATCCCGGTTCTTCTAAGGCGTTTCTTGACTATCTTGTCAGCAATCACACAAAAACTCGTAAAAACGAGTTGCGGAGCCGTATTTCTTTTGATTCAAAGAAACGCTCCAAATGCCCACCTATTTGCGATGTTCCCGATCGTCCCGATGCGACGACGCCTGTGCAGCCCACATCCCTTCCGGACCAACAATTTCCGGATACGTCACCTGTTGATGGAAATGAAAAAATCAAAGCTGGGTATCATAGCCCACCACAATCGCACGTGCCTGTGAGGAGCGAAGACTTGAAGAACGTTTTCCCGGACATGATTCAGAACCTTCCTTCCGCTGATATTCCACCTGATAAAACCGACCATCAACTGGTGGTTGCAGTACCAGTTGCGCAGACCAGCACTGTAATCCAAAGGCTGCAACGCGCCATGGAATCTCGTTCTCGCCTCGAGGCAGAGAACCGCCGAAAGCTTGAGCTGGATTCACGACGCAAAGAAGAGGGGCGAAACCAGCGAGAAGTTGAAGCTGCTGAGCGAAGGCGCGCGAAAGATGTCGCGGAGGCGAGGGAGAAGGACGAGAAGAGAAGGCGACACATGAAACTTCAGCAGGCCCGGAGAGAGCAGGAACATGCCCAGCGAGCCGCTGAGGAAGAACAAAATCGCATGCGACGCCTATTGGTCGAGCAAGGGAAATACGAGCGCCAAAGTCTAGCAAACGCGGCCAAACGTAAAAGTCTGAACACGGTGCGCTCAGTAGAGGAGAAAAAACAAAGGCTGCAGAAATTCATTGCGAAGAGTGCAGTGACTCTAGCCAATGAAATAAGTGCTTCGGTGCCAGTCCAAGGCAGACAAACCCATCTTACCTCAGAAGAATGCGACTCCCAAGATTCGAAGAAACCGACCAAAAGTGGGAAATGCATTTCATACGAGATATCTCCCTACCGCAGTGGGTCAGATACTGACGAAGACGAGGAGCGTCCTTACCCGCGAAAACCTATTCCCGATTGGGCGCGGACTGATGCCCTTGTTGCGGTTCTCACAAAGCAGGCCAGTGTTGATCCCGATGAGATTTTCCAAAACACGACAAAAACCTGTAGCCTCGGGGCTGTGTTCACGTCACACATGGAGAGAACGTGCAGTCGTCGTAGCAGCTCTGGTGATTGGTTCAGCGATCGACTAACATGGAGAGAAGAGCTGACGTACAAAAAGGATATGGGTTTCTTGGTAAATAAATGAGGTGCGAAGAACTTAAATCATCAATTTTAAACGTGTCACCTTCGAAAGTATTACATTATGACTATCACTTCAGCCGACTAAAGGAAGACCTTGATCATTTAGGGGCGAAACGCGAGGAAAAATGTTCATCTTTTTTACTTTGTCCCCCGGTTTTAGTCCACCCCACTCGACTCTTTCTAACAAGGAACCAGTCCCTAGATCCATACTTTCTCCGACTTCAATTATCTTTTCGGGTATAAATGGCTCCAATAGCACGCATGCGATTCGAAGAGCCTCGAGGCATTGGTATAACACAGCTCCCAACTCTTCAGCTTTTAAATCATCTTTCGCCATCCGGAAAGGCTCTGTTTCAGAAATGAAAAGGTCAACCCTTGCCACTATACCTATAGCCGCCATCGTTGCCTTTGGAAGCTCCAAATCTTCTACGTGTCGCATTACATCTGCTGCAGCTCCCGCCGTGAGCTCTGGCCAGTCGAATCGCTCCCAAGTAATTCGTTTTCCCGCTGTGCTTATCTCCGAGGGGATCGCTCCGTCACTGTAATACTTATTTACCATGGCGGTCGTACGACTCAAAGAGTTACCCAAGGTATTGGCCAGGTCCGTGTTGTACACCTCGTGCACACGTGATGCCGAAAAGTTGGCATCCTGCGATCCTACGGGCCCTTCTGTAAGCAGATAATACCTGAACCCGTCTAAACCATAATGATCAGAAAATCGCTTCATTACTTCAAGGTCAACAAAGTTTCCGAGAGATTTGCTCATCTTCCTCCCTTCGCGAATCCAGAAACCGTGCGCATGAACGCGCTCAGGCAGAGGCAGTTCGAGTGCCAAAAGAAGTGCTGGCCAAATAACAGCATGAAACCAACTGATTTCCTTTGCCATGACATGCAGCGAGGCGGGCCAATAGCCCTTCAAGCCCTCTTCTGAACGGCAAATTGAAACCCCCACATTCGTCTCAGGGCCTTCTGCAAGATTAAGTGCGGTAATGTAGTTCAGCAAAGCATCGATCCACACATATATCACGTGAGTGTCATCCCCGGGCATTGGAACGCCCCAAGTGAAATTGGTGCGGCTTACGGGTACGTCATTTAGACCTTCCTCTACTCTTCTGATGATTTCATTTCGACGTGAAGAGGGTGTCAAGAACGTGGGATTGTCCTCATGAAATCTCAGCAATTGGTCCTGAAAGGCTGAAAGCTTAAAGTAGTAATTCTCCTCGCTCGATCGGATCAGATCCTTCCCACTTATTGGGGATTTGTAACCGATTTCTTTTGCCTTTGTCTCCGAAATTTAGGGTTCAAGAATAACGTTGCATGAAATAAAAAGTTGAACCACCAAAATTATGCAAAGGATTCATACCGTGTAGTATTCTTCTTGTCCCTCGTCATACCAGCCTTCAAATTTTCCTAGGTAAATGAAGTCTTTCTGAAGCAAAATTTCGACGAGAGTTTGGACCTGGACTTTATGAGACGCATCTGTTGTTCGAATGAATGAGCTGAATGAAATGTTCATCGCCTCCATCACCTCTCTAAACAACGCGGAATTCTCGTCAGCAAGCTGCTGTGTAGTAACGCCACGTTTCTCAGCTGATTGCTCAACCTTCAAGCCGTGTTCATCAGTTCCGGTGAGAAAATACACATCTTTGCCCATGTTTCTTTGGAATCGTGCATAAACGTCTGCTACCGTTGAAGTGTAGACGTGACCGATGTGTGGCTTATCGTTGACATAGTAAACTGGCGTTGTGACGAAACACTTTTCGCTCACGGCATGCATAATTCCACAGGTGCGTCTCGCCGTATAGTCGCGGGCTCGAAAATTAAACCGAGATCCCCCACCCTGCGAGATACTGAGAAGAACCGACCTCTGGCAAGAAGGCGAGCGGGATAAACTCCCCCTTCCAACATTTTGAAAGGCCGAGCGAGGCGTGAATATCCTATTGACAACAGAAGCCCGGGCAGGCTGCATCGTGGAAAGCATGCGAATGCCAATTCCTGATCAATGATCGATGCCAATACTAGGTGGGCAAGATGATTCGACAACGACGTCTCTATCGCACTATTCGTAAACTCGATGCGTTAGGATTTTTACCTTCTTCGTTCGGTAAAATATGGTTTCGTTCGTAATAAAATATGACAAATAAAATAACACATAATCTTTAATATATCTAATCTATCATTGTTATTACCCGCCTTCATATGATATATTATTGTTAACAATTATTATATATTATTATATTATTAAGATCTTAAGATTATAATAATGGTACATCTAATAATAAATATAAATATACCTGTGTGTGTTTTTTTTGGGCCCAGGGGCGGGACTTGTCACCCAGTCAATTTTTTATTTGGCACCGAGCGGGACCAGTCATCCTTGAGTTACTTCTTCCCATACATATCCTGAAGCGTGCCACGCGCTGACAGAAGCGCATTTTCCATGAGCAAGATGCGCGCTCATGTAGCCGCTGACGCGCGAGTACCAAGCGATGCGCTGTATCTTTAGGGTCCGCGCCGTGTCTTTAGGGGGACGGGGTTGGGGTTTCAGGGCTTAGAGTATAAACAGCCTCGACGCGGCTCGTCGGCCGCTCCCTTTTTGACATCCTGAAAAATTTTGTTGTGCGGCTATGCCGCATATATATCTTCGTTCGGAAAAGAAACAGAAAATACATGAAGAGCAAGCTAGCTATATATAGATAGCTAGTCATAAAATAAAGTCAAGGATATTAATAGGAAAAAATAATGGTCCATTTAGGTGTGATAAACAGAAGGCAAGACCTGTTCGAGTTTCGTGTTCATTCGCTCACGCTGCGAGAGATAGGCAGGGGAGCTGCGCCTAATGTATTTTGACAGCGAAGAGAAGAAGAACATCTCTATAAAAAGCCGGACACCAACGTGGGAAGCAGATGGGCGCGACCCCGGGCCGGCAAATGTCTCAACAGGTTTGAAGGTGCAACAAGAAAACCTGCGAGAGCTCCGGAAGTTCCTCTTCGACGAACTTCTGCAGCTACAGGTCTGGCATCCTTACCAGGACCCCATTATTATTTTGTTCTGACTATGCCCGAACGCAACATCGTGCAGGTAGAGGAAGCTACCCTGAAGGAGAAATTGCGGGGGAGCGAGACAAATCGGAGAAAGAAAGCAAAGGTGGGCCCTGAAAAAGGTAACGATGCCGGCGGAGACTCTCTGCAGCACTGCTCACAACAGAGGTAAAAAGAAGCTCACGTCGCATCAGCTTTCACAAAAACAGTGCATTCGGTATCTTTCTGATATTACAGAGCACGGAGTGCTCTTTCGTGGTAGCGTGTGGATGTCATGCACACGGCAGCTGGCATATATTCTTGACAGACTCTGCATTGGACGGAGAGTTCCTGGAGAGGCTGCGGTTGGCATGCCCTTATTCCTCAACACCTCTACAAATACCTGCGCAGAACCATGCAACCTTTCACCCGTTACTATGTTGGACCCATGTCGCGCGATAATTATTCGCCTATCCCCCCATGAATCCTTCTACGCCGCATGGATATTGAAATTTCTCACCGTATACACGTCAGCGTCTGGGAGCTGTGATAAAAACGAGAAGCAGACAGCGTTGTGCAGGCTAAGCCTTCTCAGTCATTGGCGCGTACTGCTACGAGTGGAAAACGCAAGAACTTTCGGAAGACAGGTGTATGAAGATACTCCTGACTTTGTGCCTCGTCTTGCTTCATTCGTGCACTTCCGCAAGGCCGGGTGGTTACTGAAGTCAGGCCTGCAGTATGGCTCTGATTTTGTGCTTTATCGCAATGTTCCAAGTTTGGTGCACTCGGACCACTGCGTCGTGATTCAACCCTCGTCAGATGCACTCGCCGCATTGGAACGACTCATGCCATTTCGGGTTATCCGCAAATGTCTGGACATAGAGACGCCGAATTATCTTGAGTCTGAAAGATGGCTTCATCGACAAATTAATTTTGGCTACTGGGTCGATGTTCAGGCAGTTAGCCGACTTTGCGGACAGGTAAGCAAGACGTTTATCTTTGCCCAGATTTCATGTCCATGGGGCATAGATATTTCCAAAGACAAGTGCATCCATTTGATTCGGATAAAGGAGGCGCGTGTGGCACGATTTATCGCTGAAGAGAACAAATGAAGTGCAGTAGCTTGGACGCTTTACCGCGCTGTCCGTAACTTTTTGTGAGCACGATTATGTATGTGTATCTTTGGTAGGAATATGGACGACGACACGCTCGTAGGGGGTGTGCCTTTCAGATCATCTGTACACATCTGGTTGGTAGAAAACGTGTGCCATCGAACCATCGTGTGAGTTCTGGCAAATTATACCTCTTGCATCTGTTACCGGCGAACTGTTTACATGCCATTTAGTGACCTCTAGCAAACAAGTCGCTTGACAGGCACATATAACCGTGCAGTAACAAGCAAATAAAGTGATCAAAACATTTAAAAGTTTGCACGAGCGCTTCTTTGAGGGAACAGATTTCCCAGGGGTTTATTTTTTTTTGCAACCAACTTGTCAGCGACTGAATATAGCAACCGAGATAGAACTGCGCAAGATTTGGACACTTACAAGTTGCCGAGCGACGTGTACTCACATGGTGCAATGCCTTCACTGCAGGCTGAGTGGAACAGTGTAAGATTTGTCAGGAGGTAGGAAAGGAACCTCAACACCAACGGGTGTGAGCCAAGCGAGTTTCAATTTTGTATCATGATGTGAGGCTGTCATGAGGTAGCCGTCTCGGGCATCCTCGGGTATACTGAGTGCCTGTGAGATAGTCGCGCGCATGTCTCGGACAACTCCATCATCGACGACATCTAGCACAAGCCTCTTGGCCACCTGCACATCCTTGAAAGTACCGCGTATTTCACACAAACCAGAATTCCTTGCAACTCGCAAACCAGCGCCCGAACGATCCATTAAATCGCGAATCTTTGATCCTCCCTTTCCCACGACTCTAGACGCATGGGCACCACAATTAAGGAGTAGACCAATCTTATTCCCGACTTGCACAGTCCCAGCATTTGTAAAAAAAGGCGCAAAAGCAATTTCAGTTGTTTCGCTTTTCCCAGCCAAGCGGGTGTCCCAGGCACTTCTCGACATCATTGCCGTTGCCGCTCCAGCGCTCTGTGTATGGTTCGAAGGCCTGTCGTGGGAGCTTGGGTGTTTGAAACTTGGGTGCTCGATTGCCGCGTTCACGAAGAGACGCCACCACCCTTGAAATTAACACGCGGTCGATCGATTTAGCTTTGGTCACACGACCAAATATGTAAAAAACAAGGGAAAATAAAATAAATATGCGGCCCAAGAAATATTACAACCGACCTAATTCGGGTTATATTATTACGAAGGTATTCTGAATTTCAAGCAGGTGTGAAATTATAATTATTACATGTATGGGATGTAGTTTAGGGTTGACAGTTTTTGCGGACACATATAAGGGGTCTGTATGGGCATTTCACTTAGCAGAAGGTATAAATAATAAGTTAATTAAGATTAATACGAACGAAGGTAAACTTACTATAAATACCTTCGAAGGTGATAATAATCCTACAGGCAGGGGCCAACGAGGGAAGGAATGACTGATTCGGAGGGGTTCGCTCCATGTGGGTCGGCATAGCCTCAAGAGGGGATGGTTAATGATATAGTAGTATGCATCCAATGAATTACAATTTTAATGCAAACAGCCGTGTTTATTGTAAACGATACCAGGTCTTCCGCTTGATAGCACGTGTTTGCTCATACGTCGGCTGTAAATTGAAGTTAATAAGATGGTTATCCATGCGATTAATCTCGTCATATCATGAGTCCGAGAGTTCGTTTGATGTGTACCCGCCCAAACTATTTATCACATCCTCGGAGGCCGACCCACCTGGGCTGGAGCGAACCCCAAAAAATCAGTCTCCCCTACAAAAAGTAAGTGTTACCACCTTCGTAATCATGATAAGCTAGCTGCTACGAAGGTACCCTCGAAGGTACCTTGGTAACGAAGCTTATTACAGTAAGTTTCGGAGTTGTTAAGTTTATTTCGTAACTAAGTTTATCATTATCACTAGGACTGTGAAATAGTCCTCAATACATTATTCCGAAGAGCACAACTCCTGCTTGTCACGCGTGCAACTATGACTTGATAGAGCAACATCAGAACCATCCCGGACCCTCTCGGATTAACCGACAATTACGAGAGATCGGTCCGTAAACGCTAGAGCACGACAACGGCTTTCGGTGCTTTCGCCCTGTCCATCTGGCAGGTCGGTTCGAAATGTTGATTTCTGTGGGTGACGCTATGTTGCGTGTTCAAAAGTCTGCCATCTGGATGTATGCCTGCCGCCTGCCTGCGCCAGTTGCTATATGCACAAGTTTCTTGATCGAGTATACGTTGATGTTCATTTCCACTGTGTCGTGCGATAACTGCGCCGGCGGAGTTTTGTGCGGATCTTTTCTAGCACTCTGCTATCTTGGCTTCATGATGTACTGTTCTTTGTACCTCCCAGGACCTGCGACAAGATATCTCGCCCTCGGTGCTTTCGCGGCTATCGTGCCAACCTGTTTCTTAGGGCATGGACTGGTCACGCGTTCCGAGCTAGATAAAGCAGTCGCAGCGTACGGGTCAGATAACAATGGCTTATATCCCATCGAAGGTCTGAGGCCTGATGTTTTCAATGCAGATGTGCTCTCGCTTCAAAGTATAAGCCCTCAAAATTTCAGATTTGACCTCATGGGGCAGGCACACGAGGTTCTCCCCCTTCAGGATACTACAAATGCACGCACAGCTGGTAAATCAGAGGAAGGGACATACTGTGCAGTCCCGATAGTTTGGGACTCGTGGACTGTGAATGACCCAGTTCCCTTCTGGTACGTGTGTGAAAACAACTGGCAGTTCTTTGTCAATTGTAAAGATGCATTTGAAGAGACGTACAACGACAAAGACCACTACGGATATCAAAATCTAAGAGCATGTTTGAGAGCACCGATGGAAGTTATGAAGTTTTGGCTGGATTCTGGGTATTACTCATCGTCTGATTTTGCCCCACGTTCGTCCACAAACTTCAACATGACACCAAGTCCTTCAATCAACAACGACCAGACCGTAGCGAATGCGACGCAACAGATATCATCAGCAAAGTATCGTTATTCTTCCGAGGCATTTAACCGTAATGCGATCGATCATAAAATGCCGCGCCGCACGCTTTTGCTTATGCCTCATGGGACTCGAGACTTGTTGCATGATAGTGTAAATGAAACAGTTGGCACTTCACCACCTTCCTTGGTTTCCTCAACTTTTAAGATGTCGACTGATGCAATAGAGCATGACGACACCATCTCAAACGCCTTAGGATCATCATTTATGAATGCGCCTAAGCCGCAATCTCTTTCATTGCCTCCCCCACCCGTGCTGTACTTCTACCGAATGGATTTTATGAGCATGGACCATCAGCACGAAAAGCTGACACAATCCGCGATGTCTGCATCAAGCATTCAACATCACATTTCACTGAAAGTCGATGCCCTCAAGATCAAACTTGCTCCTTTCCAAGAGCCTTGTTGTAGTGCGCACAAATCTGCCATAACTGAGAGGATGCTTGCTGTTGCTCTTGGCTCACTTTTTGCTTGCACTGTATTGCAATCAGCTTTTATGATATTTCTGAGTGTTCTTACAAAACGCTGGTCAAAATGATTGCAACCAAGAGTTTCAGGTTATGTATGTAATTTTAACAGTTAATTTTAACATTTCACATTTAAAGGGTGCTCAATGGCACTGATGGATGTTAAGTCTTGTTCAGATGTAGCTACTCTCTGCGCGCAAAAGCTCAGCTAAGTGAGGTCAACAAATATCTGAACGTTGCACTGGGTTCCCGGTTAGTGCGAACTTGTGGCAGAATGGATGGGCTGGATCATCTCCACAAGTCGTTTATTTGGACATGCTCAGAATGTTTTTCCTGCGCGTGGTTATCGATTCTTCATAAGGTCATTTCAATGTCACCTTCGTGATGAACATATGGAAAACGCTAACTTGAGCTACACGCCTTGTGCTGGCTGATTGTTAGCGCAGACCTACTATCTGTACACTGGTGTCGCCGAACGCAGCTGTTTCAATCTGGGAAGAGCTTCCTTCTATTTGAATCTTCAAACACAGACGCTTTGCTGCCGTAAGGATGTAATGTGTGCTGGCTGATTGTTAGCGCAGACCTACTATCTGTACACTGGTGTCGCCGAACGCAGCTGTTTCAATCTGGGAAGAGCTTCCTTCTATTTGAATCTTCAAACACAGACGCTTTGCTGCCGTAAGGATGTAATGTGGGCAACTTGCATGGTTATGCCTTCGATCCCACCTCTCAGCATACGTCTCAAAATTATTTCCAAGGAAGATGTGTGACTGCAAGACAGAAGGACTACCCCAATTCGCTTTTAACACATTTTCATACAGGTCAACTTCGCAGTGTGGCATGAACCAAAATGTCGGGTCCTTCGTGACCGCTGCTTCTGGCCCGGCGTATCTATCAGAAGCCTCTTTCGTCAAGAGTGTTGGACTCATCGCCTTACACCGGTAGCGAGGCAAAGGAAGATCCGGTGAAAGTGTACATTCCCCAATATCTTGAAAAACTTTGTCAAGTGAGCCTAGTAGCTTTTTATCAATTGGCGTAAAAACTGGGTCGTATAGCTCCATAGCCGAGGCATCCAGACAAAGGTGCTCTACCAAAATCATTGCGAGAGAGAGCTGCAGGCGAGCAACAGTTGAGTTTGAAGGTGAGCCAAGACCAAGAACAACAAATCGACGAAATCTTGCTTGCTTCGTCACACCTGCAAAGTTCAGTTTCTCAAGCAAATTAGTAACAAACTTCGCCTCTCTCAGCTGAGTTACCGCGCGTCTGAGCTGAAAAATGGAACGTTCGAACGTTACACCGTGACCATCCTCGACGGGCTGTGTGTGTGCCTCTGCATGGGTCCTGAGTGCAACAAGTGCTGCCAACCAAAAGTTGTAAGGGTGACATAGAAGGCAGTTCAACGTTTTGGTTGCTCATACAAATAACTCACCAGCAGCGCTCATCCGCCGACAGGATTTTCTACTTACAACGGTCCAATCTGTCCACGCAGAAGACAGAGTTTAAGGAAGACTGGCAAGATTCTCAGACAACTTGTTCTCACCGACTGACGACATCGAGGTAGAAACAGACGTCACGTGCTCGGTCGGTGAGTGCGTAACTAGTTCAAAAAATTGTTGGAAGGATATACAGAGGTGAAGGTCTCGCTTCCATCGGGGCTCGCAGTCTTGCGGATATGTTTGCTGCCCTCTGCTTTTTGCTTCCTGGTCAAAAGAGTTGGGTTTTCACTTGATTTATTTATTTATTTATTATCTTCGTTCGTATTATTATTTAAATATTAAAGTCAAATACGAAGGTATATATACGTATCCCTATCTTCTGTATATATAAATATATGTATGTTTAAGATCTTAAGATTTTTTTGGAGGAAAAAAATTTAAGATAAAGATCTTTATATATATATACAATATATCATACAATAATAATAATAATATAAAGGATATTAAATATAATATATATGATCAATTTGCTTGGTACCATATTTAACTTGACAACGGATATATAGGAAATGAAAGCAAGTCATATAACTTTACAATTATATCATAATCTTAACATTATGTTTCAAATAAAATATTAAGATTATTATGTTTTCAAGTATATTTGAAATACTAAAAATATATTTGGGAAATAATTTGGAAACAAATATATATATATATATGTACTTGTGTCATATATATATATATATATTTGAACCATATATATATACTTTATATTATTTGAAACATATTCAAGATATACTTATTACATCTTATTACATCTTATTACTTGAATTATTGATTGCTTGCTTGCTTGTATAAATAAATAAATAAGTTACGAGGACAACTTGTATTAGTTTTAATTTCATTTCCGTTGTCATAAGTATTGCAGAGGCCAAACACGGAGGGCGAACTCCGATTGTGTTGCGCATTATCGTCCATGAGTATTGCGCTCTTTGAGTGTGCTATAATTATACGAAGAGATCTTTGCAGACGGCACCATGGAGGAGGATGCCCTTCTTGGGAGCAAATGCGTGCAGTCACCAGTTTCAAATCTCAATGAAGCACACACGCAATCACGCGGAACGGACACTAGTTCATTCGCGATTAGATTGACAAACGAAGTAGAGGCAGCGTCGCTCGCCGTCGAGGAGCTTGTCTGCACCATGAACGTCGGGTGCTTTCTCGTTGATGTCAGAGCCCCCGGAGAATATGCTAAAGGCCACATTCCCGGTGCTGCTAACATTCCCTTGTTTGGAAATGACGAGCGTGCAAAGGTGACATCCGCCTCATCGAAGCAGGGCAGGACGTCGGCCTCGGGGATGGCTCGAAAACTTGTGCGATGTAAGCTGAACAGGTTTTTTTCGACTATTTTAAAAGTCGCACTGTCAAGAAGAGGCCTTTACAATGCTGAGAGGCAATCTTCAGCATTGCCCGTAAAATTTGTGTTTTACTGCTGGAGCGGTGGGATGCGCTCTTCTGCTGTCTTATGGCTTTTGAAGCGCGGTGCATTACCGGGGCTGCTCACATGTGGTATAGTCCGTGGAGGATATAGGTCATTTAGGCAGTTTGCACTATCATTATGGCATCCACCAATCGACACCTTGACCAACGCATACTCGGGCCATGAAGGAATACGTGGTAAATCAGATGGACCCGGGATGCCTCTTTGGGAAGGGTCCCGTGTATGTATCATTGGCGGCCGCACTGGTGTAGGCAAGACCCGAGTTTTGAGCGCACTTCTCCGTGCAGGCGAGCAGATTATTGATCTTGAACGCATCGCTCGACACAGTGGGTCGGTGTTTGGCTGGGTCGGCCAATCATCTATGCAGCCCAGCAGTGAGCACTTTACAAATCTTGTGGCCTATAAGGTTGCAGGGATGCAAGCGTTTCCTAAGTGGATTTTCGTTGAAGACGAGGGGCCTCATGTTGGAAAATGTTCACTCGACCCTGGTCTATTCCAATGCATGCGATATGCACCCCTGGTCATCAATATACTTGCATCAAAATGCTTGAGGTTGCGTATGCTGGTGGACGATTATGCTAGCGGAGAGCGCCGTGCACAGTCGCAGTGGTCATCGACGATGTTACACTCAATAGGCAAGCTTCAAAAGCATCTAGGCGAAGAACATACAAACGCACTTAAATGCAAGCTTGATGCTGGTCATTACGAAGCTGTAGCAGAAGGGCTGCTAGAATACTATGATGAATCATATGATACACATCTTGGCGAACACAGACCAAAAAGAAAAGAAACTTGCGCGGATGGCCATAAAGAAAGAGTTGGGAAAATATTGCAGGTCCATGCTTATGGTATTGTAAACAAATGTAAAGGCCACCATGAGAACTTCAATCCTGATCTATTGGATGTGGATCGCTTGATACAAGATATTTTGATTGCTGTCGACACATTCAAACACAAAGAGGGCAACGGGATATAGGTTCACACCGTCCTGAAAAACAACATGCCATCACAAAGCTTAGCGTGGGAGACGCTCTCGACCAAACGGTAACATGTGATGCGCATCAGCGCTCAAGTCGTTTTGTAAAGTTACGAAATAAATCCGTGCAGAACGAGGAGATTATTATTCAGCTGCCTCCATTTTTAGTGACACCGCCAGCAAAGTACTCGGGTTTTCTAAGGTCTAGCCCATAATCATTTAGAGCGGCATTCAGGTCATCAATCGTCAGGACTACCCGCCTGTCTCGTGGATCTATACCCCTCTCCCGCTTGTCCTTTGCCTGCATCTCCAAGCGTTGCTGCGCGCAGACCCGCGCATCCACAGATACCTGTGATATGAATTTCTGCGCAGCCATTGAGACAAGACGCGTTACGCGAACGTCGGGCTTCCTGACGCCGCTGATCTTCAGATAATGATTGGTCAGAGCGTCTGGGATCTGTTGGCATTTAAAAAAGCCGCAATGGTTTGGTAAACATTACATCAGGATTGGGAATGGTTGTCCGGGCGAGGGGCTCTAGCGAAGAAGGAAAGCGCGCTTTAATAATAGCAGGAAACTAAAGCGATGTACATTACCGTGGGAGTGCATTCATCAAGATCGATCAGAAACGTTTCCACCTCCTCTTCTGTCAGCCCACACAATTCAGTGGGCAATGTCGATTTCATGGACATTGCTTCACACTCAACTGTCTTCGTCCCCAGTTGGACTTTCGACCCCAACTTTTATTATATAAATTCGGTTGGGGACTTCATTATTATATATTTCATTATTCGGAAACTGCCTCATCATGCTGTATGATTTATTCGGTAAGAGTTAAACGATCTTGCAGGTAATTAACACGGACCCGGTATCGTCAATCAGGCATCACGGTCTATTCGCTTCTTACAATGTCCTCATGACCTGGTATCGTTAATCATGAATCACGGTCTATTCACTTCGTACAATGATGACAATCGTGCGGAAGACGTGTGGAACCTTAAACCCTAGACGTGTGGAAGATTTTTCGGCCGATCTTTCGGGATCCTTTGGCAAAAAAATGTCGTAGCACTACTCACCTGGTATCGTTAATCAAGGTCGAAGGTCTATTTGCCCAATACATTGTCATAAATTTCGACATCGTTCACTCGTCAGGAACGTTAGTTGGTTTAGCGTTACAATAGTTGGTCCCTTCATCGGAGGAAATAAACCAATTTTCTTGAGTCACGTGTTGAAAGTTTGTCCATAGGTGTTTACACATACGTGAAGGCATTTATGTAATATAACTCAATTAATAATTCACATTTGTAACAAATATAAAGGCACATGAATAATATCGATGTAGCACAATATATGTTGTCTAATCATGCTCCAACCAACCAATAAATAAACATACATATATAGACTATATGCATGCATGTTCTATATATAGACTATCGTAGTATCATATATAAATACAGTAAGAGACTCGCTCAATTTCATCATGATTTAAGTCCATGCATGCACGGCGGCTATGCCGATACACCTGGGAACGGGCGACCCACGTAATCACGTTTTAATCTGTTTGCTCTAACACTTATCCCTACGCGCCTGGAAGATTTTTATTATTACTATGCATATATATAGCTATATATATTAGAATAGATATATATATGTAAATTAAACTAACCCTCGACCACGGGGGCAATAGTTATGCATTACAACCACATGTTTAATATATGTATGAGCTCGCATATATATGATAGCGTCGGCAAGAGTGAAAATCTAAGAAACTCGCGCTTGCCTGTTGTTGTTGTGACTGCGAGACCCTGGAAATTTTAGGCTTACGATGGAAGGAAAAGAGTCTACACCGATGCACATGATCGAGCGAGGCATCGACGGCGCTTCCCTTCGTTTAGTGCAGGGGCCGCTTGTCGGTGCGGTAGTCAGGCAGTTTTCTGCTTCACGGACGGTCTTTTCCGGAGATGGTCGCCTCCTGGCATGTATACTTGAAGATGGAGTTGATATATATGATATCAGCAAGCACTCGCTCGTCCGAACTATACCGACACCTGGAACTGTGGCGGTGCACTTTTCAGCAGCGGCTTCGTATATGGTAGTCTATCAGAAAGCCAACTTCTCAGGCGCCGGAGATGGAAAGAATCTCACTGTCTGGAAGATCAGCAGTGGACGTGTGATATTTTCGTGCTTCCAAAAGATCTTTAACAAAAACGATTGGCCGACTTTTCAATTTACTTCAGATGAAACTGTTGCCTGCCGTGTTGTGACAAACGAAGTGCACTTTTTCCGTCTTTCTGATTTGAATCCTCAGCCTAAACGCCTGCGAATTCCAAATGTTTTTAGTATTAAAGTGTCTCCAGGACATTTGTCAAAGGTTATAGCGTTTGTGCCTGAACTAAAGGGACTACCGGGAAATGTTCAACTCTATGATCACCCATCTTTCCAAGTTGAGGGCATCTTTGAAACTGAACCTTTGGCCCGCAAATCATTTTTCCGTGTGCAAGAGGTGGAGTTCAAATGGGCAGATGACGGCGCGGCAGTCCTCATTCACGGGTCCTCGGAAATTGACGCGACAAATCAGAGTTATTACGGAGAATCCTCGCTTCATTTCATGCGTGCTAATGGCTCACTAGACTGCAAGGTACAGTTTTCTTTGATTGGTCTATTTGTTTCCAAGTTTTTATCCTTATGCCTGCAGGTTCCACTGGATAAAGAGGGCCCGGTGCACGAGGCTGCCTGGTCGCCAAGGAATGATGAATTCGTTGTTGTGTATGGTTTCATGCCAGCAAAAGCAACAATATTTTCTTCGGATAAATGCGAGCCGAGATATCAGTTGGGTACTGGGCCTTATAACACAGTTCGATGGAACCCCTTCGGCCGATTTGTCTGCCTTGCTGGTTTCGGGAACCTTCCCGGAGATGTGGTCTTTTTCGACCGGAAAGCTGATGGAAAATATAAAGTGATCGGTTCTACGCGCGCTTCTTGCTCGGTAAGTAGCACAAGATTACACATTTGACACTATATCCCTGCCTTGCTGCATGCAGTGAATTTTGTTTTACGTCTTTGTCGCCTTTCGAAAATGTCCGTATGCAAAAGGTTTCAGCTGAGTGGTCACCAGATGGCCGATATCTCATGACTGCCACTACATCGCCTCGTCTAAATGTTGACAATGGTTTTAAACTTTGGCGCTATAATGGCGAGCTTTTGCAGCAAGTCGAACGAGAAAAGTTATTCGAAGCGAAATGGTTGCCAGCGGATAAAGAAGCCCATGCAGACCGTCCCATCTCAGCTGGGAATGTACGGCGCGATATTGCAGAACCTGGAAACCGCGGTGAGCCGACATCACATAAAATAACACCATATCGTCCTCCACACGCGACGAGTGGCTCTGGGAATTTCAGCCTTGCCAAAGCTGCACCTGGTGAAAGTGGACCACGGAAATATCGTCCTCCGGGCGCTACAGCTGCATCCGTCCCCCTTGAACACTCGCAACATGGACCGCCCGGATCAGGTTTTGTCGTTTCTGGCACGGGTAAGAGTGCTGCAAAGAATGCCAAGAAACGGGCTGCAGCTCGGGCTAAGAAAGCTGGACAATGATATCTCTAATTATTGGGGAAGTATAGATACGTTAGCAAAGTCATTAGATTATCAGAGTTTGTATTTGGGGCGGAAAAGCTGTCACCCGCAACTGTCCACTGGCAAGCTATAGTGTAGGGTGGCAGGCGAGAAGCAAGCCGAGAAAACACGGCGAACTATAGGCATATATGTCTAATAATGAAAATTTCAGAGTCATTCGACCACGAGAAGATTGTTTGCACCAAGCCCGTCGCCAGTCGTTGCCCATTCCGGGGCTGTCTGCCAGATGCCATCGACAACAAATTTAATTTCATATGTGCCGGAAACAAGCATCAAATCAGCCACAAAGACGTTATTCCCCCCTTCTATGAACTCAGGGGACATTGCGACACCTTTGGTCCAATGATCAAATGAGCCCATAATCCGAATATCTGATGCCATCCCAACCCATCGTATAGGCACACTTTTTATGCACGCAGCATCTATGTCCTTCACGTCCCGTCGAAGCGCGGCATGCATCAAGTCAAGACGTTTTGTCAGAGTATCCAATCTGGCAGCAATTTGTGCTCTACTCATATCTTCGATTTCGGCTGCTTCGACGGCATCTTGTGCTATGTGTTTGAGGGACTCTATCTCAAGCATGGCAGCAACCAAGCGCTCGTTTGCGTGCTTGATGTCCTTGTCTCTGGTTTGCAGTGTGGACTCCAAATATTTCGCAAATTTGTTCGACGCGGCGAGACGTTCATTCAGACGAGTGCGCAGTGTCACCATCTGCTCAAAAAGGCGGCGCTGGCTCGCTGCCATCTGGTCGCTACTCTCAGAACTAAGAAGTGAAGAGCCGCGAGAGGAGTCTTCGCCTGACTTCTTCGATCGTGGGTTTGACGAGTACACTGCTGCTTCAAAGGGCCGCGTTGTACCCCCAACGGGTTTGAATGAGGTGTTCACATTTGCAGGAGTTTTACGCCGCTGCTGATTGGGCGTTCCAGATCGGAAGGCGGCCACGGCGTCTTTCACTCTCTTTTTGAAGGTCGAGTTAGACTTCAGGTCGCCTTGCGAAGTGGAAGAGTCGCTATCCATTTTGGACACTTGTTCCTCTGTTTCCCATCCATCCTGACGCGAAGGGTTGTCATTGTCGACAGCATATAGAGAGGACGTATTCGGTCCACCACCCATACGCCGCCGATGTTTGTGGAAGGCGCTGCATTGGCCCATGCTCACTGTCCCAAGATTGTCACAGTGAAGGCCGGATAGACAACTGATTCTCCTTGACGATGCCGACTTAATGATGCGCTCAACTTCATTGCCAGTGCGCGCGGGCACAGCAAATAACTGGATACACAAGGGAACGACCATGATACAATTCGTCCGTGGGAAAGCAGACTTAAAACGTGACAAGTCACAGACGCGCCGTCTGTGGAAAGAAAACTTAGGGGATAGAGAACTTGTTCGTATATTGACAGATTCGGCATCACGGAATCGCATCACGGGAAAAGAAATCACGGTGGGTTTATTTTCACGCATGCACGATAAAGTGTCATAATATATTAAATAAGATTAAATATTAAATAATACCTTCGTTCGTTCGTATATCATATCGAATTCAGTAATAATATAATAATAAGCTGTGTTGTTATTACCAATAATAATATATAATATGTAATAAAAACTGTTAATAATGACCTAGTACGTAATAACGTTACTATATATACATGTATCATATAATATAAATATATATGTATTATTATCATAATATATTAAATACGCCCGATCGATGTTATATATGATGAGATGTGATCATCAGTAGTGTTCGTACGTTTTTTGAAGCCCTCGTCTTAAAAGTTACACAAAATATTTTTGACACACCGCTTTCAGCGACGCCAATTAACTAAGAGCCCGAATCCCTACCACTCGATATCGAAGCTATCGTTGCTACGACTCGTGTACATTCCATTTGTGGCAAAGTAAAGAAGCGGCACAATCATTTCATCCTCTCTCAAGCCGTCGGACCTGTTCCAGTATGTTCAGATTGAGAAAGCGCGGGAGGAAAGCGGTCCAAATTTGGGACTCGGCTGCGCCAAGTGATACGAAACTAGCACACGATCTCGATAGTTATCGGAATACTTCCTCGCGCGTGCTCGCGAATCATATCAAAATCGACCCAGTTATAAAGGTGCGATTTTTCTGGATCTTCGCATGCTCTACCCGAGTTTTTAGGCTCCCGATGCAAGGAGTCCCTCAGCCAGGCCACAATTAATCGCCTGTTGTTCCTATACAGAGTGTTTATAAGTTTCTGGATAAATTGTCCTTCCTTGATTGGGGTCTGACCTCTGACTGGCACATACAAGGGCCACGTAAACGCCAGAAATGCGACCTAGACCCCATGGATGAGAAGCTTCCTTCGGGAACAGCCAATGGTGGAGGCCCTCAGCCACTCTGTTCAAGTGAAGGATATGGCGAGATGACAGAAGCTTCAATTGAACGCTTGTTGCTTTATCTGAAGACGCTAGTATCGACAGTGAACGTCTCCGAAACACAAAGTATGCTTCCCAAAAGAAACATAAGGAATATCTCTCAGATCCACGCCAGTAATATCTTCCAGATCCAAGCCAGTACACCAGACCTGAGCTTCAACCTCTCACAGGGGAGCACTTTCGTCGACGTAGGCAGCGGGTACGGGAAGGTAGTTTTGCACGCTAAGCTATCTGCCAAGGTGATGCGATCTGTTGGTATTGAGTACGTAGCATCTAGAGCTAGAATGGCGATCGATGCGAAAAATAAGCTCATCAATGGAAATCATGCTTTCATGACTGAGGAAGCGAGGACAATGCTGGGCGACGGGTGCGAACTTGAGCACAAGGATGCCACGACATACGGCGCGTTTCATTTCTCACACATCTACATGTATGATAAAGTATTTTCCGACGCAACGTTGGAGTTGCTCGCTGATCAGCTAAACAAATCCATCTACAAGGTGCTAGTGAGCTATAATCGGCTCGAAGTATGGCGCCGCCATGGGCTAAAGGATATCACAGAGGTAGGGGCTCTGAGCATGAGAACGACTGGTGGGCAAACTTTCAAGGCGTATGTCTACATGCGTGTCTGCATGTGTGTGTAGTGTCTTGCTTTAGTGCGACGAGCCTTGTAGTAACTTTTGAATGTTGTCAGTTGTGTAGAAGAGGAGTATTAATTTTTTACATCGTGATTGCTTTCTGATTTATAAAGGTGCACCCGTCTTGGAGGAATGTATTTACAAAGAGCTTTCGTGAATTCGTGAATGCCCATTAAAGATGGTGACCTCAATCGGTTAATCGACATCGTTTAGAACATTCGTCGCTCATGCCGTCACCAGCTTGCTTCTGACAGGAAACAGAATGCTTGCTCCATCCCCTCTTATTCGAAATTCAACTGACTTACGTGTCCGGAGTAAATGAATCAAAGCTCGTCGTGATCGTCAAAATCGTCATCGCCTGCATCGTCACTTGGCGAGTACTCTCCTTGCTGATAGACCTTCGAAACGATCGGATTGCAAACTGCTTCCATCTCCTTGAGCTTGTCTTCGTATTCCTCTTTTTCTGCGTTCTGATTGTCATCGAGCCAATCAAGTGTTTCTTTGATAGCCTCCTCGACTGCAAGTTTGTCTTCATCCTCAAGTTTGTTGGCAAGCTTGTCGTCGTCCTCAACAGAATTCTTCATGTTGTAGGCGTAGGTTTCGAGGCTGTTTCGCGCATCAACGCGCTCCTTGATTTTCCGATCCTCCTCGGCAAACTCTTCTGCTTCCTCGACCATTCGCTCGATCTCTTCTTGAGAGAGGCGACCTTTATCGTTGGTAATCGTAATTTTCTCTGATTTCCCTGTGCCCTTGTCTTCTGCCCCGACATTCAAGATGCCATTGGCGTCAATCTCAAAAGTAACCTCAATCTGAGGCACCCCACGAGGAGCAGGAGGAATAGATGTGAGCTCAAACTTTCCAAGAAGGTGATTGTCCTTCGTCATGGCGCGTTCCCCTTCAAAAACCTGTATCATGACGGTCTGCTGGTTGTCTTGGTATGTGGTGAATGTCTGTGATTTTTTTGTCGGGATAACAGTATTTCTGGGGATCAATTTGGTCATAACGCCCCCGACAGTTTCAATACCTTGTGTGAGGGGGGCGACGTCAAGAAGTAAGATATCTTTAGTTTCATCACCACCTTCGCCAGAGAGTATTCCACCTTGAACAGCAGCTCCAAATGCAACTGCCTCATCGGGATTCACGCCTTTGTTAGGCTCTTTGCCGTCAAAGTATTCTTTTAATAGCGCTTGTACTTTGGGGATTCGTGTCGAGCCCCCAACCAGAACTAGTTCATCGATCTGTGACTTTTTCATTCCAGCATCCTCCATGGCCTTCCTCACCGGTCCCATCGTCTTTCGAAACAGATCATTGTTAAGCTCTTCAAAACGCGCTCGGGTGAGTGGCTCTGAGAAGTCAATACCGTCGTATAGCGACTCGATTTCAACGCGAACCTGATGTTGGTTGGAGAGAGATCGCTTTGCGCGTTCAGCCTCCCGACGGAGCTTCTGCACTGCTTTTACATCGGATGAAACGTCTTTTCCGTGTTTCTTCTTAATGAGTTTTATAAAGTATTCCATGATTCGTTGGTCAAAGTCCTCTCCTGCAAGGAATATGTTGGTTGAGATGAACTACTGTGAAAAGAAATACCAATCAACACACCTCCTAGGTGTGTATCACCATTTGTCGAAACCACTTCAAAGACGCCATTATCTATCGTTAGAATAGAAACGTCGAATGTACCGCCACCAAGATCAAAGACAAGTATGTTCTTTTCTCCTTTTTTATCAAGGCCATATGCAATTGCAGCAGCTGTTGGCTCATTTATGATACGTGCGACATTCAAGCCAGATATGGTTCCGGCATCTTTTGTAGCCTGCCTCTGAGCATCATTAAAGTATGCTGCGAAGTAGGAAAAGATCAGAAAAAAGGTTAGGAATTCGAAGTTTATTTGCGCTTCACCTGGAACAGTGACGACTGCATTCTTGATGTCTTTTCCAAGATAAGCTTCGGCAGTCTCTTTCATCTTTGTGAGCACCATTGCTGAGATCTCTTCTGCTTGAAATATTTTTGCTCCTTCCTTGAGATCAACTTCGATGCAAGGCTTGCTTTCTTTGTTGACAACTTTGAATGGAAACATTTTTAGATCCCTCTGTACCTCCTTGTCTGTAAACCTAGAGTACAATCGCACAGAGAAAGTGAGCATGACGCCATGCCAAGAGACCAGGTGGACAAGCGCGCTGAAGTTTGGGCAACTTACTTTCGACCAATCAAGCGTTTCGCATCAAAAACGGTGCGGGTAGGGTTTGCCGTTGCTTGATTCTTCGCGGCGTCACCGATGAGCCGTTCACTATCCGTAAAGGCAACATATGACGGAGTGATGCGATTTCCCTGATCGTTCGCTATAATTTCCACTTTGCCATTCACGTACACGCCTACACACGAATATGTCGTTCCGAGATCAATGCCAATGACTGTGCCGAGATGGTCTCCCGAATCGTCCGCTCGAGTACTACCAAGCAGGGCGAACAAAGCCAAAACTGGTATACAATACGAAGATGTGGAAGATGGAAGATGTGAGTTGGAAAGTCCACTCATTCTGGCGCGCTTTCATCAGCATCAGACTGAGCGGGTTAATGAATAAGTTTGAGTTGGCATCATGAACGCACCGTTCAGAAATCTTGAGATCATAGAAGAGCACATTTTGTCTCGTTCCGCCTCCAGGTTGTGGTAGCTCAGCGACTGCTAGGTGAATATAAACCGGGATTACTTGCCGCCGCGTCATCCAGACCAATCGCAGGCTTCCAGCTGGCATTTCTTGGATTACCGAGATTATGATTGGTTCGGGACATTTTTCGTTCGTTGTTTCAAAAAAAAGAGTTACCTTTATTTATTTCGAATAACGAACGAAGGTATCAGATAGAGGGAGTGGAGCTACAGTAGTGGAGCTAATAATGCAAATAAAGATGAAAGTGTTTCGTCCTTGCAGTGCTGAATTATTAGACAATTCAAACACCCGTTGAAATAAATACTCTGTATGGTCGTGGCAGTTTTATTTATTTTTTTGGGATTAAATCTTGGAATCTTGGGTCCCGGAGTTGACGACAGCGACGGTGACAAACACGTGGAAAATAAATTAGTATGGAATTTCAACTCGAATGGAAAATCACGGCGAAATGAGTTTATTTTAACTGCAAAAATAGTACAGGCTGTAGATTTGCAAGACTTTCGTCGGTGCAATTTTGAGGGTGACTTTTTTTTCGTTGGGGTCCGCATCAACTGATGGAAATTTGATGAAATTTGAATAATTAGGCTATATGATACACATAGCACTATCATATGTATGATGACAAATGGATTGATGACTTGGTTTAAACCAAGTCAATCCCAGGAAAGTTATTAAGTTAAGTTTAAGTTAAGTTAAGTCAAGTCAAATCGGATAAACCAGGAAATTAAACCTCCGATTTGACTTAACATTATACGGACGGATAACTCAGGAAATTAAACCTCCGATTTGACTTGTCTAAACTTATATGGACGGATAACTCACGAAATTAAACCACCGATTTGACTTAATTAAACTTAACTTAAGCTGTCCTGGGATTGACTGGTTTGGCATACTGCACATACAGCGCAAGTACTAATAATCTAATAATATTACCTTCGTATTATATTTGACTGAAAACTCACATAAATCCATGGTCTAGCTCAATACTGAACCCTTCTCCAACAGCAAACCCTTTTCCGGCGCCGGCCCCAGTTCAGCCAAGTCCTCTAATAATGTCCGACGATGAAGATGTCGAGCAATTTGAAACTGCCGATTCTGGCGCTTCCACCACCATTCCCATGCAGGCCGGTAACGTTCGCAAAGGAGGTTTCATGGTGATCAAGGGCCGCCCAACCAAGGTAAATTTTCGGTATTTTCGCCGCCGAAAGTTAAGCACGGAACCCTTCGCGACCATCGGACGGAGTGTTTTTCGTCGCACGGAAACTTACGACCTTATCGATTCTCAACTGAAATTCGAGTAGACAGTTTTCACTGTCTCGTGGCAACTGATACAGTCAAGCTGTCGGCTCGCAAGGTCCCAACTTCTCACTCCCTTGTTTCTTTTCTCAGGTTATTGAGGTCACAACCTCCAAGACAGGCAAGCACGGTCATGCCAAATGCCACTTCACGGCGACAGATATCTTTACTGGCAAGAAGATGGAGGAGCTGGTCCCTTCTTCACACAACCTTGAGGTGCTGCCGAAACGCAATAGCTCGTGTCTGCTTCATGCAACATGCGTTCTATTCATGATTCATAAAATCAGAGAAAGCGTACTGACTTTTTGTTGCTCAGGTACCCATCGTCTCTCGGGAGGATTACACACTCGTAGACCTCAATGACGAAGGCTTTGTAAGTTGGACCAAACTTCCATACAATGCTTCCCCTATTGAAGTCCCGACTTATCTTCCTTTTCATGCCTATCACAGCTAGGACTCATGGATGACACGGGAAATGTCCGTGAGGACCTTAAGCTTCCCAGTGGCCACGACGATGCCGAGGCCCTCGCAAGGCAAATTCAGGCGCAATGGGATGAAGGCAAAGAACTTGTTCTCACTGTTCTCAAGTCCATGGGCGAGGAGCAGGTAAATGCGACCAAAGAAGCCCCCAAGCAAGACTAAAACTAAACAAGCTGCTCTATTTCAATGAAGCGCTGACCACAAGCAAGTCGGGGACCCCTAGCCCCATGCAAGATTAAATATTTACGCATAATGATATGCTCACTGTGTCGTTCTCGCATTTAATATCGCTACAGTTGAAACGTGTCATCCATATCGTAATTTTCCTGTTCAACTGCAAAAATGTCCTGCTACTTCGCTTTTTGGCAATATGATGGAAGCAGAAAGTGCATCAAGAGTCGAAGTTCTACAGTTAAGAAGCACCGACCGAAGCAATCGTCACATGCGCTGTCCAGCTTTGAGAGGCGCGAAATAATGCGGGTGACCAGCGTCAGGTGGAACCTCATCAGTTCTCTTGTTCAATTGTTCACACCTGACCAGAGAGGCAGTTCTTTGAAACTCGTTCTACTCTTAGTTTCTCTCATCATGGTCTTGGAAGCCGACTCATCAAGTACGGCGAGTACCGCAATATAATCGGCGAAGTAAACAATGATATCGCAGTGATGCCCAACAGTAGTAAATAGAACTTGTGTTTCACGAGACCAAGGTTCGAGGCTCGGGATAAAAGAACAAATGAAAACTCGCCGATTTGTGCCATTGATATCCCAACAGTAATTGATATTCTCGTTGAAAACCCGAAAGCCCTCACCACAAGAGCTATCACAGAGCACTTGAACAGAATGATGATCATGAGTGTGCAAATCAAGACATCGAAATGGACCCATAAGAAAAACGGGTTGATAATCATGCCAATGGACGACAGAAACAACGCTCCAAAAATGTTGCGCACAGGGTTGATATGGTTTTGAGTTTCCTCCGCAACCGGAGTCGTACTGACCATGACACCAGCGAAGAAGGCACCGAGCTCAATACTAAGGCCAAGGTGGTCGCTAGTCCATGACACACAAAGGCAAAACGCAATGACAACCTCCGAATATCGTCATCGCAAATGATTTCAAAGTTTCAAAATGATTAGCATTCGGTGCCAAATCTGCTTGTGAGCTGAGATGTTTGTTCTTACAAAGCACCAAGGTGTGAAAAAGTAGTAGGGAAACGCGATACATGACTTTGAAACAATGCCTCACCATTTGGTAAAGATTTTCATTGTAGGCATAGACGTTGTTGAGTATTTGTGCTACCAGAGGGCGAATTGCTACTGCCATAATAAAGAAAAGGAACATCATCGCGATGACTCGAACAAAGGACATTACTGCTTCACCGGAGCCGCGACTTCCACTAAGCACCGGTAACAGCGCGAACAAAAACCCCACAGTGCAATCTTGCAATATCAGAGTCCCGACAACTATTTGACTGTCCAACGACTGTAGAGCACAACGGTCAACCAGGCATTTTATGACCACCGCAGTCGATGACATTGAAATGAAAGCTCCGACAAAGATTCCCTCCGTGGAAGGAGCGCCCGTGAAGTCTGAGAAAACTCCACATATCAGCATCATCAAAAATATTTCGATAATGCCCCCAAGAAGGGCGACACCCTGCACTCGTCGCAGCTTTGAAATAGAAAGTTCAACACCTAATGCAAATAAGATAAAGACGACACCAAGCTGTGCTAATGTTTCAACCTTAAGATAGGGCTTGATCATGCTGAATACCAATGAGAAATAGGTAAGAGCTCACCTGAACGAGCTCTAAAACCAAACCAAGGCCGCCGGGGCCAACACAAGAGCCGGCAACAATGTATCCAATTATTAATGGTTGACGCATCATTGTGAATATGGCAGCCCCGACTGATGCGCTCATAATAATAATCACAAGATCACTGATCAGGCGAAGATCGAGCAATAAGGACCGAACCCGGATGAAAGTGAATTTATTGAGAAGAAGACAGACGACTGCAGAGTAAAGAAAAGAAATCCAAAGCTGAGCTAGACAAACCTTGTTGCAACTCAAGGGTACCTGTCCTCGGATAAGAGATTACAAACTCATTGTCGTGGATGTCAACTAGACGCTCAACTTCTAGTCCACCAACCCTGGCGACGTCAAAATCGTAATGTGGCTCTCCTGCTTCATACCCAACTTGCCGGACTCGTTTTGCCGGTGCAGACTTGACATTGGGCTTGAGGGTGAAGTAGACTTGCTCATTACGTGAAAAATTAGAGACTTCCTTTGTAATCTTGCTTTTCCATATTTTAGATAACGCTTCACCTGCAAGATTCATGCGAGCTACCGTATCTAGCATTGGTTCTCCTATGCCGACGGTATCATACATTCTGCTCGTGCCCCCTTTCACGTAGGTGGCAGCAGTGAGTTCTTCAGCAAAGATCCCTTCCATCCGTTCACCATCAGCACTCGTGCTGTCAAAGTCGGGACCACCGTCACTAGCCGACTGCGTATGGTTATCATCGTTTTTGCTCTCAGAAGGTTGGCTACCATCAACGGTGAATACGTCCTACGGTAAAAATCGTGATTCTGAGCATCCCCGACAGTCAACTGAAAATCGTGCCTTGTGGCTTCCTCGGCCTTGGGCGGTGGATGCCAGCAAACCGTTCAAAGTCAGCCAGAGAAGGAGCTGTAGCGTCGCATTCCTTGATACATTGTGCGGCCGCAATCGCATTTATTTATGCGAAGTTACGAAGGTGCTGCTTTCTTTGTTGACAAGTATCATAATGAGATTCTAAAAGTAACCTTGAAAGTAACTATTTTCCAGCAAAACGAGACGCCGTGTTTCAAAGAAGCCAGCTCTAGCTTTCGTCAAAGCCGATCAACGGGAAACCTTTAGCGAGGACAGGATGCTGTTTTTTTTTAGGACTGGTGAACAAAACTAAATTGCACTTGCTGTCGACGACGATGCCTTCGCGGTCGAAGCGGTATATTTTTAACGTATTATCTGAAGCATTTTCAGCGTAACAAAAAGTTAGCAAAAGCGCCGGTAAGGAGTTCAGCAAAGAGCTTCTTAGTCGTGGAGTCGGCTTGGTGTATGGCGGAAGGAGCGTTGGCTTTATGGGTGACGATAACTGTTTCCTTCATCAGTCAGCCGAAGAAGGGCACATCATATTAATCGCGACATCTCGTAGACACCACAGAGAGCAAAAGTACTGGTTGCGGACACCCGCATGCGCAGTGACGGCAAACACAAGTGGAATGCTGTGTGAAAACCTCTGATTTCCGCGCAAGCCACTTTGCAATTTAAAGATCTTGGGCATGGCCACCGAGAACCTGCAAAGCCACAGGCGAAATTAAGGAAGGAGTTATGCAGAATCATATCATACGTCTGATGCACCTGATCAATCAAACCATATTCAACTGCTTCCCAAGGATTGAAATATTTAGGACGATTTATGTCTTTCTCAAGAGCTTCAACGGGTTTGCCGATACCCTTCGAGAGAATATCGAGCTGCGAAAGTATACAGATTTCTATCGCATTCATGAAACAACCAGTAAAACGGTTCTCACCGTCTGATGTTTGGTGCTCCTTATCTCCTTGCGCTGAATCTCTAGTTCAGAAGCCTGCAACGGCAACGACAAGCTGAATAGATGCTCACATGATCAGTGTTTGTATTCGATCGCACCTGCCCTCTAAATGCATTTATTGGTTGCTTGATCATTATGCTGGCAGAAGGAAGTGCAGCCCTATGACCCTGGTCAAATGAAGCTGAGGAATATCGCGATTTAGAAATGTTCTGTGTTCGCTTCGCGCCTTTTCCCCTGACGCAAGCAGCATCGCAGCTTCACCCCATGCTGTTCCAACAGCAACAGTGTGAACAGGTGGGTTCACATATTTCATTGTGTCATAAATAGCAAACGCCTCAGTGTCATAACCGTATTTTTGACCTTCCTGAGATATGCACATTGCTGTTTAAATAAGTCAGCTAGAGAAATATGTGTCAGAACTTACCTTTGAGGTGCCAGTTGAATTTATGTAGAGATATATAGGCTTCGACTTGTCCTCGTATTGCAGGTAGAGAAGCTCCGCAAGGATGAGTTCAGTAACGGATGGGATTAAGGTCATACCCTGCGAGCAATAATGTGGTGATAAAAGTCTTCAAAACATGAACCAACGCAGGCGCATACAAGATAGACGATGCGTTCTTTGAAAATAAAGGACGGAAGGTCTGGTGGGGCTTGCGTTGATGCGTCGCCCTGAAGACTGGGGATAACCTGCGGGGCGGGGCGAATGATCAGGATGAAAGGTTAGCGTGCAATTCCGTCCATGTCAGAATCGTACTCACCGCGGTGATGTGCAACGTCCTGTTTGACCTAGATCGTGCGTGGGACTTTTTTACACGGGCCACAAACCGGAGCTTCCTTGATGCGGTGGAGTTTCCTTGCGCGACAGCATGACAAACCGCCATATGGGGAACGACAACCTTTTCAGCGAGAGAAGAGGAAAATTAGCTATTCGTGACTTTCTTTGATGTGTTTTTACTCACCGTCATTTTCCAATCCCCTCTGCAGAGGATAGGGCTCGCTTTTCGCCACCTTCTGCCAGACAGGAACAGCGAGAGATGAATGCAGTGATAATAATAAGCATCAATAATCTTTATATTACTTGTCTTACTTCATTGCTTGATTTATTTAATCATCAATAATAATGTTTATTCGGCATAGAGCCGCTTCTACACGATGACTCGGAAGTTTTTTGACTGCAAAAAATGTCACACTCACCTGGTATCGTTTATCAAACATCACGGTCTATTCGTCTCGTACATTATTGTCGCCAATTTATTTTTTGGAATTCCAGCAGGTTGATGTCCAAATTTGCGACAGGATTCCTGGGAAAAAATCCACAGTGGAAATTCGGATTTCCTTCCATTTTTTTAGCTTTGAGATTTGACCTTGAGTTTGAAAAGGAAATCTGGGAATGTGGGCTTTCCACAACATTTCCACAACAAATCAACACTGCAGTCAGGAATCGGGCCAAAAAAACTGTAAAAGCGCTCCTGCCAGCGCGTGGCGCGCTTCAGGATGTTTATATGGCCGGGAAATTAACCCACCGACGGCAAGTCCCCCGCCGGGGCAAAACAAAATGACAACACAGGTTATTTAATTTCGCGAACTTGCTTATTAAGAAGTTATTACGAACGTAAGTTTCGAGGGGTTATTGTGGTTATTGTATGTTATTGTTGCATTTTTTATGCATTTAGAACACCGGAAAAAAAAAGAAAAAGTGAAAAAACCGCATGGGAACTAAACCTGAAATCGGCTGTAGCTTCGGCTGACCTTCGTAAGTTTCGTACCACCGAAAGATCCAAACCAAGTGATCACATCGTTTTGGGCAAAACCTGCGACCAACGCTAACGAGCAGAATCGTCCTGCAGCACACCGCAGTAATCACGAAGCCAATTAAAACTATTTCAAATGCAGGTGCGACATGTGTGAATGCAGACAACCATTAAACACTCTCTCCCTTCCCCCTCGACTGATCACCTGTCATCAAACCCAAACGCTGCAATTTGCTGACTTTCGCACTGAAACAATGCTGCGCAGGCCGTTTGTGCCAATTTCAAGATGCACCATGTGGCGTTGACGCAGACCCGGCCGGCACGTCGCGAGTCGCGTATGTCGCCGTGTTCTGCAAAGGTGAACTATACCTGGAACAAACAAATGACCCGCCGAAAACCCTTTTTTGACGACTCTTGCTCGTAGACTTTTTTTGGCACTTTCGGACGACTTTCAGCACGAGCCTGACAATCACTTCTCTTCTCCGTCACAGGCATGCCGTTATTCTCGTGGCGAAATCACCATCAAGTCTAACAAGTCATCTCGCAATCGTCGTGTACGCGTGGCAGCTAATGCCATGATGTCCATGCCCTCAACCTCAACTGCCTCTGTTGAGGGCTTTGGTGATCACTGCTTCAAGGGAGCCGTTGCCAAGAAGTATCTCTCCAAGTATGGCGAGACTGACAAACTCCTCATGGATGTGACCTGGCCTAGTCAGCCCGGGAAAGCTGACATCGTGGCCAAAGCGGTTCTCGATTGGGCCGTTGACAATGGTGCATCGGTATACTGCCACTGGTTTCAGCCGATGGCTTCATCTGGTGTTCGCCACGGCTTATCTGCTCAGGTTCATCAGACCATGTACGAGTTCGACAAGGACGGCAAACCGTTCTTTAAGTTCGACGGCGAGGCGCTTCTTCAGGGCGAAACAGATGGCTCTTCTTACCCGAACGGTGGTATGCGAGCCACCCACTGTGCTGGTGGATACCTTTCAATCGATCCGCTCTCCCCTATCTTCCTAAGAGAAGACACTGTATTCATACCAGCTGCTTTTGTATCCTACAATGGAGATGCACTGGACGAGAAAACTCCGCTGCATCGTGCGGTGGAAGCCATGTCCAAAGAAGGAACGCGTCTTCTCAAGCTGCTTGGGTACGAGGTAGACGGCCTCATTAACAACATCGGCCTTGAACAGGAAATATTCCTTGTGCCTCGGCATGCATTCTACCGTCGCCCTGACCTGCAGTTCACTGGCCGCACCATTATGGGCAAAGCTCCTGCCCGCGGTCAAGAAATGAGCGATCATTACATGGCCCCAATTTCCCGTGCCACAACTGCATTTGACTGCATGCGTCAAATCCAAATGGAGTGCTTCAAGATGGGCATCCCACTGAAGACTCGTCACCGCGAGGTCGCTCCCAACCAATACGAGTTTGCCCCGCTCTTCGGAAATGTGATCAACCAAACAGATCAGAACTTGATGGTCATGCAGATTATTGAAGAGGTTGCTTCAGAAAACGGCCTCGCTGCACTGCTTCAGGAAAAACCGTTTGCTGGAATCAATGGTTCTGGGAAACATAACAACTGGTCCATCGGTACCACTGATGGCATAAATCTGCTCAATCCCAAGCAATTAAATGCAGCCTCGAAAAATAACGAAATTTTCCCGGTCGTCATGGCTGCCATTGTTTCCGCTATTGATAAGCATGGAGACCTTATGCGGCTCGCGATCGCTTCCCCCGGGAACGACTTTCGCCTCGGTGCCATGGAAGCACCGCCTGCCGTCATATCAACTTATCTCGGCGACGACATGACGAGCTATCTCATGGCTTTTGTCGAGAGCGGAAAAGCTGACGCTTACGCCCCTTCCAAAAAGAAGCTTGCTTTTGGGGCTGACTCGATTTCAGACATTGAAGTCCCCGCGGAAGACCGCAACCGCACGTCTCCGTTCCCGTATGGCGGGGCACGCTTCGAATTCCGCGCCGCTGGCTCTTCTCAAAATGTCTCTCTCATCAACACTGTTCTCAATACGATCACCGCCGAGGCATTCGCCATCGTAGCTGATCGCATTGAGGCTGGTGAAACTCCTGCGGCTGTTGCACAGGATCTTTTGAAAGTTCACTCGAAGGTTATCTTCAACGGGAACGGGTACGACACTGAATGGCCTGAAAAGGCTGTTGAGAAGGGGGTCTGGCGCATTGACTCTGGCGTTGAAGCTATCAAGAAATTCACTGATTCCAAAAACACCGAATTGTTCGAGAAGATGGGAGTGCTGACTCCGCGCGAGTGCGAAGCTCGCCGAGCTATCCTACTTGAACACTACATTGGAACTGTTGAAATGGAGGCGTTGACAATGGTTGACATGATCAACCAGCACGTGATTCCTTCATGCAAGAAAGCTGAACTCGGTTTCGTGAAGAAGCTCGAAGACGCGGTCAAAACAATCACAAAGGCTGTCGATGAAATTCACGCAGCAGCCGATGAAGCCGAGGCTGCTTCTCTTGCGCGCGTGCTTCGCCTGGATACCATGATCAAGATTCGTGAAGTTTGTGATGAAGCAGAGGCACTGTGCCCTCCTTCCCTCTGGACTCTTGCCACCTATTCAGAACTTTTGTTCTTGGACACCTACCCAGAGGGTGATCTCCTTCTCTAGTTAAGACTCATCAAAACAAAACGTGCGCAGCGCCTTTTGCTTACGATAGGCGAGTTTTACAAGTTGCTTACAAGATCTCGCATTGTCGTTCTTTGAGCGCCTTCACATTTCTGAGTAGTTTGACATTTTATTGACAAAAGAACTCGAAATCATCTGCCTGAATACTTCTAGTGGGACCTTATCAGCGTGAGACCGAGTGGCCGCCCGACCAAATGATGGTCGTTTCATTCTTGTATTCATGTGGACGATATCTACTTTATAGGTTTAAGATAAATTTTGCCCTCGCTTATTCATCAGAAAGATCCCTTGCCTAAGCGTTCAAAGACCGCCAAAACATTTTTCTTTATTTTGCTCATATTTTTCCTGTCCCCGGCAACAGTGCTTGGTTCTGCTTTTGACTGGACAAATAAATTATGCTTGGTTTTGTTCTTACCATTCTTTGCAAGTCGGGTGCTTAGTAGTATTGATATTGCTGCCTCTGTCCAATCGTCCCAACCATTATCTACAGATATTGGAGCAACTGTCGGAATGTAACATCTAAGTATGCGGAGTTTATTGCTGTCCATACCGAGTCGATGTTGGACCAGGCTCATCAAAAGTTCAACAGCTGCAACCAGTCTTTGCCGCGCCAACAACAATCCCTTTTCGTATTCATGGATGTCTTCGCAGACTGCGTCTAAAGGGGAAACAAGCACGTCGAGGAGGTCATCGAGGTGTGCTACGGACACTGGATATTTATTTTTGAACCAAAAGAGTAATTTCTTTTGGACTGCTCGAAAACTATGTGCGAAGCTTGCTAATTTGATGTTGTCGCCGTCATATCCAAGCCTTGCGGAGTAGTTTTCTTCTATCGCTTCAAATAAATTTTGAAGCGGCAGTGGTTCATGCAATGAAATTCTGAAAGGAGAATTCACGGTCGAGCCTGAAGTTTCTACTTTAAAATGTTCCCATAGACGACACGTGAACTCAGAGAGGAGGAGCCAAACTGCAGTTAAATTGGACGACTGTATGCGAAACCTGCCAGTTGATTTGCTTGCAACAAGTGTGACGTTGACGCCATTATGGTACTCGAATCCCAAAACATTCCCACTCGAGGTTAGCTTGTCATCCTTTTGGGATGTTATCATATCTTTGAATAAAACCGTTAGGCAAGGTGGAGAACGATTGATTTCGATTGTCACCTTATGCCTGGCGGTTTTCACAGGAGAAGCGACGGCACAAAAAAAAGAAAGAGGCAAATGTACCTCGCGAGTAGATATGCCGCTCTCGATCGTGGGCGTACAATAGCTAGCCACGATTGAGGCGATATTACTCGAAGGAATACATGCATGCGATCGCAGTCCACGAGGGCTTAAATGAATGTATACGATTTCTGGAGTTCCGCCGCACAGAGAGGGAATCAAGAAGTTGCTGCGGGCGGCTATAATCGGATGTGGCACGGCGATCTGGACGCCGACATCATCCAGAGTACCTGTTCCATTGTAGAGTACAGAAATCTGTAACGTCAACATATTCGAGCCGATCATGAAACTGTCAACATGTGTTTCTGATAACTCGCTTGCTTCGCGCACGACATCGTCTTGGAATCGAACGGCGATCTCCACTTGTTGACTTGGGACAGCATATGCATCAGAAGATCTTTCGAGGAGCTCGTTTGATAGCTCCCTGTATTCTTGGTCAATGTCAAGGAAGCTGCTTTCTTGGCGCTCAGACCCTCGGATTAAGGTATCATGTGGCACTGTACCCAAACAACTGATGCTCAGAACACCATCTCTTCCAAGTGCAATAATGTGACCGAACGTATCTTGAAAGTATGTCACCATCAAATCCACAGGTTTGACCTGAAGCTTTGAGGTCCACAATAGTTGTGAGCCTCGGAAAACCATGATAGATCCTGTGGAATCAGCAACCAGTAGGCCGAAGTGATCAACAGCATCCTCATGCAATAGGCGCAGTACGTGACAAGTGATGGGCGCAAAGTCTAGTCGCTTCTGTATCTTAAGTACGCCGGTATTGGTCACTACGAAAAGTGACTTTTCAGCGAGAACCACTATGTCACGGTGTGGAGTAATTTCAACATTCTGGTTGATTTGAGGAGGTTTGCGAGGTCCCGAACAAGTATGCTGGTTTGCAACGGGTAGAATACGTAATACTGGCTCGCCAATGCACAGTTTCCACTGATGTTGTGGCGCGATGCTTTTTGCACGCGCGGTCACGTCACAATCTGATACTCGCCGAAATTTCTCATCATGGAGCTGCGACGAAATACTGATGAACTTATAGCACCGGAGCTCAAAAGAGGAACTGCAAGTCAATAATAGGTCATCGTGTTGAGCGTATGCTACAGGACCCGGAAGAAAAGCGTCGTCGACGCTAAATACGGAAAAAAACACTTCTCCTTCAAAAAAGCTAAGCTTGCCTTCAGTTGACTGAACGCAGATGCAGTCAGTTGCCGCACTCCCAAACCTATCAATAATCATACCATACGCTAGACGTAGGGTCAGATGTTGAAATTTACATTGTGAACAAGACAATATAAGACAATGCATCACGTCGAAATCATGTTCACCACCAAATACGTGTTGATGACCAGAGAGTTTACTAAACAAGATTGTGAACAAAGAGGAAATATCTGAAGTGCTCTCCCCACCTGCCTCTTCGAGTTGGTGTACTTTTTGCGGCAGTAAGTGCAAAAGGTTATAACGTGCGGCAAATTCATCGAATTGAAGGGTACAAATTACTACTTTACGAGGATGTAAAATCACAATGGAGGTATTCTCGGCGTCTTCGCCAAACCACCCAAACTCAATCTGCACAATAGGTAGACCCAAGTTAGTTTCCAAGATCAAATCATTGACCGCATGACCCTCGCCATGGAGAAGATAAGCACGCAGGAGGCCAGAAGGGCTAGCCATCAAGATGAGCACGCCATTTTGCTTGAATGCGTTCGGTGGGCCGATGGCCAAACAGTTTCCCTCGAAATTTTCTGCGGCGTCGCACGTGGAAGACCACAGTTCACGCCCTTCGAAGATTGACATCAGAAGTTTTGATCGCAGTCCCCTGGTTCTTCCTTGTCAGAAAGGGACACGTATAACATTTTTTCTACTTCGCATCCGGGAAACTTCACCAGGCGGAGCTCTGTGACTGATTGGACAGACTCGGCATCCACCTTGCAGCGCGAAGCTCGGATCCGAGTTTAAGATAAATATGCACCGAGGAATTCGAAAATACAGAAATCGCGACTGTGACAAACTTATTTACGCTAGCTAGAGCTAATTTCATAAGAGTTATCAAAACCATATTTATTTATCCGTTTAGTTGTATCTATAGGTGCCTCCGAGAAACGATAGAATTGGAGTTCGCGGGAGGCTTGTTTGGGACGAGTCTTAGACGGGCTCGAGTATATAATTCAAGAAGGAGCGTCTGTTTCGCCCTGCCCTTACGCACGCTAGCACTATGTACATTTCAAGCCGCGCGTCGTGGCCGTCGCGGCGAAGAGCATCCGTATCGCCCGGTTCGGGCGGCTCGCGCTTCGAGTTCTCGACGCGGTTCTCGCGGGGCTCGGCCGCTGCGGGTTCAAGACGGAGTATTTTATCGATGGAGCTTCGGTTTTGATCGATAGAGCTTCGGTGAAAGAAGGGCTATAGTTAAAGGTTTGAAGCCGAACTTTCATCGATACATCAGTCAACTTCGACGTGTACCAGCACCTCTTCGGAAGTCGCGTTGGTGCCATTTCTTACTTCAGAAGTGGCGTACGTGCGTAAACGACAACTACGTCCACACCAAGCGCATCGATAAGAACGTCCCGCTGAACAGCCGTCGTCCAAAGAACGGAAAGGCGTCGCAGATAGTTGTGAGTCAGAAATAAAGTAACAAACGATGACCGCACTGCACGGTGATTTAGTCGAGGAAAGATTTGATCGTAATGATAGAGATCTCTCACGAAAGATCTTTAATACCACGTGTCGTGATTTGATTCAATACAATGAGTGCCGGCCAATGAGAATCCAACAGAGCCAATGCTATCTGCTTTTGCTGAAATGAAGCATTGCGATATCCGATCTTCCAGGGAGATTTTCATATCGGACTCAGATAGAGAGTTTTCGCCAACGTTCCGTGGTCGTCACAACGTGAGAGCAGACATTGGATGTCAAAGATCATCGCAACTATGTCTATCACTATCGCTCATCCGCGCGCCTCCACGCATCTTTCGAATGGCAAGATTATGCGGGCTCGACATTCTGGCTTTAACGCATCGATCCCCTTGGTTGCGAGGCGCGTCAACCATAACGTGCGACCCCGTGAAGCTTTGCGTGTGACTGCTGAGGTAGCCGCGCCTGTCATTAAGATCGGCACGCGCGGAAGGTCAGTGCATATATCCTTTAAGCCAGCCTCATCAACATTCTTTTGTCTTTCTCGCCCACGCGACCTTGCTCGGCTCAACTAAAGGAACATAACTTCCAAAATCCTGCAGCCCTCTTGCACTTGCTCAGGCTTACATGACCCGCGACCTGCTGAAGAAAAGTTTTCCGGAGCTCGCAAACGATGGCGCCCTGGAAATCTGCATCATTAAGGTTTGTAAAGCTGCATCATCCCTTTGTACACAATCTACATGCTCGCACCTGTGATACTTGCCAAACTTCCAACTAATGAACTACACTTGAACCTCTAGACTACCGGTGACAAGGTCCTCGACCAGCCTCTCGCTGATATCGGAGGTAAAGGCCTCTTCACGCGAGAACTCGATGTCGCTCTACTTGATGGGCGCATTGATATTGCCGTTCACTCAATGAAGGATGTTCCAACCTATCTTCCTGAGGGCACCATCCTACCCTGCATGCTTCCCCGAGAAGATGTGCGAGATGCCTTCATTTCTGTGAAGTATGATGACTTATCAGATTTACCTGACGGGTCTCTTGTTGGCACGGCTTCTCTTCGCCGTCAGTCTCAACTCCTGGCTCGATTTCCCGGCCTCAAATGTGTCAATTTTCGAGGCAATGTACAGTCCCGAATTCGAAAACTTCAGGAGGGCGTTGTTGACTGCACCTTGCTAGCGATCGCAGGATTGAACCGCATGGACATGACACAACACGCGACCAAGATTCTCGATTTTGATACTATGCTCCCTGCTGTGGCGCAAGGGGCCATTGGAATCACCTGTAGAACTGGTGATTCTAAGCATATGACATATCTTGAGTCCCTGAATCATGAGGAGACGCGCATTGCAGTCGAATGTGAGCGGTCTTTCCTCGCGGCACTAGATGGTTCGTGCCGAACTCCGATCGCAGGATACGCACGCAAAGAAGGCGACGAGCTTAAGTTCAACGGACTTGTTGCTGCGCTTGATGGCTCCGAGATACTCGAAATTTCCCGCGTGACAAAATGGTCCTATGCTGATGCCATTGCAGCAGGTAAGGATGCTGGCGCCGAGCTCAAAAAGCAAGCCCCCGCGGAGTTCTTTGCCAATCTCATAGAACACGGAGGGAGCTGGTGAGCGCGTAAGCATGAATGTAACTCCATCGTTGCAGCATGCTCACTACTTTAGGTGAAAGTATATATATTTTAAGCAAATCTCAGCGCTTCAGCTTGCGTCTTTACTGTTCACCTGCTTGAAACATCGTATGAAGGGCCAAATCAAGATTTGCGAATTAAAAAATAAATGTGGTCGAGAGCTCGGACTAACAACTATCTGCGACGCCTTTCCGTTCTTTGAACGACTGCTGTTCAGCGGGACGGCCTTACCGTTGCGCTTGTCGTGCACGTGGTCGTCGTGCATACACGAGCGACACCGGTGAACGTTGAAACGACGCCAAGCCATCTTCCGAAGAGGTGCTGGTACACGTCGAAGTTGACCGATGTATCGATGAAAGTTCGGCTTCAAACCTTTAACTATAGCCCTTCTTTCACCGAAGCTCTATCGATCAAAACCGAACCTCCATCGATAAAATACTCCGTCTTGAACCCGCAGCGGC
>Ga0209666_1000318_pt1 | contig 37885 bp, 32 predicted proteins | sample SaaInlV_125m_DNA_FD_184679 | JGI IMG/M metagenome (GOLD analysis project Ga0209666, IMG submission 184679) | Marine microbial communities from expanding oxygen minimum zones in the Saanich Inlet - Saanich Inlet SI037_S3LV_10m_DNA (SPAdes)... | ecosystem: Environmental > Aquatic > Marine >...
CGAGCGCGCAGCGGCGCGATCGAGATCGCGACGAGCGCCGCCGCGAACGTCGCGACGAGGGCTTGACGGCCATCGCCTCGTCGCGCCCGCTTCATCCTGCCGCGGACGACGTGCTCGAGGCGCGAGACCGTCGGCGGCTTCGAGAGAACCTTCGTAAAGAGAAACGTATCTACGCCACGCGTCCGAGCGCGTGCGGCTGGCGCGATGCGTCGCCGACGACGACGGCCTCCGCGCGCGACGCGATCGACGCAGACAAGAAGACGATGAACGCGCTGACGCGAGGTCGCGTCGGCGTGTCGGGCCGCCGCTGAGAGGCGAGCCGAGAAGTCGCGAGACCTCGCCGCGATCACGCAGCCCTCGCGCGCCGCGGTGTCCCGTCCCGTCGCCTTTAGTCGCGGTATAGGTTCAAATTATTTAAACACCATGGCGTCGAGGTTAAATTAAATTCTAAATTCACTATTTTACCCTCATACATTATTTTCGAAATCCCTAGTATACATCGTTAAGTCTGATTAGGGGGCTTCGGATGGTCTGAAGAGGCATCTTATCGGGAAATTGCTGATTCCTTAAGATGACTCGCGCGGCGTCGACGGCGACGTCGTACGGGAGATACGCGACGTCATACTCGATAGTGCGCCCTCCGTCGACGCACGAACCTCGCGCACTCTCGGCGTCGAGCATGAATGGTCCATGCCTACGTTGAATTTCTATGTTCTATGTTTCAGCTACCGCCCCTCTTCCCCGCCCTCATTTTCCCGCCGGTCACTCGACCTTTCACGGCCGACGCGGCGGGTTCGCCACTCACGAGTCGGTCGAGCGCCACGCCTTCGCGGTGGAGTTTGCGACGTTCCTTTGCGCGATCACGGTAGCTCATGACGACTTTTACGTCCTCCTTCAAGACGGACGGTTCTGGCTTCGGCGCCGAGGATAACGTGGCGACGACGGGCCGGCGCTCTGTCTCTTCTTTCGGCGGCGATTCGACTACGCTCTTCGATCCAACTTGGGTGTACTCCTGCGTAGTTTCGTTCCATGAGTACCACGCGTTCGTGATCGCATTGAAAAACAGCCCCGTGTTCGCATCGTACAAAATTCCAGTCGTTTTGTGTCGATAGTACCCGGTGGCTTTGTCGAAGGTGTAATCGCTTTCGGAAGCGGCGGTCGTCATCGCAGACGCGGCGGTGGCCTGTAGAATAGCAACCTGAGCCGCCGCGCTCACCGGTGTCGCTAGTTTCTGAGACAGCTTTGATATGGAAAACTCCACCGAAAGCGCGCCGTTCGTCCAATCGCCTTCCCGAAACGCCGTCCCATCGAGCAAATCCTTCACCACTCGAGCCTGCTCTATCGACGTGCAATCAACGAACGCAAATCCTTTGCGAAACCCAGTCTCTCTCTCGACGGGCATTTGTATCGAGCGAACAAAAAGCGTTTTGTCGATTGCACTCACCTTTTTCGCCAGTTCTTCCTCCGTCGCGTCGCTTGGGATGTTTCGTATGAAGAGTACGGGCGTCGGATGCTTATCGGCGGCAGCGCGGTCAACCTCATCTGTCCTATACTTCTTGTCAGCTTCATCTTGCGTGAAGCACTGAAAACACGCCGACCTGCGCGCGAAGTTGAAACTGCCGCAACTTGCGCAGTCCCAATCTCTCGCAGTCGCTGGCGCCGACGTCGATGCTGGAGCGCTCGAACGGCGCGCGTCTTCGCGCGCAGCGCGTACAGGCTCGTATTGCCGTCGAACGCGATCGCGATCGGCGTCACACACGTCGTACTGGTCGCGACCACCTCCAAATCGCGGCGGTCCATCGTAATAAGGATCTCGTCGAGGCGGCGAGCGTCTCTGCGAGCGTCGTTCGTAATAGGGGTCTCGCCGAGGCGGTGGTCGCCGAGGCGGCGACCGTCGATCGTAATAAGGATCTCGCCGAGGCGGCGAACGCGCATAATCATAGTCATAGCCTTTGTCGTATCCGCTCCTTTCATAGTCTCGCTGTCTGTACTCCCGGCGGTACTCGTCGCGTTCGTCGTTGAAATCGCGTCCCGGGGCACCGAATCTCGCTCGCTCGTGACGATCGTCTTCGCCGGATCGCCGCTTCATCGCTCGGTACGACGGTGTTCCTTCCTGAGTGTCACACCTGCCTCGCGTCATCGCGCGTCGTGCGTTAAAACTAAAACGATCGTCAGCGCCTTGACACAATCAAGAAGTACTGCGCATCTCGTCAGCGCGCTCGCTCTCGAAACGTCGCGACGGGATGAAATACGAACCAAGCCACCGAGTGCGCGTTGTCAAACGTCTTCGAGCGCTGGGTCAGGCAAGCAGCGCTAGCCGCGTCCAAACCTACCGGCGTGGTATGCCGCGTCATTTCGCGGAGGGGGTCCGCGCGGTCCGACGACGATGTCGCACTCGAGCACACGCGTGCTCGCTTCGGCGTCAACGCCTCATCGACGACGTCTAGTCAAACTCGCGAGACGAAGCACGCGAAGCTTCGCGTCGACTTCGTCGAGCGGAAGCCGTAACTCGGACGTTGACGCGTCGGTTGTAACCCCAACCGAAGCGCGCTACGTCGAGCGCGGAGGCGGGGCGGAGACGCGTGCGAACGCGAGCGGTGTCGCCGCACCGCCGATGGTGTCCTACGTCGTCGCGCGCGGCGATAGCTTGTTTTCGATTGCCGCGTCGCACGGCGTCTCAACAGACGACCTCGTCGAAGCGAACGCACTCGGTCTTCGACGATCTATAGAGGTCGGTCAGTCGCTTCACGTGCCGGTGAATATTGATCGTGCATCGTTCGCCGTTAGGGCAAAGTTGCGCGCCACAGATGGCCGTGTGGGCACGACGCCGGCTACGCGAAAGCTGTTTCTTCGAGACGTTTGGTCACCACAGCGGTCTTCACACTCGACGATGACATTTGGGTCGACGACCGGTAAGGCTTTACCATCGCTACAAGTGTTCGGCGCTGCTAGTTTCGTCGTCGCTATCATGCTGACATTAGTTTCTCGGAAGCCGAGCCGAGCGGTACAGAAGACGTACGACGACGAACGACAGATGGCAGCGACGGTATCGGCGCCAGTCCCCGAGTCCGACGCGTTAACGGACGGCGGTGACGTCGTAGTTGATGAGATAACTGAGACGATTGAAATACGATCGGCTTCTGGGAAAACGAAACAGATTTCGATGCCAGAACCAAGCGATGAAGAAGACAGCAACGATGACGGGCCGCGTTGGGTTGGCGAAGTCAACCCACCTGACAAAAAAGGTGCTACCCCCACACTGCCAAAATCGGCGAAGAAGGTTGACGTCGCGAGACTTGAAATGCGAGCCAATAGGCGAGCTCAAAGCTCTGCGCGACGATTGCAGAGGTCCTCTTCTCGCACGGCGATTCGACAAGAGGGCCACGGTGCAAGCGCGCTACCAGCGCTCGTAGGTGGCATCATCTTCGATCTGCAATCGACTATAGAGCGTTTGCGCAGTAAAGTGAAATAGAACCGAAAGATGACTTGCTGAATGATGTGATCCATTTAGAAATTTAACACGCCGCGCTTGGGGACCCATTCGAACATCCAAACATCGCCAAAATCGAATCGCGCTCTTTCATCGAATCGCTCGTCGATGAATTCAAAAAAATGCGCGTCGTGAATCAAGTTTTCGCGAAAGTGGTACGCAAAGACCACGACCCCGCTACGTTTCGAGCACAGTGCCTCTAAGGTGTTCGCCAACGCCTTTAAAATGTTCCGGGGTTGGTGGTACAGTACATCCGAACATAGAACAGTGTCAAACACTTCGCCCTGCCACTCATCGAGCTCGCCCCACGCGCACGCGCGCACGGTAACATCGGCCTCCTTTCCTTGTGCAACGTTTACTTCAACGTTCTTTTCGAGTAGCTCCAACTCGCTCGGTAAATCAGTGAGAACTACGCTCGACGGACCCAACCTCGCCGAGACGAGTCCTGGTAGCCCAGTTCCCGCACCAACTTCCACGACGCTTCGTCCAGCGAGCAAGCGCTTGGCGTGATCGATCAAGAACTCGCACATTACGGGAGCGGTATCCCACACCCATCGCGCCGTTGCGTCGACGTTTATTTTACCGATGTTTTGATGCACTGTGACGGGACTTCGCCATGGCGGCGGGAGCGCGAACGAAACCGTGGCTGCGCGACGGTCGACGCCACTGAACGAGTGTGAACCACAAGCACCACGTCGGTTACACTCAGATTCGCTCGAGTTCGGCGACGCCTCCATCCGTCGTCGTCACCATACGCGCTGAGGAATGTAACGTCAAACGTCGAAACACAGACTCCAGGTACTTTTCCTTTTTACAAGCTACAGTGGCGCGCTAGACGCGTCGACCGCGGCTGTTTACACTATTTTACAACTTTTCACAAGTTCGCTGGATTTGTCCGCTGGGCTTGCGGGCAGCTAAACATATCGAGCGCCTCTGTTCTACATATCTCGTGTCCACGTCGCGTTCTCGCGCGCTCGCGATGAAGTTCGCGGTCTCATCGACGCCGCAGACGCGCGCGCGGTGCGTCGCGACCGACGACTCGCTCGCGAACGCGATCGATCTAACGCGTGAGACATGGCGTCTTACGCGCGCGCGCACGATCGGCGCGCACCCGCGATCGGCGGCGCCGTCAAGCCCGTGCGCGAGGGCGAGCGCGAATACGGGCGCGTCGTCACGCTCAAGGAAAGCTTTGGATTCATACGATGCGGGGCGAGAGTGGAGGACCCGTCGCAGGGCGATCGCCGCGCGAGAGGTGGACCGCCGCGCGAGGCGCAGGTGTTCTTCCACGCGAGCGAGTTCCATCGCGAGCTGGCGAACCGAGACAAACCGGCGCTCGATCCTGGGGACCTCGTAAGCTTTGTGTGCGGACCGAGCCCGAACAGGGACGGACTCAACGCGTTTGACGTTCAAAAGTGCGACGATGTGGACGTGGCGTGGCGCATGGTGAGCGAGAACGTCATCGGGGCGGTGTCGAGGACGTTGAGAGGGAAAATGAAACGCGACGCCTACGGCGGGCGCGTGGCGTACCAAGCGTACGACGAAGGCGACGCGAGAGCGTCAACGGAAGAAGAGTCAGAATCCCGACGCGATGCAGAATCGAAACTCGAGCAAGATGACGAGAGCGCCGTGGACATGGACGCCATGAAGGACGAAATCGAGTTTACCGGAGCCGATCTCGCCGAGGCGTGTCGGCTGTCAAAGCTCAGGCAAGGCGTCAAGGTGAAGTTCACGCTTTCGTTCGATCCGTACTCGCGCGCCATGCGCGCGTCAGATATTCGCGAAGCGTTTCCACAGTCAGATAACTCGGCGGAAGCCGCCACGGGCGTGGACAGCGATGATTGGAATAGAGAAAAAGCCCCGCTGGCGGAGGACGAGTTTGGTGTGATTAGCATAATCAAGTCCAGTTATGGATTTATCAAGTGTTGTTCTAGACTGAAAGATTTGTTCTTTCATTTTAGTGAATTAAACGAAGACGTGGATGCGGCGCGAACGGGACAGGAGGTGAGTTTTCAGGTAACCACGGAGCCTAGGACTGGAAAAGTCGTCGCGGCCGGCGTGAGATTCGCGCCGAAAGGCAGCGCGGTTTTCGCGACGGTCGACGACAGACCGTGTCGTGGGGTTTGCACGACGAAGCTGATGTTCACAAAAGGGTTCCCTTCCAAGGACGGCGATCGATCGACTCCTAAGGGCGTGGTAGAAGAAATGACGGGTCGAGATGGAGAAACGAAAAAATTTGCATTTGATCGTAGTGGGCTGCTCGACGCTCGGCAAAACCCTCGAGAAGGAGAATTGGTACAGTTTTGCGTGCAAACGGACAAGCGAACAAACGTCGCGTCGGCGTGCAAAGTGCAAATCATGCGTTTCACTGGCAAGGTGACGTCGACGAAGAGCGACGGCTTGTACGGTTTCGTCGAGCACGTCGATCAAGGTACGGGCGTTCAAGGCAAGGCTTTCGTGCACGGGGCTGAGGTGGAGGGTCAATCCAAGCTTAACGTCGGCGATGAGCTCGAGTATGCGCTTCAAGTTGGACGGAAAGCAGATGAATTTGCAGCCAAGCGCGTGAAAGTCGTCGTCGCGGCGCCCGTAGATCCAAACGCGGCGCCAAGTCGCCCTGATTCGCCTCGCGTCAACCGAGACAATCAGTTCTCGGGCTCGCAGTTCAAAATCACCAAGGGCCCCGACGGCACTCGCGGCTTTGAAATGGGGCGCGGAAAAGGTTTAGCGGAGAAAGCAGCCGCAAACTTTTCACAACTGAAGATTGAAGCTCAATCTTTTGTCCCTCTCCCTCTCGGCGGCGCCGAAAACGGCGACGAGAGTCCCGGCGACGCCGTGAGCGTCAAAGCGAGTGCGGTCGAGGACGCGCCGTAGAGGTGGATTTCGTAGATGAATTTTTAATACTACCCTTCCATCATACGACGCGCGTTTGTCGTCGTTCGAGCGCGATAGACCCGACTGACAGCACCACACCTGTGTTGTGCGTTATCCAGACTGCCGGACTGCGGGACGTCGACGTCATACAACGACCCGGCGCGAGACGAGCCGCGCGCGATGACGTTCACGACGACGACGAGGCACGCGACGATGACAACCGTGGCATCGACGGCGATGAAGTCGACGAGCAAGACGACTCGCGTCGCGCATCGTCGTGCGGCGACGACGATCGCAGCGACGACGCGAACGATCGCTCCGCGCGTCCACTCGCGACGACACGGGCTCGTCGCGTCACCGAACGTTGAGCGACGACGCGCGAGCGTGCGCGTGAGCGCGAGCGCGGATGGTGCGGAAAGCATGACTCGTGTGTGCGCGTTGGAAGAGCTCCCACGCGGGGATCGCAAGCTCGTTCGAGCGCTCGGCAAGAGCATTTTGATGTTTTGGTATCGCGACACCGTGTTCGCTATCGAATCTCGCTCGCCGGCCGAAGGAGCGTACAGCGAAGGTTTCGAAAAGGCACGTCTCACGCAAGATGCCTGCATCGAGTGCCCGACGACGAAGAGTAAATTTGATTTGAAGACGGGCGAGATCAAGGAGTGGTATCCGGAAAACCCGGTGTTGAAAGCGTTGACGCCGCAAGACACGTGCCGCCCGATGGAGGTGTTCCCGGTGGAGGTCAGAGATGATGGTATTTATCTTGACGCCAAGAATGGCTCGCTCGGCCCGGGTTTCGTTGCCCCGATCGGTTTGGGTGGTTCGAACACGTCTTTGGAGAACAACAACGTCTTCGCCGTCGAGACGCCGATGTACGTGGAGGGTGAAGGTATCGGCGGCTCCATGGCATCCGGAGGTGACAGCTCTGGTAAGATGGACGCAAGCCAACTCGGCGGCGCGATTGCGGTCGCCGGCGTCGTCGCAGTCGCCGGTACGGGAGCGTGCCTTTACTTTGAGAACTTTTATGCGTTGGCCGCGCTGTGGATCGCCGGCTTTGCCGCGGCAGCCGGCGTGGCGTTGAAGACCACGGGCGCGCTCGACGAGGAGTAGATCGCATTACCCATACTATTGTCGTCCTGCCCTCTTCATCTCTAATAGCCCGAGAATGTAAAAATCTGTCCCGCGACCCACTGTGCTGCGCTCCGCCTCCGCCATCTTCAAACTGCGACACCGACGCCATGGCCTCCGCGACGAACACGCAGTACGTCTGGTACGGCTCGTTCGGTAGCAACCTCAACAGCGAGAGATTCGCGTGTTATTTAAGAGGTGGCAAAGTCGCAGGAATGTCCATTCAACAACCTGGCGCACGAGACACGCACGTCCCTTTTCGAATTCCGCCGACGAGCGATTGCCCGACGGCCAGCATGGTCGTGCCACATCGAATGTTCTTCGCCAAGGTATCGCCGTGGTGGAGCAACGGTGGAGTCGCGTTCTTGGACTGCGAAAAAAAGGAAGAAAACGAGGAGCTTCACACCCACCTGCGTTTGTGGCGGATTTCGTTAGAGCAATTCTCTGACGTTTTCGCGCAGGAGAACGGTTTACATCCTGCCGAATTCCACGAAAGATTTACCAAGGAAGAGGTTTTAGCCATGGCTGAGCGAGGAGGTGGAGATCATCGGATCGGCAACGGATCGTGGTACGGTTACGTCAAGGCACTCGGCGCGTTCACAGAGGCCGGCGCTGTGGAGCCAATACTAACGTTTACTTTGCCGCCTGTTGAACTGGAAGCGATCAGAAGTGGCGTTGTGGATGAAGTTAATCCGCCGAGTATGGGGTATCACGACGTTATCGCTCGAGGTCTCGTTGAGTTGGGCCTAGAGGCGACGGAGGCCGACGCGTACTTGCGAGCGAGATACTCTCTGCGTTGACGGGAGGACGTTTATATTATAGCCCGCACGGACACGCTGGTGGAGACCCGAACGAGCTGCTTGCTGTGAGCGATAACCGATTGGCCGTGTTGCTCGCCGAGACGCAGATTATAGTTTAGAATGAATTTCAAGAATGATGTATTGAACAGAATAGCTCTTTCCTAATGCGCGCACGCTGCCAATTACTTGCCCATTTGAGCCGCGACTTCAGCGGCGAAGTCGTCGACACGCTTCTCGATGCCTTCACCGAGGTTGAAGCGTTCAAAGCGACGGATGGAAATCTTCTCACCAATCTCCGCGGTCGCAGCCTTCACGAGCTCTTCGACGGTCACGTCCGTGTTCTTGATGAAATCCTTGGTGATGAGCGCCTTCTCGTTCACCAACTTTTCGATGCGGCCGTTGACGATCTTTTCGCGAATGTTCTCCGGCTTGGACAAGAGGTCCTCCTTCTGCATCTCGATGTCGCGTTCGCGCGCAACCATTTCTTGGTCGGCGTCGGACGGGCTGATGTACTCAACTTCCGGGCACGCAGCGACTTGCATGGCGAGATCTTGCGCGAGCTCCTTGAATCTGTCACCGCGAGCGACAAAGTCGGTCTCGCAGTTGAGCTCGAGCAAGACGCCGATGCGCGAGCCCGCGTGGATGTAAGAGACGACGGCGCCCTCGGCGGCGATGCGGCTCGCCTTCTTGTCCGCAGACGCCATACCCTTCTTGCGCAACCACGCCGTGGCTTCCTCGACGCTGTTGTTGTTCTGCGCGAGCGCCTTCTTGCAATCCATCATACCGCAGCCGGTGGAGTCGCGAAGCTGCTTCACGAGCTTGGCGTCAACCTTGACAGACGGCGCGTCTTCTTCCTTCTTCTCCTCTTTCTTTTCTTCTTTCGGTTCCGCAGCCGGCGCGGCAGCCTTCACTTGCGTTTGCGCGGCAACTTCAGCGGCGAAGTCGTCGACACGCTTCTCGATGCCTTCACCGAGGTTGAAGCGCGCGAAGCGACGGATGGAAATCTTCTCACCAATCTCCGCGGTCGCAGCCTTCACGAGCTCTTCGACGGTCACGTCCGTGTTCTTGATGAAATCCTTGGTGATGAGCGCCTTCTCGTTCACCAACTTTTCGATGCGGCCGTTGACGATCTTTTCGCGAATGTTCTCCGGCTTGGACAAGAGGTCCTCCTTCTGCATCTCGATGTCGCGTTCGCGCGCAACCATTTCTTGGTCGGCGTCGGACGGGCTGATGTACTCAACTTCCGGGCACGCAGCGACTTGCATGGCGAGATCTTGCGCGAGCTCCTTGAATCTGTCACCGCGAGCGACAAAGTCGGTCTCGCAGTTGAGCTCGAGCAAGACGCCGATGCGCGAGCCCGCGTGGATGTAAGAGACGACGGCGCCCTCGGCGGCGATGCGGCTCGCCTTCTTGTCCGCAGACGCCATACCCTTCTTGCGCAACCACGCCGTGGCTTCGGCGATGTCACCGTTGTTTTCTTGAAGCGCCTTCTTGCAATCCATCATACCGCAGCCGGTGGAGTCGCGAAGCTGCTTCACCGTGGCGGCGGAGATGCCGCCAGCGGCGGCGGCGGCGGGCTTCTTTTCTTCAACCGGAGCCGCGGCGGCGACGGCAGCCGGAGCGGCAGGAGCCGGAGCAGCCTGTAGATTTAAAGTAGGTGAGTAAAAGGGTTCCAAAATAAATAGCACTAGGTTATTACAACGGCGGATGAGATAACTCAAGCCGCGACGTTGCTTATGAACTCACCTCTTTCGGAGCCTCAGCAGCGGGAGCGGCAGCCGGGGCGGAAGAGCCGGCCGGAAACATGTCCGCGGAGATACCCTTACTCTTGAGCGCAAACTCCATCGCACTTACGGCACCGTCGAAAGCAGCGGACGCTTCAGCGTTCATTTCAGACAACTGCGTGAATCAAAGCGAAAGGGCGACGAATGGTCAGTTTCTCAACGCGGCGCGCTCTTCAAAAATAATCAGAAAGTGATACGACTCGAGAAAAACATGATTCGAGCGGTGGTGACGCAATCGAACGAATACGTACATCGAGCTTTTCCTTCATGGAAAGCTTGACCTTGGCGCCATCGATGCCAATGATGGTGACGGTGACCTTTTCGCCAACCTTGCAGAAGTCTTCAACCTTGACGTTGAAGTCGTCAGAGAGCTCGGTGACGTGCACCAAACCTTCGACACCCTCGGCAACTTGAACGAAAGCACCGAATGGTTGAATGGACATGACTTCGCCCTCAACCTTCGTGCCCTTCTTCAAGCCCTTCACCGCTTGTGCCTTGGCGTCTTGAGCCTTTTTGTATTCTTGTCGCGCCGCAAACTTGGCTTCTTGCTCAGACTTGGCAGCCGCGAGCTCTTCCTCCGTCGGCGGCTTCTTCATCGTCAAAGAAATCTTGTTTTCCTTGATTTCCTTGATCCAAACCTTGACTTCTTGGTCTTCAGACACGACAGACGCGACGCTTTCGACGAAGCCATCTTGAAGTTCGGAGATGTGCACCAAGCCGTCGTTCTTGGCGCCGAAGTCCACAAAGCAACCGTAGTCTTGGATGCGCTTCACCTTACCGGAAAACTCGGCGCCGACAACCACCGCGGAATCTTCGACGGTGACGTTCTTGCGCGGGAATCGACGGCGTGGCTTCTTGTCCGAGTCCCCGACGGCGGATTCGGCGCCGGTGGCGGGTTCGCTCACGGCGGCGACAACGCCCGAGCGTCGCGCGACGACGACGCGCGTTTGGGATCTGTTTCGCACGCCACGTTTTACCGTCAGTCGGTGTTTCGCGTTTTCGAAAATAATCGTCGTCGTCCAGTCGATCGACGCTCGCGCGCGAGGACGCTCCAAAGTCTCGCGCCCGTCGTCCTCGCTCTGGATAAAATGCACAGGGTCTCGACTGGGGTCAAAAGCGAGCCGCGCATTCGACGCACCTCGACGACACGCGAGCGGCGTGCGCGGAAACGATCGAGCGAGCGGCGAACTATTCGAAAGAAATGATTCGTCTTCACGGTCAGTCCATCGCTCGCGCGCGTTCACCCGCGCGCGCTTCGCTTCGCGTCGGCGCCGTCCCGCCGCCGGATGACGTCGCGATAAGCCTCCGCCGTCGGTCGGAGTCGCCGTCGCCGTCCGCGCGGCGGTCGCCGTCCGCGCGGCGCGCGCGTCGCGAGCGCATCGAAAAATTAATCTACGCACCGCCGCGCTGCTTGAAGAGGTAGCCATGATCGCGTCGTGTACGAACGCGTCGGCGAATGACGCGCGTGCGGTGCGGTTCGCGGTTCGGTACGGCCTGACGGTCGTCCGGGTATGCGCGGTGAAAAAAACCACACCAACTGGGGGGGGGGTCGGTGGCGGGTGCGAACTCGCCATCGAGACACACGCCACCAGACGTGTTCGACGGGCGCCGGACGACGCACGACGGAGTTTTGCGGCAGCGTGCGCGTGCGCGCCGGCACACGGCGACGAACGACGCGCGCGTTCCGTGCGCGAGGACGGGAAGCGATCGAAACGCGATGGTTCTCGCGCGCGCGCTCGAACGCGGATTCGCGAGCGCGACATCGGCGCGACGCGGTGACGCCGACGCGGACGGCGTCGACGTCGTCGACCGCGCGCGACGGGCGGTGTGCGAACTGAACGAAGCCGCGCGTGCGGGCGCGCGCGAGCTCGCCACGGCCACGGCTGCGTTTGTGGCGGTGAAAGCCGCGAGCGTTCGCGGTGGCGACGGACGCGGGACGCGGGTGATTCGAGGACGCGCGCGCGGCGACGCGAACGTCGTGCGGTGCGACCCACAATTGCGAGGTAAATTTCTCGCAGCCATGATACCTGGGGACAGCGCCGTGGAAAGCGTGATCACGAGCGGTATCTTCTCCACGCTGAACATTTACAACACGCTGATCATCGGTCGATTGATCTTGACGTGGTTCCCGAACCCGCCGAGGCAGATCATGTATCCTCTCGCGACGATTTGCGACCCGTACTTGAACTTGTTCAGAGGGATCATCCCGCCGTTGGGCGGGATCGACTTGTCACCGATTCTCGCATTCACCGTGCTCAACGTGTTCCAAGGCACCGCCGCCGCGTTGCCGTGCGAATACGACGAAGCCACGGGCGAGGTGCGCATGCCCGAAAAGCGAAGCCGCGCAAAGGACGTCAAGATTTCGCGCAAGTGAGAGCATAGTGCAGATGGTGCATAGATCGCTAATATCTCGTGTGTAATATAGTACAAGTGGGTTTCTCTAACAGCAAACCGCGGGCATCTATTGATGTGATGTATGTGTCTCTACGTCGGCGGGCGCGTTTCTTCCTTTTCATTTTCGCGGATAATCGTCGAACCATTTGTGTTGCATCGCGTGCTTGGCGCTGATCCGCTTTTCCGGTGTGTATTGCAGCATTTGACGCAATAGGTCCACACCGTCCTCGTCTAGTGCCGGGCACAGCGACTCCCAAGGTTTCGCGGGCCACTGCGGAAAGTTTGGCTGATAATCGGGAAGTTCTTGGGCCTCGGGCCACAGAGTCTCGTTCGGGGTGCCCAAAATTTTGAAAATCTTGAACAGCTCGTCGATTTCAGAATCTCCCGGAAACAATGGTTTGCCGTTGATCATTTCGGCGAATATGCATCCAATGCTCCACACGTCGACCGGCGTGGAGTAGTGACGCACGCCGAGGAGGATCTCCGGCGCTCGGTACCACAGCGTCACCACTTCGTGCGTGTACGCACGCACGGGAATCCCAAACGCGCGAGCCAAACCAAAGTCGGCAAGTTTTAAAACGTTGTGTGTCGTGTCAATCAACAAGTTCTGCGGCTTCAAGTCGCGATGTAAGACTCGGTGCGAGTGACAAAACGCGATGCCTGCGCATATCTGATACACGTATCCTTTCACCACCATTCGATCGTTTGAGATGTGAGGCGAGGAGTCCATGTGTTTTTTAAGATCCAAATCTAAGTACTCAAACACCAAGTATAACTTCGTCTCCTCGTGAATCACCTCGAGCAACGACACCACGTTTTCGTGTCGAAGCTCTTTCAGGAGGGAGATCTCTCGAATCGCCGTCGACGGCACCCCTTCTTCGTCTTGGTCGAGTCGTATGCGTTTCAACGCCACCATGGTGTCGTCGCGCAAATTCTTCGCCTTGTACACCACACCATACGTCCCTTCACCAATCTTCAAAACCTTTTCGTAGTTCTCCATGAAGACGAAGACGGCGACGACTCGATGCGAAGGCGAACGATGTCTCCGGAACGACGACGACGCGCTTCTGTCGGACGTTTGCGACGAAGACGACGACGAAGACGACGCACGATTCACGTTGAACACCGAACCGCTCTCGCCGTCCTCGCTCGATCGCCGGCGGTCGACGACGCGCGCGGTTGTGCCGCGCTTCGTCTCCTTCGACCAGAGGAATCAGCAATAGCCCGTCGGCCTGACGTCGGCGCGCGCAAACGCAAACGCCTTGGGGTCTAGACGATTTCGTGACATTAAAAGCAATCGATAGTGGAGTACTCGATAAGCAGTCGTGCGTCGTTATGGCTATAAATCTACTCGTCCAGCGAGCGGCGCGATCGAGCGCCGTCGTGCTCCGGTCGCGAGACGACATCATTCTTCAATAGGGACATCTTGAGCAGCGCGGCGCGAGTTTCTGTCTCAAAACGCTCGCCATCGGCGATGACTTGCTCAACGACCTTTACTCGAGGGTTTTCCTTTAGGGCGTGCAAGGTACATTCGCTCGCATCGATTTTGGCTCGAATTTTATCCTCCTCGATCAAACGCGCGAGCTCGTCTTGCACTTCTTCTGCCGTGGTGTTGAACGCCTGTGCCATCACGCACAAGTCCACCGTGACGTATGGTTCGACGTACTGGATGAGAGCTCGATCCCGTATGCGCTTGTACAGCGCGTCGATGTGCGCACCGAGATGAATGTCCAAGGTGAGCGCTTCGCGCATGCCATCTAGCGTGGCGAAGCACGACGTGTACTTCGAGTTGTAAAAATCATTCACCACCTCTCGAATGTCTGATGCCGTCTCTAAGTGAGCGCGAAACGCTCCTTTCTGATTGTTCAAAACTAGATCGCGCAGTTCTTCGCGGTTAAAGCTCGCGAGCGCGCACAACGTCCCGTACGTCGCCACATCCCTCGCCGCGCACACGTTGGCGTAATGAGTTCCTATCTCGACGTTTATTTCTGTAAACTTGATCGCCGCCTCTCGAAATCTTCCCATTCGAAGCGCTGCTATTCCACAAGCGCACGCCAATTTGGCTTGATCGGTACGCACGCTGGCGTCTTCGTCCATGTTTTGCAGAGCTGCCGTGGCTTTGTTCGCGTGCACGTTGACGTGCGCAAAGTTTCCCATTTCGAGCGACACCGACACGACGCTCAGACACATGAACACGACGTGCTTGGGCGTGGAGCAGTAATCCCGCGTTCTCATGTAACACTCCAACGCCTTTTTCAACTCACCTCGATCGTAATAGTGATCGCCGAGTTCTACGTATTGCATGCGTAGGTTCTCCTTGACGCGCTCCGTCAACAAGTCCGTGAGCCCAGATTCGAGTTTGTCCAATTCCCCGTCCGCGCGTCTCGCGTTTTCTTCCAACCACGCCTTGGTGAACCCGACGACGCTTGCGTCCACCTCGCGCTTCTTCGCGATCGCCATCGCTCGCTCGTACGCGCACCCATTCGACGTCGTCGGCTTCAAACTAAACGCATCGACCCGGCCCTCGAGCGCGCGCTTGGCGTGACGCAGCGCCTCGGTGACGACGCCGACGTCGCGCGCGTGATCGGCGACGTAGAGCAAGCGATCGACGATGGCGTTTCCGGTGTACTGAGAGAAAATACCATCGAAATCGATCGCGGGCGCCGTCGAGGACGTCGCCGCCATGACGACTCTGCGCGAGGCGACGACGAGTGCGGTAGTTGAAGTTGGACGCGGCGGCGCGAGTGTCGCGACTGCGTCCAATTAAAATGTGATTATGTGTGTTCAACGAGCGCGAGCGACGCCGAGCCGCCGTGCGACGCTTTCATCGCCCAGACGGTGCACGCCGTGTGTGCGAGGGTGCGCGGAGAATTATTGCTCGCGCTTGGCGCGCGCCTCGGCGGCGACGCGCGCCGCCCACGAGCGCGTGTCTTCGTCCACGTTGGCCCTCTTCAACCCGGTGGCTTTGTAGTTGCGGGACATGATCAAACCGACGGACGACGAGTTGGTCGTCATCGCCGCTTCGGCTTGCGCGGCGGTCGTTTCCGCGGTGTCGAGCCAGCCGCGCATGGAGCTCCCCCAGGATTCGTCGCGAACGCCCTTGAGCACGGTGTACGTCGTGGCGAGCACAACGTCGCCGACGTTAACCTTACCCTTCGCGTTTCCTCCCGGGCGAATCGTTTTCACCCGAGGTCGATCGTCCGGGCCGGCTTCGAGGAGCAAACCGAGTTGGATGTTTGACTGCGAGCAGTCGAGCTCAACCTTGTACGTATCCGCGTCGAGCGGGTACTTCGCGAGCATGTCGCCCTCGTTGTACTCGGTGAACGCGCGCGTGACGGTGGACACGCGACGAGTCGTGCTCGTGCCCGAGCGTCGGAGCGCGCGCGTGGCGTTGGCTCGAGTGCATGAGACTTGGGTAGCGTTGGCGGTGTACATGAATGCAAGCGGTTGCGCGCGGAAGACGTGAAGTGAAAGCTGCGCGCGAGAGGGGTGGATTCTTCGTCAGTCCCAGCGCTCGCGCTTCCCTCCGTACCGCGCCGCGCGCGCGCGCGCGCGTCCAAACGTCCCGCCCTCGCGAACGACCTCGTCTCGTTCGATCGTTCGAGCCTTTCTCACGCTCCACGGCGCGCGCGCGTCGACCGCACGCCGCGCGATCGTCTCGATCGCGCGCGCGTCGCGAGGCGCTATCTTTTCCTTCGCCTCGACCGAACGCGACGCGCGCGAAGCGATGGTCGACGACGCGTCGCGCGCACGCGAGTCGTTCGGATCGCGCGCGCGCCTCCACTCCCCGACTCGCTCGACGACGCACCTCGACGCGTTCGCGACGACGTGTGCGGACGCGCGCGCGCGCATTGGATGGACGGATAAAATAACCACCACCGACGTGGATGGGTCGTTATTTTATCCGAAATGTCCGAATGTACGTATATTACTACTTTTACATCGATGTGTGTGTATTTATGACTCGTCAACCCAACGCTGACGCGACGCGACGCGATCGCCCCAGGGGGGCCTGGCGGCGCGACGACGTCGACGGCTAACGCACAACTCCCGATCGGGGATTATGAAAGAGAAGAGATGCTCCGACGTGCGATGATGGAGTAGAAAAGAACTAGTATTGTTGAGTAAAAGCGTGATACAATCAGTCCTGTCGTTGATGCGATCCAAGCGGCCAGTCGAGAAGCGCCATGCGCGCGCGAAATCCTCGTTCGTACGATCCCATGATAGTTTCTCGAGTTCCGCCCTCATTCGTGCCCCCAAGCGTGGCCTCTCCACGCTGGGCTTTCTGTGCTTCGACTGGATACTTGAGCTTGGCGTCGCAAAAGTCAAAAGTACCATCTTTGGGCGTGTGCCAGCAGTCGCACACGACGCTGTTGTCCGTGATGCCATACCCGCCTTCCCAAGCCGTGGGAACGAATCCTTCGTACGATTTGCTGTGCTTGCAGCCGAGTTGGTTGAACTTACTCGTATCATCCATCATACTCACGATGCGCGAATCGACTTCGCGAACGTCTTCGTCATCCTCGACGTCGTACCAATCAGGCACGTAACCGCCGAGAGCCCCTTTCGGCACCTTGAGATTGCCCGCAATGTAGCAGTTCAAGTTGAGGCACACCTTGGGATCATCGCAACGTGCGATGCAATGTCTCGATAGCCAAGCGTCAATCATGTCCGCAAATTCAGCTTCTTTGATGAACTTCATGATCTTCTTCGCGCCTTTACGTGACATCATGTAAGAAGGCGTCCCAGCCCAGTTGCACGCCTTGTCGAACTTGTAGAGATAGACGTCGTTTCCGTTGATCAACCTCGAGTCCATCGTCGGATCCCACAAGCCTTTAGCCGCGGATTTGAAGCGCTTGATGAGCTGACCGTTTGAATGGTCGTCCGGTTTCAGCCACACGATGTCGAAATCGTCCGGTACGTGCTCACGGAGCTTGGGATAATCGAGCGGATGCACCGCATTCAAGGTGGCGCCGTCAGACTCCCACAGCACAAACGTGTCGTCGTCCGAGTCGATGACGCGGTTCCAGACCGCCATGTGGGTGAGCAGACAACCGGTGTGATGACTCAACTGCGAGCCGCACGCACGTCCGCAGTCCTCGGGGTTATCGAACGCCGCGCCGCCGACGAAAGCAATCTTTTCCAGGGAGTCTGGATCGATTCTCGACGTCGCGGCGACGGCCACTTCGTGCGTCTCCGGCCAGCGAGACGGGAACGTCGCTTGCTGGAAGTTGATGACGCGTCCTATTTCGTGTTCGCTCATCCCCGATTGGGTCTTCAACAGTCCACTCAACCACGCGTACGCCTTCGCGATTTTCGTCGCGTCCTCCGAGCCCTTCTTGCCGTCGCCCATGATGTAAATCGGGAGCGTCAACTTTGGCGCGCTCCCCAGCGACGGCAACGCCGTCGCGCGCGAGTTCACGCTCGCTCCTAAACAAATCAACGCCAAGCCGAACAGCGCGCCCACGAGCGCCTTACGCGCGCCCGCGTTCGAGCTCGCGACCGCCCCGTCGGCGTCAACACCGTCAAGCAAGCTCGCGCGCTCGCCCGCGCGCGTCGTCACGCGCGCGCCGTCGTCTTCGCGCGTCATCGCGCGGTGCGTTTCGCTTCGTATCCGTCGACGCGCTCGACGATCACGGGTCGTCGGACCGCGTCGCGAGGTGCCGACGGATCGTCATCCATGCGCGAGGGTGTTGAGCTCGGTCGGTCCCGCGACCGGCGCGCGCGCGCGAGTGCGCGACGCGACGCGTCGCGTGGGATCGACGACGGCGACGGCGACGGCGACGGCGAACGAGGACGCGACGATGGCGTCTTTGAGCTCGAGGACGCCCGCCGCGCGCGTCGCGATCGCGCGCGGCGTCGCGCGCGCGCGCGACCGCGCGGGGCGTTCGACGTCTCGCGCGCGCGGCGCCTTCGCGAACGGTGACGGCGCGCCGGACGAACTGCTGCGACCGGTGTCGGACGCGGCGTTGGATGGGACGATGACGGTCGACGTAACGTTGCTCGCGCCCGTCGCGGCGCTGGGCGTCGGGTACGGGGCGATTCGAGCGGCGCTGTACAGCAAACTGCAGTTCGCCGTCGCGGAGCAGTTGGCGTCGCGCGTGCCGGCGGAGGCGGTGGTCATCGAGCTCGGCGTGGATACTAAGAATTTGTACTATTATCCAAAGTCCACGAAATTGGTCGTGTGCGTGGCGCCGGACGTTAACACAGAACTGGTGAATCGAATAGCCATCGAGACGTCGACGCCCGTGCTGCCGCGGTCGGCGCCCATCGCCGGCAGCGGCGAGGGGGATTTGTTTTGGGGTCAGGCGCGTGAAAGTGCGGACGCGGTGGTCACCACTGGATGTTTAGCGAAGATGACGACGGAGTCAGTGCGTACCGTCGCGCGCAAGGCGGCGCAAGTGTTACGCCCGGGAGGTCGGTTCTTGTTCGTCGAACCGGCCAACGGCGAACGAGGGCAGTCGCTTTTCGACGCCATCGAAGCCACGAATGCGTTTGAGACGCCGATTGCTTTCGATGAGAGCTGGGCTACGCTACCTTTATTCCCGCACGCCATCGGCGTGGCGATTAAGAAGGATCGTACGTCGGCGGCGGATGCGAAGGGCGAAGGGAAGAAGATTTCAAACTTGCGCTCGCGGCGGAGGAATACTTAGTGGCGCACATCGGCATAATATGGCGCCGATGTGGAGTAGATTAGTCATACATCATACATTTCATTGATAATACGCAATGTGAAGAATTAAGATCGTCTCGTGCGGCGGCTCGATCGCGTCAGAGGCGCCTCCGTAGTATCGGCGGCTTTGCGCTTCGGCGCGTCTGTCGCGGTATCCTTTGCCGGCTCCGGGCAGGACGCACACGTCCACGGACCTTTCGGCGTTCGCGTGAGTTTAGGCTTCAAACACTTGAGGTGGAACATAACTGCGCACGCGTCGCACGTCAAAGTTTTGCACTTGTCGACGACGGAGCAAACAGAGCAGCAGGCTGTCGCCGACTTCTTTTCCTCCTCCATCGTGGGCTTGCATAACTCGACCTTTTGAGCGGTCTTTTGCGGTGTTGGCTCGTTGATGTTGATGTTCAGCACCACTTTTGGTGTTTTTGGCGTCGCTTCCTTCACGTTAATTTGCATCGCAACCCTGGGCGTCTTTTGAGGTTGCGGCGTTGCCTCCTTCACGTTAATTTGCATCGCAACCTTGGGCGTCTTCGCCTCCTCAGGATTATGCTGCACGCACACATCTTCTCTCGTGTTCATGAGTTCCAGGTACATCTCTTTCAAAGCCGCGCTACGTTTACGCTCTTTGAGCAGCGCCCGACGGCTGAGCGCCAGTGCACGATGCAGTTGCTGCATGCGCATGCTCAAGCCGTTCGCCGTACTCTTGCCTTCGCGACGTTTGCGCTTTTTGCATTTGACGATGACAGACTTGGCTGGAGATGGCATCGCACGAGACGTAATTGATGGCACTTCCACTTCATCGTCACCTTCGTCGTCGTCCGGAACGTCGGCTAACATCAGGTCTGTACGCAACCATTCATCCACTCGCTTTGTCGTGCTTGGCGGCGTCGGCAACAGCGCGAGCGCACCGTCAAGTTCACCCGCAACGTTCACGTCTTCTTCTGCCGCAGCTTCGAGCGCTTCGACAGCGCGAATGATGGCATCACATCTGGCATCATCTTGTTCGAAAAATCCACGCAGAGCTTGTGGCATCGAGCCCGGAGTGTTGCGGAACAAATTGAACCCGTCCAAGTTGAATTCGACGCCTGGAGATTGCGCGACGTTCGCAACTGGTGTGTTGTGGGGAGCCGGAGGGCGCTTGAACTCAGAGCTTGGCGTGGCGACAAAGTCCATGCGATCCATCAAGTTGCTTGATTGATCGAGTGGCGTGATCGCGGCGACACTCGCCGTCTGATCGACGTCTTCGTCAAAGTCAGATCCGCCGATGGTGCCCATCGGTGTGAACTCCATCCCGGGCGAAGCTGTGTATTTTTGACGCGGCGTGTCATTACGCTGCATTCGACTACCACTTCGCGTAAAGCTCGCTTCAGGGGTTTCGTTTTCTTCACCATCTTCAACCGCTTTAAAGGAAATGCTCGAACGTCGTTTCTTCGCCGGCGACTGGTTTGATTCCGGAGCCGGCAACGCGAGCAGCACCTCCGGAGCTGGCAAGCGTTTGATCGCGCTTTCCGGCGACTTTGACGGAGTACGTCGCTGTCGAGGCGACCGAGGGGCATTCAGAGCCAACGGAGCGATTCTGCCACACAGCTCAACCCTGCCGTTGTGCGGAGCGATCCATTTTATCGCTTCGAGCTCCTCCGCGCCGGCGAAAGAAATCGAACGTCTTCGAAACGTGCTCGGACGAACAGCGAGTCGATTTTCTGGTGCCTTTAGCGCACTTTTTGACGGCGACTTCGGAGTCATCGCGACGTTCTCTCCGGGCGTTCCACAGAGTTCATCATCGAAATCGCGTCCCATGAGCGTGGTGTCAATCGGCTTTGGCGTCGACGCCTTTGCGGGCGACTTCTTCGTTGACGCGTCGCCCTTGGTCTCCGACATCTTCAGCGCGGAAACTTGCTTCAAAATATCTCGCGAAGGCATCGGTGTTCCGGTGAGTTTGCCTAAATTCATAGATCGTCGCGGCGTAGACCTGCGCTGCGTTGGCGGCGCTTCGTTTTCGTCGCTTCCCCCTGGAGACGCCGGACTTTTCATCGACGCGTTCGACGACCCCTTGATCGGCGACACGCTCATCGGGGTGTTCCCACCGTTTTCTCTCAATGGCGATCGCGCGATCGAATCCGCGAGCTGTTCGAAAATAAACGTCGCCTCTTCCTCGCTCGACAACTGTATTCCGACGACGTCTCCGTGTCGCAGCGTCACCGCCGTCTCCACGTCCAAAATCGTATCGTTCAACGACACCGGATTCAGTTTGCTCATATTCTTCAGCACCATCTTGCCGTCCACGACTTGAAACACAGCGTGTCGTCGGCTCACCGCGGCCTCGACGAATCGCACGTCCACGCCGTGTTGACGACCGATGACGAATGGCGCGTCGCGAAGAATCCCATGCGTCGCCAGTGGCGTCGCGTCGTCGTCGGCGCCGGCGACGCGCTTTAACTGCGCGACGATGGACATGTGGTACTCACAACGACTTCGTTCTTCGCTCGACGCTGAACGCGCGGTGAAACTGCGGACGCGCGACGGCGAATGAGGCGACGGCGCCACCGAGCGCCTCGTTCCCCCTTCGAAAAAGTCGATTCGTTTCGGTGAAAATAAAACAACAAACGAGCCACAGAGTCTATCTCGAAGCGAGCGCTAATTACCTAATTACAACAGCTAAATGAAACTAAGACCGACGGTTGCACAACCCACACGATTTTGCGCACGCCGCGGATTGGGAATCGCGCGCCGAGTCAGCGGCCGTCATGAACTCTGGATTCAGCTCGCACCAACCTTGTGACGCCCACTTCGCGCACTCGTCCCAATCGTCGACACACGGCTCCTCGTCGGTGCGACGGCTTAGCTTGGGCATGGGGATCTCTTCCTGATAATTCCCATCGAATTTACCCACGCGAATCCACTTCACCGCGGTCCATTTTTGACCCTCGATCACCGGACAGGCGCCGTGAAGCGAGCCTCGATCGAGCACGCCGTCTTGCGTCATCGAAAAGAATAAGATGGCGTCTCCACGAACGCTCTTGACCGGAATGCCCTTTTTGGCGCAATCTGTGTGCTCGATGTGCGACGCGAACGGATTCTCAGGCTCATCCGCTTCGAAAGATTGCGGGAGCTTGGCGTTGGGGAATGTCGTCTCGCCGCCCTTGTCCGTGTCCACGAGATAGATAAGCATCGTCGCCAAGCGTTGACCTCCACGTTTCGGCGCCGGATTCACCTTGTCGTGAAAATAGTCAAAATGGGGATCGTACTTTTGCCCAACATCGTAACGTAAAATCTGCATGCCTTCGCCGTTGTCGACGGGCGTACCGCTCAAGCGCGCTATTCGCTCCTCGATGGCTTTGACGATTTTATCTTGTCCTTTGCGTAGAAACATGCCCGCGCTCGTACGGATGTCCGAAGGCACCGAATCGCCTGCCTCACCGACCACTGTCGATGGAGCTAATTCTCTCTTCGCCAGCTTCATCAAGTGATCGCACTCTTCCGCGCTGAGAAAGTTTCGCAACAAGTACGCCTTTGGCTGCGTAGCGCTCAACACCAAAGGTGGAGTTTCAGGGAACCCTGGCAGGGCGTTCAACAGCGCCGCGCGTCCGTACAAGCTCAAAGGACGCGTGCCGTTCGCAGCGTCGAAACGAATCGTGTTCGCGAGTGCTAGATCGTCCATCGGTCCTATCCTTCGCGCGCGCCCAGAGCGCACCGCGCTCGGTCTCGCGTTGACAAAGTCATCTTGACGCACCAACAGCGCGCGCGTGACGTAAAGCGTGATCAACAAGCACGCGCCTAAGGCGTAATCGATGCCGCTTTGCTTCGCGAGCGCGAAACCGCGCTTTGATCGCCGTTTTGAACCTTTCCCATTCGCGTAATCTTCACCCTCGCCGAACGACGCGCGTCGCCGCGTCAGGGCGTCCCACAGCGCTGACGTCTCGCGGAATCGCGCGCGAGACTTACTCGGCGTCCCCGCGAGCGAGGCCGTGGTCGTCGGCAGCATGACGCGCGCGCTGATCTCGCGGCTCGCTCGCATTTTAGTTTCAACGCGCCGAGCGCGTTTAGTTCGGTCTACGAAATGTGTCGCGCATTACAAGGTTCGGGTCGGCGCCGCGCTAGCCTTCGATTTCGTCCTCACCGACGTCGATGGTATCTCCGTCGATCTCGACGTCTTCGCCCACGTCTTTCTCGCCTTGCGCCTGCTCCCGCTGCCACTTGTCGTGTGCGTCGACTTCCTGTTCGATTCTGCGCCACGCGAGCTCTTCGGGCTTCTCCCACGTCGTCTCCCGCGTCTCCTTGTGAATGTAATACACCCGTCCCGCGCTCGCTTCGTCCTCGCTCACCACCGCGTGCCACGCGCTGTGTTTCGGGCTGTCGTACGTCGATTCCCCGGTGTCGGCATCGACCCAATACGGTCGACCGGTGTCATCCAGGTGCGTCGCCAAACTTTCCGGGTCGTCCCAGCGGGACTCGCGCGTGACGTCGTTGTAGTAAAAGACGTGCGTGTCCACGGCGCGCGCGATGGCGGCGGCGGCGAGCGCGACGCACGCGCAAAGAGCGAGACGGACTCGGGACACCATGACGCCGCGATGTGCGGATTTCAGCATATAGTGTTCAGGCGAGGGAACGGAATTTACACGGTAGAAATACAGTCAATCGTTTGCCGCGATGCGGACGTTAGTTAGAGAAACTCCCAATCGTGAAATTCGTCGTCTTTGAGCGCGCGACCGCGCGCGGTGGACGGGGAAGACGCGCGAGCGTCGAACGCCTTCGCCTCGGTCGCCGAGCGAACCTCGAGGACTGGCGCCGTGGCGTTCGCTTCCGCGAGCGCTTTGACGCTCGCGAAGAGGGAGTCTAAATCATCGCCATCGCGGCAATAAAACCCGAGCGCGAGCGTTGGGTCGAGCAGCTCGCCGCGCATCTGCAACGGGGTCGAGCAATAGTAAGAATCGAAATCTACGGCTTCGGCGAACGAATTCGCAGGCTGCACTGTGTGAGGATCGAGGTAAAAGAAGACGTCGTCCGAGTGTCCAACCAAGTACAGCGACGCGTTTGGACGACCACCAATGACACCTATGGACTGTTTGAAGGCGATTATCGATCGAAGCTGCGAAATATAGCGAGTGTTGATGTTTCTTCCCACGCCGAGAACGAGCGGGACGAAAAGCAGCAACGCCTTGCCGACGTCCGCACTCTTCGCTCGCAACTCGCCATCATCGATCGTCGGCACACCACCGGCGCTGTCATCTTCGTTTTGGCCGCCCACGACGTGCACGGCAATTTGATTACGAAGATCGCCGTTCGCCTCGATCAACGCCGAGAACGCGCGACACATCACACTCGGCTCAAACCATCGTCCCGGCGGCGCGCCCCACGCCGTGGTCGTTTCACATACGCTATGAATAGAAAACGGCGCGCTCACGTCGTCGATAAACATGCTCAGAACGTCTTCCTGCGCGTCACATCCCGCGTTCGTGCGCTGAATTTCGGGTATTCGTAATCTTCGCACCACGCCACCCAGAAACGATGTCGGAGATTCGTCGCTCGAGTCAAGCTCGTCGCCAGCGCCCTCACGATCGACACTTTCATCGTCTTCTTTTGCCTTCACCTGTCGACGCCAGTGTCTTCCTCTTGTATGTATGCTCAACGCATTTGCTACCATCATCTGCGCGCTTCTGAGCGTGCATCCCCACCCCGCGTCCGTCCTCCACTTCGTTCTTCCCAACGCTTCGAACCCGCGTCGATACGTCATCCAACATCTCGACCCCCAATCGCGTTCCCACGCCCTTCTCGCGTCGTCATACTTCTCAGCATTACATTCGTCGTCTTTGCTCCAGTACGTCACGCCGAGCATCACTAACTCGGCGAGTCGAGGCAAATCGTCCGCGCTCGTCCCGCTCACCAACTGACGAAGCGCGCGCACTCTCGGGTGATGGGCCAAAGAGGCCCGTCCGACGCGCACGATTCGCCCGAACGTCTCCGCGAGAGGTTCGCGATGACTATCACTCGAGTCATCGTCTGCGGCATCGCGCCTGTCATCGCGCGTGCGCTTACCATCGCTCGTCGACGTCTCACCATCGTCTCGACGTCGCATCGTTCACGACGACGACGAGCGACGAGCGACGAGCGACGAGCGACGAGCGACGAGCGACGAGCGACGAGCCACAAGTTTGAATGAAACGCTTGCGCGTCGACGCCGGTGACGAATCAAAGCGCCGTCGAGCGCCGTCGAGTGACATCGGGATTGGTGGCGACGCGCGCCACGCGTCCAACGCTAGATGAAACTAACTTTCAACGCTAAAACTAAAGGCCTAGGACTCATCGCGAAGCCTACTTAAACTCATCGCGAGGTGAACAAAGGCTGGGACATGACGATCGTGATCGCGCCCGTGATCACGGACCAGGCGCACGCGAAGTAGCCGATGTTGGTGAAGAGCGCGGCGGCGACGATGGATATCGGCGACGCGTCGCTGGCGCTCGTCCAACCACACGACCAAGCGCCGACGCCGCAAGAGAGCAACAGCAGCGCGGGTGCGGCGACTTGGAGCAAAACCTTTCCGACGAGATGGTTCGTCACGTCGAGCTTTCTCGAGACGATGAAGTGCTCGCGTTCGGTGAGTCGTTCGCGGTCGGTTCCTTCCTTGACTTCGTACCATGCAATCAATCCGCCGTCCAAGAACGCTTGCGTGAGCGGTTGCATCGACGCGAACATACATAACCCAGAGATGATGAACGATATGCTCTGTGCGTCGCGAGCGCTCTGATCGCTCCATCGCAATGGCTCGGCTAACATCGAGGGCGCGCTGACGACGAGCGTCAGGAGCGGCGCCGCAAAGGTGGTGTGAAGCACAAACCTTCGCCACAGTGGCGTCGACGACGTCCCCGCGTACGTTGCCGCCCACTCGGGGATATTCGTCGCGGTTAAATAACTCTTCGTCATGCGCACCGCGCTCGAAAGCGTGAGCGCGGCGATCAGAGCGCCGACGACGGCGTGCGCCAACCCCGCGTGCAGCGTCGAAGCGCGCGCCGTCGCGCCGCCGCGCGCCAAGGCCTCGTTCACCGCATCCGCTGAGTCCACGTGCCGAAAATCGACGACCGTGGTCGGTAATAAAAACACCGCGAACGTCGACGCCATCCACGCCGCGAATCCGACGCCGCACGCCACTCGCCGCTCGCCGCTCGGCGTCGTCTCTCTATTCGCGTACGCCGCCACGAGCGACGCGCACGCCGTGACGACGCCCGCCGCCGCGAACACCGGCGTCAGCGCATCGTCTGGCGCGTTCGCGCACGCTCGCAGCGCCCACGCTCCGACGCTCTCGCACGCGACCAAAAAGCCCAAAAAGCAACACGCGTCCGCCTCCGCGAACGACGCCCTCCGTCGCAAGCTCTCGAACGCCAGGTCCACGCTCGCCACCGCCGATCGCGCGAACGCGTCCGCCTCTTTCTTCTCTCGTCGCTCTCGCGCGCGTCGCCGCCGTCGCGACCCACCGTCGTCGTTCCCATCCGCACCGCCGTCTCGCGCGGCGTCGCCGCCGTCGTCGTCGTCGTCGACGCGCGGGACGTAAAAGTATCGCAACGGCTGCGCGCACGCGCGCGTGCACGCGTCGAGCGCGCCGCCGTGCGTGATCGCCGCGCACGCGAACGTCCACGCGATCAGCGTCGACAGCGCCGACCGCATGCGGACGCGACGCGACGTGCCGACCGACCGACCGACCGACCGACCGCGTTCGTTGGATTGCGCGAACGAGGCGAAGGATCGCGTCGTCGGGGCGTCTTCACGACGCGACGCGACGATGCGCGGCGCGATGCGCGCGGCGCGATGCGCGCGCGTGGAATCGCGTCCGACGCCGCGCGCGCGCGTCGGATGTCGACGAACGACGGCGCGATGCGTCGAACGACGCACGCGCGGCGAACGATCGATGACGCTCGTGTGCGTCGGAGACGACGCGCGCGCGCGACGATGCGCGCGCGCGCGAGCGGGCGCGGCGGGAGGGGGGGCGCGGAGCGACGACGGGAGCGAACGCTCGCCGGATGATTTGAAAAAGAAGCTGTCGAAAAAGCTCGAGAGCGTCAAGGCGACGTCGACGGCGAAGTTCTCGGGATCGACGAGCGATTTCGATGAACACGACGACGATGAGTTGGTCGCGGGGGTGCTGACGAAAAAGGCGACGAAGAATCTGATGTTGCTCGTCGCGCTCGTCGCGGCGGTGGCGTCGGTGACGTACCTCGTGACGATGGTTTCCATGAACGCCGAACGCGGGTTGGCCGACGTGCTGTACACGCTCGTGTTCGACGACGTGTGGGCGAACATCGCGATTACGGTTTTGGTTTTGTACACGGGAGCGATTAAAAAGGCGGTAGAATTCGCGCTGACGACGACGGCGACCTTTGTGCGACCGACGCGCGTGAACATGCTTTGGTGGGTTTCTCTGTTTTGCCTGCGATCCATCAAGCACGTGACCAACATCATCCGAAATACGTTCGTTTGGAGCCTCGGGAACCAGATTTGGTCTTTGATTCCGCTCGGGATCGATTTGATCAAGTTTGACCCCGAAACTACCGCCGATGGTGTCGATCACGTGCACTCGCTCTTGACGACGATGTTCGACGCGAACAACGACGGCGTCGTCACCACGACTGAGGTGCAAATGTGGTTCGTCGCCAAGACTTTGCGGTTGCTGTGGTGCTTCTACTTTCTCGATCTCAGCCGATGGTTTATGTCGTTGAAAGCGGCGCCGACAATTCAAGAGATGAGAACTCGAGGATCGAGTTACGACCGCGAAGACTTTTTGTCGCAAGCGCTTCGACACCACTACGCAGGTTTGAGAGGCGATCGAGGCGTGTCCTGGGATTCTCAAGCTCGAAGCGCGCTTATCGACAAAGCGTTAACCGTGGCGACGTATCTTTTGACCTCTTATTGGTGCTTGAGCGCGCTTGGGGTGAACATGACTGGTCTTCTCGCCGTCGGCGGGGTCTCGGGTATCGCCGTCGGTTTCGCGGCGCAAAAACTCGTCAGCAACTGCATCGGCGGTATCTTAATTTTCGTCACTCAGCCTTTCGTCGAAGGCGATCACGTGCAATTCGGAAGCATTGATGGACGCGTCGAAATGGTCGGATGGCACTCCACGCGGATAGCATCCATCGACGATGGATATTCTTACATCGTCCCGAATACAGATGTTCTCGGCTCGGCGTTGAAGAATATTTCGCGACGCGAGTACGTGCCCATCAAGCTTGCGATTCCCTTCCCTGATTACGTCAAGTCCAAGACTTCGATGGAAACGTACGTAGCAGACGTCAAAAAGATTGTATTTGATAAAGTTGACGACTGGAGCGTGCGCTCACCCGTCGTCAACATGGAATTTGACGGGCTAACGCCAAAGATTCGCATCAAGGCGTTCATCGACGGATCCAAGGACAAGAACAAAGCGTCTGATCTGGAGGTGCAGTTGATGGGAGCAATCGTCGAGAAAATGCAGCCGTCGAGTAGCGGTAGTGCAGCCTAGAAGAGTCGACCAGGAGACTGTCTCGCCGTGTGTACGGTTGTCGGAGCAGCCATGCGACGGCGGCGTCCGCGTCGCTATATTAGAAGAGTCGCTTTACGTATTCCAAAATTAATATGAAGAATCCTTGTACTAGTCCGCCTCCGTCGTAATACCCCCGAGTACGCCCCGACGCGAGTACGTGCTAAAAGAGCTCGGAGACTTAGAGCTTGCTCGAACCGACGCCGAACACGGCGGCGCGCACTTGCGCCGCCGCGCGCGCGCCCGTCTCCATCGCCCCCTGCAAGCACGGGTTAACCCCAGTGTGCGTCGCTTCACCGGCAAAGAATAAAGTGTCAGATATAGACGCAGCTAATAGCGTCCTCGAATTTCCTGCGTTCACCGTTGGGTGCGTGTACGCGCCCTGCACCAATCGCTCGCGCGACCAGCTGACAATTTTCTTCGTCGTCACGTGTTCTTTGCACGGAACGTTGAAAATCATATCAAGTTGCTCGATCGCTCGGTCAAAAACCACCTTTTCTTCCATTTTGTCAATCTCGTTCGCCAAATCACCGGCGATAAAGAACGTCACCAATCCCACAGTTTGCGCGATTCGCTCCGCTTCCTCGCTCGTCTTCGCCTCTCTCGCTAGGGGTGATTTCGGATACTCTGTGATCCAAAATTCGGGTAAGAAACAGTTTGTACAGACAACGTCAAACATGTCGCTCGGCCAGAGAATTTTGTTGAAACCGATGAAAATCTTCGCCGCGTTTCCCATCGCTATGGCTTCCGCCGCTCGCGTCTTCGCCGCCGGCAGCCTCGGAATAAATTCTACTCGATTCTTCGCGTTTCCTCCGCGAAGGGCGGTAATGGGTAGGCTCACGATGCATTTTCGCGCGGTGATGACATCTTTCCCACCTCGACGCACGACGCGCACGAGTCCAGGTTGTGAGTAATCCACGCGTTCAATCTCCCAGTTCAATCGCACGTCCAAGCCGTCGGCGAGCGCGAGCGCCACCTCTCGCAATGGACGATCCAGCACCAAGTACTTTTCCCCATAAATCCACCCCTTCTTCTCCTCGATGAGTTCGCGCATTCCCAACTTCCCGAGCGACGCGCAAAAGTCATTCGCATAGATATTTTCCGCCAATTTAATCACGCGCTCGGGCGCCGCCACCGTCTTCGTCAACCACTCCAACGCCGTGACGTCTTTATCTCCATCACCCGGCGCCCCTGGGAGATTATCAAACAGCTCGTGCACCAGCTTCACGTCCGCATTTGTCGTTTCCGCCTGTTCAGCGCTCAACAGCGCTTTATCGTCGCCTAAATAGTACCGATCCGGCCACTCCTTCTCCGCGCACGCGAACCCGCAGTGGTCCACGAATCTCTTCAGCACGCTATTTTCATCGCCGTGCAAGAACTCTGGTCCGAGATTCACGTCCCACGGCGCGACATCGCGCGTGACTTTAACCCTTCCGCCCACCTCGCTCGACGCCTCGAGCACGACGCACCGCAGCGCCTCGAAATCGCGCCGTCTCGTCGCCTCGCCGCCGCTCGCCCCCGGACGCGTCGGCGCGTCCGGCGTCGCCATCGCGCAGCACCGCGCGGCGTACAGACCGGCGAACCCGGCGCCGAGGACGACGACGTCGTGTATCGCGCCATCGCTCGCGCCGTCCATCGTCACCGCGCGCCGTCGCGCGTCGCCCTCTGCGGCCCACTCGCGGACGCGTTTCGACGTCGAGTCGACACGTCGTCACACGCGCGCGACGACGTCGGGCGCGCGTCGCGCCTCGATCGCGCGCGCGCGCGATAATGGGCGCGTGCAAGCGCGCGCTCGCGCGCGCGTGCGCCGACGCCGAGCGCGCGTGCGACGCTGCGCTGCGCTGCGCCGGACCGCCGTTGTTCGCGTTCGGCGTGGCGTTGGTGCTCGGCATCGCGCGCGAGACCGTGGACGCGACCGCGCGCGAACTGCGCCGACGCGCGCGAGAACGACTGGCGAACGTCGTGGCGGCGTGCGCGACGGCGTGCGCGGTGAACGCGCTGTTTAATCACGCGATGTGCGCGTGGACAAAGCCGGGGACGCCAAAGGATGAACGCGCGAGACGAGCGATGGAACGGCGAGCGAACGAGACGCGACGCGAGGATGGCGGCGAAACGGGGAATGGATTGCGAGAAGCAATCGAACGCGGGAGATTTTGCGAGACGTGCGATACGGTGAAGCCGGATCTGTGTCATCATTGCTCGGTGTGCAAGCGATGCGTGCTGAAGATGGACCATCACTGTCCGTGGGTGATGAACTGCGTGGGGGCGAGGAATTATAGGTACTTTTTTAACTTTATAGCCTACGCCTGGGTCGGGTGCGCGTTCGCCACGATCGGAGGGGCGTTCGTGCTGTTCGGGGCGAACGAGGTCGGGCCGACGGATGCGGAGACGCTGCGACGGGTGATTTTCGTCACCGTCATGGCGACGGCGGTGCTGTGCGCGCTGGGATTCATGGTGTATTGGCAAGCGTATCTCGCCCTCACGGGGCAGACGACGATCGATTATTATAATTGGATGGATTTGAAGCACGCGATGAAGGCGCGCGGGCTGACGCCGCCGATGAGACCGCCGTTCGATCAGGGCGCGGCGAAGAACTGGCAAGAGGCGTTCGACGAGCGCGGCAAGTTTTGGTTCCTGACCTGGGCCGCGCCTCGATTTCGCGCGCACTCGGGGTCGGGGGTGTATTACGAAGCCTACGGACCCCGTCAGCTTTAGGTCATAGATAGTCTTGGTTGGTGTATAGTATAACGCAAGCGTGGCAAGGCAAATTTTTTACAAATCGTCTACTTTCGCGTCAGCGTGATGCCGATATTCTCACGCAGTTCCGCTTCGCTGACCTCGTCGTAGTCCGTGGCTTGAATTTCGACCGCAATCCCCGACAATCGCGACTTGAAGAAGTCTTTCGTCGAGGCGTACAGCATTTTATTCTTCAATCGCGCCGAATCGGGATTCCACACGACGAAGACGAGCTTACTGAACTCGCAGTCGTCCGCGTTCACGTACTTATAATCGTAAATCGCGTATCGGCATTCACTCTCCGGTAATGCGGCGATAAAATCGTCGTAATCTCCCGAGACTTCGCCCGTGGCTGCCGTCAACACCGAACCTTCGTTCTCCTCGACTCGAAACGTTGCCCATTGCAAACCGTTCGAGCGCATCTTTACTTTGTTAAACACCGACAAGCAATCTTCAGCCACGGCGACGCCGCTCATGCTCTTCGCCTCCACCGCCGGCGCGCTCTTCGCCGTCGACGCAGCCGCAGGCGGCGCGGGCGGCGGCGCGGGCGGCGGCGCGGGCGGCGCCGCCGGAGCTCGAGGCGCGGGCGGCGCCGCCTTGACGCTCGCATCCTCGCCGCTCGCCGACGCGCGTTCCCCGTCCTGTACCTTTAAAGCTCGCTCCGCGTCCTCAATCTTCGTCATGAACGTCGGTTGCGCCGCCACGCTCGTCTTCACGTTGAACTTTTGCGTCGTCTCTCGCAACACCGTCGCGTCTTCAGCCGCGTCGAATCCCCGTTCCCCATCTCCGCGCAGTGCCTCGTCCAACAACTTTTGCACGTGCGCGGAAACATCCGCGGTACCGTTTTTGATCGCTTCCAGCATCGCTCGTCGCACGCACTCCACGTCGTGCGCGCGCAGAACGCCAGATTGGTTCGCCTGGGCGATCCTGTGGGTGAACAGAAACCATCCTTTCGCGGCGTCGTAATCGCCCTGCGCGATCAAGCCGCGGTCGAGGGCGGCCTTGACTTGTTCCAACGAGTCCATGTTCGCGTCTCGTTCGCGGTCGCGGCGCGCGGTCGCGAACGCGCGACGACGTGTGACGCGCGGATGCGACGTCGTTTGAAAAGACTGTTGGCGTCGGTTGCGCCGAGGACGCGACGCGAAGGACGCGAGCGACGCGAATCGTCATGATGAATACAACGAACGAATGCGAGACTAATACTGCGCGATACCGACGGCGATGAAATCGGCACACGCGTCTTCTAAGTCGTCTAAGACGGCGCGCGCGTCGTCGCGCGCGCCGAAATAGCCGCGGAGGTGCGCGGCGAACTCTAAAGCGACGGATTCGCGCGTCTTCGCCGCTTCTTCGCGACGCTTCGCGGGCGTCGACGGTGCCGCGGGCGTCGTCGAACCCTCGCCCGTCGATGGCGACGCACTCGGTTGTGATTCTAGTTTCATCGCCTTGACGACCGCGGGTAATTCCTCGCCCCCCCGCGGCGGCGGCTTGGCGACGAAGTTGTGCAATCGCCGCGCGCACATCAATACGCACTCGTTTTCGTACGCCTCGACGAGTGCGCGCGGGTCCGCGATCGTGCCCACGGCCGCACATCCAGTGCAATCCTCTACTAGCGCTAACAGTGCCGTGGCGTCGATGCGCGTCGCGTCTTGTGCGATTAACTTATCGAAATCGATCGACGCTCGCAGCGCCTCGTTCCCGGCGTCCTCGAGCGCGCGCCACTCCGTCACAAATTTCCGACTCAACTGCGCCTCTTCCGCCGTCAAGTGCGCGCTGAGCGCGCGCATATCTCTCAACAACCCCACTCTCAGCGCTTCGCACCCCTTGACGCATCGCAACACCGCCTCTTTCGCGTCCTCCGCGCCGTTTCGCTTCGCCGACCGCGCCGCGGCCAGCGCCTTCTCGAGCTGTAATCTCAGCGCCGCGCACTCGCGTTGAAACCTCGCCTGCGTCGACGCCAACCGCTCCACGGCGTCGCTGCGATCATCGAGCCACGTCTCGACGATCGCGCTCGTCTTATCCGCCACCGCGATCGCCCGCGCGACGAATTCCATTTGCAACGACCCCGCGTGTCGTCGCATCGCTCGCGCGCATTCGCGCGCCGCGCGCTCCGTCATCCACGTCTCTCGCGCGTCCGCGGCGAGCGCGGCGATCGCCGCGCCGATCGGCAGCGTGCACGGCGCGTCATCGCTCGAGGGGTCGTCGCCGCGCGTCGCCATGCCGCGACGCGCCGCGGCGTCGCGCTGTGGCGTCCCGCACACGCGCGCGCGGATGCGCCGCGGACGCGCGCCGCGCGCGCCGCGCGTCGCGCCGTCGCGCGCGCCGTCGCGCGCGACGCCGCGACGCCCGCGCGCGACGCCGAACGGCGCGCGCGACGACGGCTCCGACGCCGAACGGCGCTGGACGCTGTGGCTCCGCGACGCCGTGTCGAGCGACAACGCGGCGTCGATCGCGTACCTGAGCGCGCTGAAGACGGCGAACGGACGAGGCGCGGTGTCGTGCATGCGCGCGGCGCGGACGCGCGCGACGTTTGAGGCGCTGTGCGAGTGCCTGGCGGCGTGCGCGACGCGCGAGGATAGAGCGACGACGGATTACGTGGACGAGTACACCGGATACGACGTCGCGTGTTGGGCGGCGAAACGCGGCGCCGGGGACAGCATTCGCGCGCTGTGTCGAGGCGCGGCGTCGACGTCGGCGTCGGCGTCGACGTCGGCGTCGGCGGCGATGTGCGCCGTCGTCGGCGCCTCGCAAGCGCTCGCGCCGACGCAGCTGAGCAAGGCGAGTCTCGGGAACGGAAGTCGTTCACCGGACGACGCGGACGTGATCACGGAAACGCGCGCGCGATATGAGGACGCGTTGTGCGCGGCGCTATCGCTTCGTCCCGGCGAAATCGATGCGATCGACGCCGTCACGGGTTGGACGCCTCTGACGTTTGCGTCTCGCCGCGCGCCGACGCTCGGCACGACGTTTATGAGCATATTGCTCGAAGCCGGCGCCGACGTCAACGCGCCAGACGCGCGCGGAATGACGCCTCTCATGCACGCAGCGGCCGGCGATTCGCTCGACGCCGCGCGTCTGCTCCGCTCGGCGCGTCGAGCCGACGTCTCGCCTCGCGACCGCGACGGCTTCTCCGCCGCCATGCACGCCGCGTACCGCAATCCATCGAACGTCGCGTTATTAGCCATTCTAGCCGATTCTTAGTCCACGTAGTCCGCCGATTTTCGGTCGATTCGCTCGGTCGTCGAAGAGTCGGTCCGCCGCGCGCGTCCCGGGCGCGGGTCCCGGGCGCGTCCCGGGCGGGTCCCAGGCGTCGTCATCGTCCGATCGCCTCACACCGCGTCGCGTCGACGCGCTCGACGACGCGCGCTCGATCGTTGAACGCGGTCGACGTCACCGCGATTCGATGGCCGCGAGCGCGTCCCGCGCGCTTCGCGCGGCGCCGCGCGCGCCGCGCGCGTCCCGCGCCCGCCGTAACCCTGAACGCGGCGCCGCGTCTCGCGCCGTGGCGACGCGCGCGAGCGTGTCCGAGGCGTTCAAGGCGGTGCTGGACGATGGTAAGCGAGCGTTCATTCCGTTCATCTGCGCGGGCGATCCCGATCTGGAGAGCACGAAGAAGGCGCTGAAGATTTTGGACGACGCGGGCGCGGATGTCATCGAGCTCGGCGTGCCGTACAGCGACCCGTTGGCGGACGGACCGGTGATTCAGGCGGCGGCGACGCGGGCGTTGGAGAACGGGGCGACGTTGAATAAGGTGATCGATTTAGTGCGAGAGATGACGCCGCAGATTAAGGCGCCGATCGTGATGTTTACGTATTACAATCCGATTTATCAACGCGGAGTGGATAAATTTTGCGCCGACATCGCCGCGGCTGGGGCGAAGGGATTGCTCGTGCCGGATATTCCGTTGGAGGAGACGTACGATGTGAGCGAGATCGCGAGTAAGCACGGCATAGAGCTCGTTCTGCTTTCCACGCCCACGACGCCGGTGGAACGGGCGAAGAAGATTGCGCAGGCGACGAAGGGGTTCGTCTACCTCGTCTCCGTCACGGGCGTCACCGGCGTGCAATCGAACGTGGCGACGCGCGTGGAGCAATTGGTGGAGGAGTTGAGAAGCGTGACGGATAAGCCCATCGCGGTCGGGTTCGGGGTGAGCGAGGCAAAGCACGCGAAGCAAATCGTGGATTGGGGCGCCGACGGCGTCATCGTCGGTTCCGCGCTCGTGCGCGCGCTCGGCGAAGCCAAGACGCCCGAGGAAGGTCTCGCCGCGCTCAAGGCCAAGGCTGAGGAAATCCGCGGTGGCGCCACGCTCTGAGAAAGCGTCTTCACGCGGCGCGAGAGCGACGAACGACCTAGGTAGCGGTGGACATTTTAATCTATTAACAACGCTCGAGCGCGCCCGCGAAGCGTCCCCGCGAAGCGCGTTCAAAGCTCCGAGCCTCAGACGCGCGTCCGACTAAGAAATCTTCTCCAGATACGCCGCAATCTTTCTGTCGTTCTCCGACAGCGTGCTCGGATCTCGCAACGCCTTGTCCCCGCTCTCCCACCGCAGGTAATCACCAAAATTTTTCTTGTAGTAGTCGTCCAACCGCTCTTGCTTTCGTTCCTCGCGCTTCTCCTCGCTCCGCGCCCGCAGGCGCTCGACGAACTCGGAGTTGGTCTCATTCGCCTCGAGCGCCACGCTCGCGGGCGCGGTCGAGGTGAGCGCGACGACGGTCGCCGCGAGCGCGCCGATCGCGACCCGCGCGGGGTGTCGTCGCTCGCGCGACTCGGCGCTGGACGCCGCGCGACGACGCGCGGACGCCGACGTCGCGGGATCGACGCGCGCGGCGCGCGGCGCGCGAACGAGCGCGGGCATCGGCGCGCGAATTCGGGCGCTCGAGAATTTCGCGACGGCGCGTGACGCGTTCGAGCGCGGCGCGCGCGCGTCGCGCCGCGCGACCAGGGTTTAAAGCGTCTCCGTTCGTCTAGCCTCGGGGGTTTAAAAATTGCAACACCGACGACGAAGCGCGCCTCGTCGTCGTTTCGTTTCGCGTAATCTTCGTCGTCATCGTCGCCCTCGTCGTCGTCTACGCGCCCATGTTCAGCGACATCAACTCGGCGAGCGTCTTCGTCTCGCGCAGGCGCGTGAGCTCGCCGCGGTGCGCTCGCTCCGTCTTACGAATCGACACCGCGCCCCAGAGAAACGACGCGATCTGCGCGCGTTTCGACGCATCGTTCACCGTCAGTCGTCGCGAATGATTCGCCCGATTCGCCCGATTCGCCCCTCGTCGTCTCCCGTCGCCCCTCGCGTCGTCTCTTCGTAAACCTCGCTCGATCTCGCGCGCGGGGTCGCGTTCGCGTTCGCGTTTCGATTCGCCCCGCCCGTCGCTTTCGTCGTCGCATCGCGCGAATCGCCATTCGCGCCCCCTTTCGCGCGTCGCCGCGGTCGCGTTCCCCGCGCCCTCGACGCGTCGTTCACTCGTTTCGCCCCACGCACCAGGCACAGCAAAAACACCGTCGGCCCGTACCCCCACGCGCTCTCTCCCGGCGGCGGGTCCACGGCGTACACGACGCCGTCGATGATGAACATCATCAGCGCCCACGCCGTCATGAACCACACGTTCCCGTTGCGTCCGATGAACGTGCTCTTCTCGAGCTCTTCCTTCGTCACCATGACGGCGTTTGCGTCGGCGCGCAGTGCGGGTCGACGGCGGTCGACCTTTCGCGACGGTCGGGGGTGAGGTGCGCGATCCGGGACGGGGATTTTTATGAAAACGACCGCCCGAGACCCGCGATCGGTGTTTTTCGCCCCGTCGATCGCGACGCCGTCGATCGCGCGACGCCGTCGATCGCGATCGCGTCGATCGCGATCTCGAGATCGCCCGCCCGCGATCGAACGCGCGTCGACGCCGGCGCCAACATCCATCCATTCGGCCATTCGGCCATCCGTCGGCGCGACGATTCGAACGGCGCGCGTCGCACACGGCGACGACGGCGTCGACGACGACGGCGATGACGACGGCGAGGACGACGACGGCGTCGGCGACGGACGGGACGGCGGCGAAACGACGCGAGGGGGGGAAGACGACGAAGAAGACGACGGGGAAGACGACGACGACGGGGAAGGCGACGACGGCGCGTCGCGACGACGACGCGACGACGACGACGACGACGGATTCGGCGACGACGACGGCGACGACGACGAAGAAGAAGACGCGAAACGGCGCGAAGAGGGACGATGGCGTCGGTGGGGACGCGGTGAAGACGGATTGGGCGAACGACGCGATGGGCGACGATCCGCGCGTCGAGGCGAAGGCGACGGCGAACGCGCCGGCGAAGAACGGGAAGAAGACGCGCGGGAAGACGACGACGACGGCGACGACGACGACGCCGAAGAAGAAGGAGGCGAACGGGACGACGACGACGACGACGACGACGACGACGACGACGGGGATGGTGAAGAAGGCGCGAACGCCGCGAGCGGAGCGAGGGGCGCCTCGCGCGGCGGCGCCGGCGGCGAAATCGGCGACGCCGACGCG
>Ga0209666_1000321_pt1 | contig 37830 bp, 33 predicted proteins | sample SaaInlV_125m_DNA_FD_184679 | JGI IMG/M metagenome (GOLD analysis project Ga0209666, IMG submission 184679) | Marine microbial communities from expanding oxygen minimum zones in the Saanich Inlet - Saanich Inlet SI037_S3LV_10m_DNA (SPAdes)... | ecosystem: Environmental > Aquatic > Marine >...
CACCCAACCCGCCGCCGCCACCGCCCGTGGAGCCGCTGCCCAAGCCGCCGCCCTCGCCACCGCCCGCGCCGCGCCCGCCACCGCCGCCCTCGCCCTCGCCGCCGCCGCCCGAGTCCCCCGCGCGACCACCGCCGCCCTCGCCACCGCCCGCGCCGCCGCTGCCAAGCCCGCCGCCCTCGCCGCCGCCGCCAAGCCCGCCGCCCTTGCCGGTGGGGCCATCGCCTTCGCTGCCCCCTCCCGGCCATCCGCCCTCGCCGCCGCCGCCCAGCCCTCCGCCCTCGCCGCCCCCGCCCTCGCCGCCGCCCCCCTCGCACCCACCGCTCACACCGCAGCCCAGGCCGCCGCCCAGCCCGCCGCCGTCGCCCATGGTCCCGCCGCCGCCCATGGGCCCGCCGCCGCCCTCGCCCTCGCCGCCGCCACCCCCACCCGCGCCGCCACCGCCGCCCTCGCCGCGGCCCTCGCCGCCGCCGCCGCCACCCAAGCCGCCCGACGCGCCGCGCCCACCGCCCAACCCGCCGCCGCCGCCCTCGCCGGATCCCAGCCCGCCCGCGCCGCCGCTGCCGCCGCCGGGCACGGCGATGTGGGAGCTGAACTTTTGCAACCCTACCTGTGCGCCGCGGCACGCTTGAACTCATTCCTTGCCCTTCCTTTTAGCAACACTCGCTTCACGCAGGCGACTCGTTCGCGCTGATGGACGCGGGCGTCGCCGGCTTCGAGGAGGCGCAGAACACGCAGTGTGCAACATTTTACGCTGCGGGCTGTGCGATGTACCAAGACCTCTTCACCGACCTCACGACGCTCGGCGCGTCTCCCTCCCCGCCGCCGCCGCCCATGCCGCCGCTCGGCGCGTCGGCCGACATGTCAGCGCTCAAACCCGCGCGCATCTTCTTCGCCATGGGACCCTCGCCCAACATGCAGACCCTGTACGCGCTTCCGGGCGAGTCGGACGCCGAGGCGACCGTGCCCTACCGTGACCGCCGCCACCTGCAGTCGGCCGACGCCGACGGCGAGGGCGCCGAGATCATCGACGCGAGCGACGACCCGCTCATAATCGACGCGTGCTCGAAGCCGCACCCCAACGGCGACGAGCTCTCGCTCTGCGAGACCAATGGCTACGAGAATGCCGTGCGCCCCACGCCCCTTCAACCCCATGCTGCACACCCAACGCTTACAAGTCGCAGGTTTGCAACCCGTGCTGACAATTGCGCGTGCCTCCATGTTCTCGCAGTGGATCATGTACGATTTAGGGGCGGAGCACGACCTGCGCGCGCTCCGGCTCACGACGTACAAGTTTGGCGTGCCGCCGCCCTCGCCGCCACCTCCGCCGCGGCCGCCGCCGCCTCGGCCGCCGCCCAAGCCGCCGCCCTCGCCGCCCAAGCCGCCACCGCCGCCCTCGGCGCCGCCGCCGCCCTTCCCGTTTGCCTGCATCGGCTCGTTAGGCTCGTCCAACTGCTACGACAAACTCGTGCACATGGCGTTCAACGACGTCTGCGAGGACGGCGGCGACGGCAGCGCCTCAGGCGTGTGCGCGCTTGGATCGGACTGGCCCGACTGCCCGTACCGCTGCCACCCGGGCGGCGACTGGTACGCCGTGCCGAGCGCATACCTGGTGCAGACCCTGGGCCATAACGACGCGCAGTGCGCGCCGTCCGTCGCGGGACCCGACGACGAGCGCAGCCGCGCGACCATCTCCGAGTCGCACATCGACCCGCCGGGAACCACGGCGGGCAACACGCTTGGCGACGGGTGCGTTGACTCGTGCGACCGAGGGTGCGCGTGCGATTCAAAGTGGGAAATCCCCGCCACCGCGCGGGGCGAGTTGCTGGCGTCCACGACCAAGATCCGGTACCGCCAGGTCTTCTCGGGTGAGGGCGACTGCATCCATGCGCTTGGGTACAACGAGTGGGACAACGACGCAGCCGTTTGGAGCACCAACATGAACGAGGTCACCGACTACACGATCGAGAAGCACCCCGCAGGCACCGGGCCGAGCGACTTCAAGGACAACAAGCCCGGCCACGATCTAAGCGGGGCCGCCACATCGATGCACTCGTTCAGCATCTGCGACGGCTCCATCGAGAGCGGGCTGTGCACCGACCAATGGTGGGCTTACTGCGACACGGCCTCTCTGACGGACCACACGAGCGTCTACGTCAACGAGCAGACGCGCGTCGACTCCTCGCTCCCCTTTGAGCTCGCAACGAGCAACGGCGCGTGCAGCAATAAGTTTGGCTCGTGGCGGTACGAGGCGCTCGAGATCTACATCCTGCCGTACACGGCCACGTATCAACACGATTGCTCCTCCAACGCCGTCCCAGTCGAGGCCATCGACCTGACCGACGTGCCCGAGCACGGGGTAGCCAACGCGGCGACGACCAACGAATGCGCCCGCATTTGCACCACGCTGGGCGTCGACACGTGCAACAGCTTCGGCCGCGTCAGCCATGCGGGCGGCTCGTTCTGCTACTTCAAAAAGGTTGACCCGCCCTACTTGATTGACCCCACCCTGTGCACAAGCCAGCTGTCCTCCAACGATGGCACCATATTCATGGCCAACGAGGCGATCGAGCGCTTTCATTCGACCTGGGCGCGCACCGCCGGACGCCACTGCATAGAAGAGGCGCTGGAGCAGGCCCGCGACCTGACCGACCTCGCGGAGTTTGGGCAGCAGGTGTCGTTCGACACGTGCGCTCTGGCGTGCGAGCTGGAGCCGTCGTGCAACGGCTTCTCCTTTGAGACGAGCCTGGTGGACCAATTGACGTACTGTTACCCCAAATTCATCGAGGAGCGCTTCAGGGAGGACCCCACGCTGTGCAGCCCTCAGAACGGCCCCGCGATTGACACGTACACCCTCTTGGACGGGGCGCGCCGGCGGCGGCAGAGGCGCGAGCGGCGACGGCTGGACCACCCCCCGGTCACCCCGACCTGCACCAACATGGACAATGGGGGCGCGCTCGCCAACAGCATCGGGTTCGGCTGCTCCGCTTACACCCTGAATCCCGCCTGGTGCGACTTGTGGTACAACGACGACGACTTCACCGCCGCCGATCTGTGCTGCGCGTGCGGCGGCGGCGACTACGGGGCCGCGCCAACCTGCCACGACCTGGACGGCGGGGGGACGCTCACCGACGACTACGGCGACAATTGCGCCATGTACACGTCGGACCCGTCCCATTGCGCCGACGCCAGCCTTAATTCCGACGATGCCGACTTCACCGCGTCTGCCATGTGCTGCGCGTGCGGCGGCGGCGAACCCTTCTCGCCGCCCTCTACGCCCCCTCCGCCGCCGCCCCTGCTCTCCCCCGACCCGTCGCCGCCGCCGCCGCCGCCGCCGCCGCCGCCCTTCCCGCCGCCCTCGCCGCGGCCTCCGTGCTTGGAGGGGTTTGCGGTCGACCACTACCAGGACTACTGCACCGCGTCCGGCTACGGGGGCGTCTCGGGCGGGAGCGTCAACACGCAGGCCGAGTGCCAGGCGTACTACGACCACCTCGTGTTCATTGGCACCAGCCCGATGTGGCCCCAGATGCAAGTCTTCTCCAGCTCGGTCATCGCGGGCGGTTGCTCCCGCGCCATCGACTATGATTCCACGTCAACCGCCCACACCTCCGTGTACTGGAACACGCACCACGGCGTTGGCTACGGCCCGCACAATCAAGACGTCTGGCGCGTGTGCCTGTGCATGCCCGATCCGCCGCCCTCGTTGCCACCGCCTCCGGTGCCGCCGCACGTGCCGCAGGACACGGGCATCGGCGACGACCTCGCGCCGCACGGCGGCTTCGAGATCTGGTACTCGGACGTCTCGGCCTTCTTCGGCACCAAGGCGCGCACCGTGCTCACCGGGCAGCAGGGCCGCACGTCCGCCTACGCGATCGACCGCACCGAGCGCGGCGACTACGCGCGCGGCCGGTACGTCACGCTGCGCATCTACCACCCGCACAAGCGGCTGCGCCTCGAGACGATGGAGGTCTTCGGCTCCAACTACAACCCGCGCCCGCCGCCGTCGCCGCCGCCGCCGCCTCCGCCGCCGCCGTCGCCGGAGCCCTCGCGGCCGCCGCCGCCGCCGCCGCCTCCACCGCCGCCGCCGTTCGTACAGGGCAAAGTGGAGGCCCAACGACTCGAGTACTACATGACGCCCAGCAGCTACACTTGCACCCCGTCTCTCGTGCTCCACTTTGACAATGGCGGCACAGAGGCGCCCAACCACAAGCTGCTCTTCATCTACGACCCGTCCGACGACGCCAGCGGCGGCCTGAACTTTTGCGAGTCCACGATGCCCCTCACCCCGGGGTCGAGCGGCTACACCCCCGTCAGGTTGTGGCTGGGCACCGTCCCCCTCTCGGACGAGATCGGGCTCGCGCTGAGCATGTACACGGACCCCGCCGACGGCAAGGGGTACCTCACCGTGCGCAACTTTGCCGGGCTGGAGTGCATCGTCTTCTACGCCGACAGCGCGAGCGACGGCAACGCCGCGTACGCGGCCGTGAACAGGGACAAATTCCTCCCTCTGAGGTCGGACGGCCGCCAGACGCGCCTCTCGTGCATCATGTCCCCCTCGCCGCCGCCGCCGCCGCCGCCGCCGCCGCCGCCCCTACCTTTCGTGTCCCCAGACCCCTCGCCGCCGCCGCCCTCGCCCTCGCCGCCGCCACCCTCGCCGCCGCCGCCCCTTCCCTTGGCACCGCTGCTGCCGATCGAGATGGTGAACTTCGAGACCGACCTCACGACGGAACAGGGTTTCACGTATACGTGCTCGCACCCGGAGAAGCAATTTTTGACGTACGCCGGGGACAACGGCCCAGCCTACCCGCTGCTCTTCTCCTTCGACCCGACCTTGTCGCAAGGCGCAAGCTGCCAGACCACCTGGTTGGGCACCAGCTTGTTCAAGCTGATGCCCGATTTCAGCGTCTCCATACTCTCGCCAGTGCGTCTGCCAGGCAGTGGATCGCCCCCCCTTGGCGCTGGCATACCGTCCTCGCTTGCCAGCAAGCTTGGCACCGTGACAGACGGCAGTGGCCAGTACTACCTCACGATCGACGGGTGCATGGCTTGGCACGGCTCCCTGAGCTCCACCGCGTCGAACGCGCTGAACCACATCGGCAGCGAGTACCAACTCTTCAAATACGACACCGGCGAGGTGTTTCGGCCCTTTTGTGGCGTCGGTGGCCGCCGCCGGCTCGCCGAGGATGAGGACGACGAGGCGCTGCCGTGGACGTCGCACCCCACCGGCAACGGCCGCGAGCCCGCGCCCACGCCCACGCCCGAGCCCACGCCCGAGCCGCCACCCGATTCCGAGTTCGTGCAGGGCGATCCGGCAAACGACCTCGACGCGTGGTGGAACAACTTGGAGCTCTCGCGGCGCAAAGGGGAGCTGTACGCGCGGCGCGTGCTGCCCGCCGCGGCGGGGCGGAGCGCGGCCGCGAGCGTCGCCGTCGCCATCACGCTCGCCGACCCCAAGTTCAGCGTGCTGGCGGGGCAGCGCGCGACGCTCGACGCGGCGTGCGACGCCCTGGGCGGCTGCGAGCAGGGCGACTACTGGACCTCCATCCACGAGCGCTCGGACGCCGACGTGAACGAGGACACGCCCGACCCCAAGCACCTGCCGATCGACGACGCCGGCTGGGCGCTGCAGCTGCTCTCGCGCGCCATCGAGCCGGCGGTGCACTCGGTGATTCAAGGCATGCTCATTTGCCTCGCACCGGCACTGTGCACAACGCATTGCGACGTCTGCAACGAGTGGGTCGGCCTGGGCAACGCCACGGCCGAGGCGGTGGTGCGCGAGACGGAGCTGCGGCTGCACGCCTCCACCAAGCAGGCGTCGCGCAGCGTGCTGGACTGCGTCGCGTCGTTCGAGTGCCTCTCGGAGGTGGCGACCGAGGTCGCCGAGCAGCTCGGCGACGCGCGCGAGCTGCCGGCGACGGTGCGCATGGCCGCGGTGGCCAAGGCCAACTTCGACCTGCTCGAGGGCGCGCGCGCGGAGGCCAAGCAGAATGCGTCGTGGCAGGTGCGGCGGCCGGCGCGCTTCGCGCTGCTGCGCGACCACATCGCGGCCGTCAAGGCGCACGAGCAGGCGCCGCTGGGCGAGGACGACGAGGTGGCGGAGGCGGGGCGGCGGCTGGCCGAGCGGCCGCCGCCGTCGCCGCCGCCGCTCACGGAGATCGAGCAGATGATGAAGGCGAAAACCAACGAGACGTGCCGGCAGCTGGCGCTCAAGAACGCCACGGGGGCGCACGACTCGCACATCCAAGCCACGCACCTCTGGATGGTGCGCCCGCTGTTAGACCCAACCCCGACCGCACGCGCACACACGCACACGCGCACGTGCACGCGCACACCACCGACCCCCACTCGCTTGCCCGCAGCACATGTCCGGCGGCGGCAACGACGCGCGCGGTCAGGGGCGTGTTTGCGTTGACTGCGATGTAATGCCTGCACTCGAACCTAATCCTAACCCACACTCAGTCGGAATCATCCGACTCCGTCTCAAACGTGGCGTTCAAATCGGAAGGACCAGCAGCCGCCTTGCGCTGTGCCTTCCTGGTGGCATTGTCGACGTTGTCGCGCGCCCAGATCCACGCCTCGTCTTCAGTCATCTGGGCACATTGCTTGGGCCAAATGGCTTTGAGGGACAGCCACTGCTCGCGCGTGAGGATGTTGCGATCGTTTGCATCGGTATTTTCCACCGCGCACTGGGCAAAGAGGTTGGCACGCGACCACGCTTTCTTTATTTCCGCAAGGTCGTCGTGCCGATACCAAACCTTGGGAATGCGATGCCCAAGTTGCCACCTGGTGTTGGGAAGCGTGGACTTGCGGCGCTTGCCCAGGTTCTCCCAAGCCATCCATGGCGCAAAGGTGGACCCAAAATGCGCTTGAACTTCGGCGTTGTTGGCAAAGATGCCAAGCTTGGGAAAGGTGGCCGGGCGATCGTGAGTGCCAGCCAGCATTCTACCCAGGCTGCCGGCCAGTCGACTCATCGGCCTGTCGTTCTGCCGCTTTGTGCAAGCTTTTCCTTTTGGGGTGCCATACCACCTTTTGACGACAACCTTCCTCTTTGCACTTTGTCGGTACCGCTTGTGACTGGCCTTTCCCTTCTCGTTGCTTTGAGCACGGCGCACATTCTCCTTGCCTTTCTTGGTTTGAACAGCTTTCAGAGCAGTCTTTCGGCATCGCGAGCACAACTTGCGATTGTCTGAAATGGAGAACCAATGGTTACACTGGCTCTTTCTCCACGTCCGGTTGCACCGCTTCATTGTTGGCGCTTGGGCCGGCACCTCTTTTGCAACACCGGCGCCGTGCGCAATGGCACCGGCAAACAGCGCATCAATTTGCTGTTGGACAAGCATGATCCCCCTACCCTATACCCCTCGCCACAAGTCGCAAAGTTTGCTCATCCACCACTTCCCTTGCTGTGCGCAGTTCCCCAACTACACCACCAGCTGCCGCCAGCACTTTGCGCACGTGAGCCGCGCGCTCATCAAGCTGCGCCTCGACGCGGAGAAGCCGCCCAAGGCGAGCTACGCCGACCGCAAGCGGCGCATGACCGAGCACGTCAAGTCGCACATGGACTCCATTTGCTGCGCCGAGATGCCCGACGGCACGGAGAAGTGCGAGGCGCGCTTCTGCATCATCCACGTGCGGCGCACGATGGCCAAGCGCGCGACGCACATCGCGCGCAAGATGACCGAGGAGAAGCACCCGAGCGCCGTGGAGCACTTCAACGTCGCCACGCAGGTGGGCATCGACGTGGTCAACCCGGACCTGCACCCCGACCCGGCGTGCCGCGTGAGCAACCACTCGAGCGACGTGGCCAAGATGGAGTGCATGGGCAAGTCGATCCTGCACCACACGGCGCAGCAGCACGGGTACGACACCGAGACGATGCAGGCCAAGCTCGACGAGGTGGGCATCAACGTGGGCGAGGGCCTCATGAAGATGGCCACGACGTTGGGGTACGTGCGCGAGGGCCGCGGGCCGGTCAAGTCGGCCTTCTTTGAGAAGCAGGCCAAGGACGAGGCCAGCGCGAGCACGCTGATGCGCGAGAGCCGCAAGCGCATGGAGCAGGCCAAGCAGGGGCGCAAGCTCGCGCAAGAAGCGGGCGACGAGGGCTTTGGCAGCAGCCACGGGCTGGGTCAGCACGCGCTGCACGCGGGCGCCCTGCGCCGGCAGCTGCACAATGCCAGCGGCGTGATGCACCGCGGGATGATGGCCATCGACCGCGCCGCGACGGCGGCCAACAACGTGCAGTCGCGCGGCCCCGCGGCCGCGGGGCGGCGCGCGCGCGCCCCGCACCCGGACGACCTCGACTGGCACGCGGCCAGGAGCAGCGTGCCCAGCCCGCTCACGGCGCTGCTGGCCGTCGGTGCCGAGGAGGGCTCGATGGCCTCGCGCTTTGGTAACGGCATCGTCAAGCTCAATGCCCTGCGCGACCGCGTCACGGGCGCGATGGACACGCACCGGCGGCGACTCGAGCGGAGCGGCGCGCACCGCAGCCGGCGGCGCATGTCCGAGGCGCAGGTGGGGCACGCCGACGCGCTCTACGCGTCGCTCGAGGCGGACCACCTGGCGTCCGAGGACCAGCGACCGCAGCTGCCCAAGGAGCACGCGCTCTCGTGGCTGCACGACCTGGTGGATTGGCCGAGCGCAGTCAATGAGGGCTCGCGCCTCCTGGGCATCGTGCGCGAGCGGCACAAGATGCGCGAGACCGGAGGCGCGCACCACGACATCGTCAAGAAGCACCCCACGGGGTGGTCCTGGCTCGACAACGCGGCCACGTCGCAGCCCACCATCGTGGGCGACGCCTTGCGCCGCGTGCTGTACCGCAAGGAGACGGGCGCCGACCCGCCCTGGCACCACAAGAGCCTGCGGCACCGCGTCTCGCGTCGGCTGGAGGACGGCGACGCGGCGCGCCTGGCGCACGACGCCGAGGCGCCGCCGCCGCACTTTGGCGGCCTGCGCCGGCTGGGCGTCGCCTTCATGGAGTCGACGGTCGCCGCGCCCTTTGCCTTTTACGACACGCTGCTGCCCTCGGGTGCCACGGTCAAGGGCAGCGAGATTACGTTTTGGGAGGCCACGCTGCGGTACGTCGTGGCCGGCACCGTGGGCTGCTACTTTGTGGCGCCGGCCAACGAGCCGTCCAAAACGCAGGGCGAGGACGGCACGGAGGACGGCGACAAGCTCAAGATCCTGCGCCCGAGCGAGGAGAAGCTGTGCTTCCCCGCGGTGCGTTGGGGGTTGCGCGCGGCGCACGGGAAAGCGCCGCTTCTTGCGCCTGCTCCCACTGACCGGTTGCGTTTTCCTGTGCGCAGTTGCCGTTTGCCATGCCCAACATGTACCCGTTTCGCCAGACGACGGGCACCGAGGGCGTGGACATCTACGCGCTCAACTACATGGACTACTGCGCGGGCCATGGCAGCGCCATGCAGCTCATGTACGACTACCTCGTCTCGTGGGGCATCGACCCGCGCGACGAGAACCCGCTGCTGCCCAACGCGCCGCTGCTGCGCAGCGCCGAGGCGGTCGACGCGATCATGAACGCCGCCACCAGCGGCAGCCCCGACGTGGAGAACGCGATGAATGCCGGGCGCATCCTGTGCTCCAGTGACACCAATGCAACTCTAACCTTTATAGAACCCACAGCGCGCCCACTCAATCGTTTGTGCTCCGCGCGTGTGCAGTTGTGCAGCTCGGTGGCATCATCTACCTGGCGCTGCTGCTCGTCGTCACGCTGGTCCTGCTGCAGCTCATTCCGGTCTTCAACATCATGGGCCAGACCTGCTTTGAGGGGTGCCAGGTGGCGCGCTCGGGGATGGCCGCCGCTGCGGCCGCGAAAGAGGTGGCCGGCGACCTCAACTTGGAGAAGGAGGGCGGCGACCTCACCGACATCCTCAAGGGGGGTGCCGAGGGCGGAGCGGAAGGCGTCGAGGAGGCGGGCAAGGCCGAGGCGTCCGAGGGCGCCAACGATGCCGGGGAGACGTTCAACCAAGGGCTGGTCAACGCGTGTTCGAGCCAGGCCCCGAGCTACAGCACGAGCGTCGAGGACGAGTACCTCTCGCCACAGCAGATGCGCTCCGTCATGCGCAGGCGGCGCGGCGAGTCGGGAACTTACGTTGCCTCCACGGCGCAAAGCGTCGCCAGCTTTGGCCGCCGCGCCCTGCGCCTCGGAGGGACACCCCCCGAGTGCGACGAGCGGCTGTTGGGCAACGATCACAGGAACGTGTGAGGTGGCGCAAACTAGAAGTTTTTTGGACCTTCTAGCTGGGAAAAGTAGAAGTTGTATTAAGTGAGCACTTCGAGCCCAAAATCCAGACATGCTCACATTGTGCGATTTCCGTGCTACTTAGAATAGGTTTAGAAGGTAAAAAAACTTCTAACCAACTCGGGCCAGCGGTGCACCCACTGGCCCGGTCGTGGCGCTCAATGCCAAAACTGCGCCATTCCGTGCATCAGGCGACGGGTTCCGCCAAGGAACCCGCCGCCCGACTCTTCTTTTTCGGTGGCTTGGGAAACACCAGCAGCGGCGGGGCTGCACGCTCCGCCGCCACGAGCTTCGCCGCCGCCGCCCCGGCGGCGCGCTTCCGCCGCTGCGCGGCCCGCTCCTGGTGGTCCAGCAGCTGGGTGGCGCGCTTCAGCGCGTCGTGCGCGTGCAACGCCAGGTAGGCCACGTGCGTTTGCTTTGCGCGGAGCACGCTGCGTGCAACCGAGCCCGCGAACAGCAGGGAGTCACCGTTGACAGGGGGCAGCTCCGCGTGCACGGCTTGCAGCGGCGCGAAGAGGCAATCGTCGTCTACGGGCATCGCCTTGGGTTTGCTGCGCCGCGCACGCGGCTTACGCTGCGGCAGCGGCGGTGGGTCGACGGGCGATACCGGCGGCGACGGCAGCGAGGCGGCCTGCGAAACATCCAAGGGAACAAACGTGTCCGCAAGGCAGGCGCCCGTCACCTTGGCGAAGAGCGCGTCGGTGTCCGTAGGCAGCGGCGGCGGCCCGGGGTCCTCCTCGTCGTCGGACGCGAGGAGCGCAGCCCACGTGGCATCGTCGTGCTTCGCGTCAAACATGCCACCACCCGGTGTGCATGGGTTGGGGCCGTGGGCCCGCTTCGCAAACTTGGTACTTGTGGTGGCCAACCCATTTGCCCGAAGCAACCATGCCACCTGCCGGCGTGACCAAGTCTCGTGGCACGCCGCCCGGCAGCCCTCGCGCGATGAAGATCTACCGCCGCGCGCGAGTGCTCTCGAGCCTCGTTCCTGACCGTTCACCCGTCAACGCCACGACGCCGGACCGGCCGATCCCTCCTATGACCTCGCCACCTCGGCACGAGCGAAAGCCCTCGAAGGCTTCCAGGCTTTTTTCGTGAGGCGCCCGCGCCGCGCGCCACCACAGGCTAAACGAGCACCCACCCGGCTAATCGGACGCCGTTTGGCAAAATTCAAGCAGTCGTTCCAAGCGTGCGGTATGGGAATGCGGAAGTTCTAGCTTGGGTCGCATGCAGTTGCGTTCGCGTTAATAGAAGACCACCCACACCAACACATACACACACGTTTACTCGCATCGAAGCCGCGCCCCTTTTCCACCCCTCCGCCCTTCCCTGGGTGCGTCGCCCCGCGCGGGCACTCTAGCAGCTCTTGAGCATCAGGTCGAAGGTCTCGCCCGGCTTGGCGAAACTGAGGCAGCGACCGATGATGCGCTCCGACGACGCCGTGGCGATCTTGATCGAGACGCGCCTCGGGTGGCCCGTGCCGCGCAGCGCGCTCTTGGATGCGAGCTGCCCGGCATCGGTGGTGCCGTGCTTCGCGCCCAAGGGCTTGTTCTCGTTGTAAAAGGTCCACTCCAAGAAGTCGCCCGGGAAGACGGCCGTGCCCGAGTTGTTGAGCAGCGTGCACATGCCGCCGATCGCGAGCGTGAAGAACTCGTCGATCTGCGGGCCGACACCGTCGTCGATGGGCCGCACGGACTTGGAGCGGCACACGCCGGCAAAGTAGAAGTTCTTCATGTCGTCCTCGCCGAGGCACGCGCAGCACGCGACCACGGGCGTCGCCGTCTCGGCCGCGGTGTAGCCGCGGAAGGTGGCGTTGCGCGCCTTGCGCGAGAGGCAAATCATCCCCGGGAGCGCCGTGGCCCACTCGTGGAAGTGCGGCTTGTACTCAAACGTGTCGCCGCCGTTGGCCAAGCCGGGCTGCACCTTGTCGACCTTGATCATCGGCTCGAGCGCGCTGTGCTCGTACGAGTCGATGAAGCAGTTGATGACCACCTCGCCGATGCGCGACACGGGCTGGTAGCCCTCGATCTCCGAGTGCCTCAGCATGGGGTCGGTCGGACCCTGAATCGATTGGAACCCGCGGGCCGCCATTGTGCTTGGGTGGATGGTGTGCGGGTGTGTGTGTGTCTTTGCGCTGGCGGGACCGACGGGTCCTTTTTAGCGGCCTGCTTTAAGATTGAACAAACCTGGTTATCAAACCCAATGCAACGGTGCACGCGCGCGCACCCCTTTTCCCCACCCCTACCCTACGGTCCCATGCGCGCGTTTGCATCAAGCTCGATCTGGGTGAGCCGTGGCGCGTTTCTCCCGTCCAACCACATGCGCTCCAGCTGCTCTTGCACCGTGTAGACCGCGACCAGCTCCTTGATCATCTTGCCCGCATGGCTAGGATCCGGCACGAGCATGTACGGCCACTCGGTCGGCCCCGTCGGCTCCGGCGCGACCGGGTCGATCGAGACGTTGATGGTGACCATATTCTTGGACTGCTTGCCGTCCACGACCCGCCCAACCGTCCACGCCTTGCGCAGCCTGTCCATGGCAAACGGCAGCTTGCCCGTGGTGATCTGGCACGACGTGAACAGCCGGAACTCGAAGCGGCGCGGCTCGAGCTCGATGAGGCCAACGAGCACGCGGTCCGTGTTGCGCACCTTGGTCGAGGCCAGCGGGAGCGTCGAGAAGCGCGTGAAGCCGTGCAGCGCCACGTTGTCGAGCGCAAAGTCCTTGAACTCGTGGTACGGGTCCTCGCCGTCGAGGTTGTGGCACACGCCGTCGGGGCACCACTTGAGGTGCGTGCGCTGCGCCTCCTCCACGTTGTCCTCCGCCTCGTTGCGCAGGATCTGGTTGACGCGCCGCAGGCTGAACGACTTGACGTTCTGGCCGAGCGGCTGGCGCGTGGCCGGCGCGGCGCGCAGCGTGAACACGAGGTCGCCCTCTTGGATGGCCATGAGGACGCCGCTGACGTCGGTCGGGCGCACGCGCCCAAACTCGTCGTCGCGGTTGGAGTTGACCGCCGTGCGCGCGTAGACGATCGTGGCGTTGGTCTTCTTGGGCGCCTGGCTCGACGCCGGGATGGGCCGCATCCCGCCCGGGATGGGCGCGTCCGGACCGAGCGGCAGGCGCGGCTGCACATTGGGCACGCCGATCTCGCCCGGACCCCTGAGGCTCTTGATGTAGCCGTTCAGGCCCTCGTGGACCCGCTTCATCGCGACCGGCGGCGTCCTCCCCATCTGGAGAGGGCGCGGCCCAATATATCTTGGGGCTAGCGCGTCGTGCGCGCGAACGGCGCACCCGCTCCGCGCCCTCCGTAAAAAGTTAGAAGTGTGTAGAAGCCTTCTAACTCGCAAAGGTAGGAGTTTTTTTATGTGAGCACTTGGGGCCCGAGTTTGAGACATGCTCACATTGTGCCGAAAATCCTCAACTAAGAACGGGGTTAGAACCTTCTAACTTGGAGGGGGGGGGGTGGTAACCGCGGACGTCGCGTCAGGCGCGCAGCTCCTCGTTTTCTTGTTTCAGCAGCTCGTTCTTGCGCTGCAACTCGACGAGCATGTGCTGGAGCTCCATGTTCTCCTGCAGGGTGATGCTCAGGCGGCGGCCCGCGGCTTTGGCATCCTCGATATCGTCGCCGCCGTCCACCGTGCTGAAGCTGTCGCGGCTCGAGCTGCGGCGAGGGAGGAGGGCGCTCAGGCGCCGCCCCGCGGCTTGGGCGTGGTCGTCGTTGCCGTCCACCGTGCTGAAGCTGTCGCGGCTCGCGCTGCGGCGGGGTCTCGGGCCGTCCTCGGGAAACCAGGGCGGATCAACGACGACGGTTTTGGAGCTGTTGCGACTCGAGTCGCGGCGGAGCATGGGCGGCGCGTCGGCGGGCGACTCGGGTGGATCGAGGATCGTGGTGGAGCCGCCGTCGGACGACTGGCGGGAGCGCGGCGGTGCGCGGGCGGGTGACCCGCCCGGCTGGGTGCTACTGGTCGAGTCACTGTCGGACGAGCGGCTGTTGGACGAGGGGCTCCGGACGCGCATGCTTTGGCGCGAGGCACGGAGGCGGTCGAAAAGCTCCTTGTTGCCATCCGCGATCTGCTTCTGCCGTGCGAGGCGCGCCGCCTTCTCCTGGGCAGTCTCAGGCATCGTCACGTGCGGTGGCGGTGGTGGCGGCTGGTCCCTTGCCTGATCCCTCATCGCCTGCTCCAGGCTCGGGTCGATGGGCGTCGCATCCCACTCCTCCGCGCGCGGATCCGTCTCGGAGGGCGGCGGCGAACCACGCTGCTCCCTAACCAGGTTAAGCATATTGTGCCACATCAATTCTCCCTCGAGCATGCTTGTGGGCGCACTGCGCGCCAGCCCGCTGGCCAGCACGCGCGCGAGGCGCCCCTGGACGGGCGCGGTGGGCTGCGACGCGCCGCGCGTGCTCATCCTGCGCGCCGCCGCCCCCTACCAGGGTACGCGCTCCAGCCCACCTTATCGGCCTGGTTAGGAGTTCTGTTTGAAGCAACGCGATAAGACTGAGTCGACACGCTCCTCGCATTCAAACAGGACTTCCACGCACGTGGCTTTGCCGCGTGAGTGGTTCTGTTTGAAACGACTGGCATTGCTGGCATCGCTGGCATCAAACGGTGACTTCAATCAGAAGTTCTACTAGTGCCTAATCAAAGTTCCAGAACTTCTGTTTGAATCTACCAAGAACTGCCAGCGACTGCCCGACGCGACATGCAGTCGGACACCTTGGCAGTTCTTGACAGATTCAAACAGAAGTTCTGGAACTTTGATCTGGCACTGTTAGAACTTCTGTTTGAACCAGGGTCGATGGGGGGTCGATGCAGCAGAGACACCCTCTTTGTCCTTGGTTCAAATAGGAGTTCTAACTTGTTCCAATTGGTTGGCTAGAACTTCTGTTTGAACCAGGGTCGATGGGGGGTCGATGCAGCAGAGACACCCTCTTTGTCCTTGGTTCAAATAGGAGTTCTAACTTGTTCTAGTTGATTGGTTAGAACTTCTGTTTGAACCAGGGTCGATGGGGGGTCGATGCAGCAGAGACACCCTCTTTGTCCTTGGTTCAAATAGGAGTTCTAACTTGTTCTAGTTGATTGGTTAGAACTTCTGTTTGATTGGACCTCAAATGTCGGCGTCGGGGTCCCGGCGTCAGAAGTTCGGGGTCCACCCGACGTGGGTAACCAGCCACCCAAAGTTAGAACCTTCTAACTCCATTCTTAGTTGAGATTTTTCGACGCAATGTGAGCACACTTCGATTTTGGCCTCCAAGTGCTCACATAATAAAACTCCTACTTTTCCGAGTTAGAAGGCTTCTACCCACTTCTAACCTTGGCGCTTGGGAGCGCGCTCAAAGTTTGCGCCTCGTGCACGCGCCGACGCACACCCGCCCCTCGCCTGGTGCGGCACACGATGCCACGCTACGCCGTGGTGCACTCCGACACCGAGAGCGCCGGCGAGGAGGCGTGCTCCATCACCGACTCGATGTCGGACGTCTCGAACGAGGCGCACTCCGACGCGGGCGACCCCTTCTGCACCGTGGTCGAGGCGCTCGAGTACGGCCTCCGCAACGTGCCGCTCCACGGCGCGCACCTGCGCGACGCGGAGGCCGCGCTTCGCGCCCTGCAGGGCACGAGCAGCGTGCTCTACCACCAGGCGGTCTCTCCGCGCTGGCCCCCCGCGTTCGTGGCAGTGCTGGAGCGCGCGCGCATGGCGCGCGTGCGCTTCCTGCTCGGCGACGACGCGAAGCAGGTGCTGCGCGCCGGCACGGGCTGTCACATGTGCGGCGCGAGCGAGCACCGGTGCCAGAATGCGTTTGAGCTCATCGGCGGCGACGCGTGCGGCCTTGGGAGCTGCACGATGGCCACCCTATCCGACGCGACCGACCAGCTGGAGGACAGCGACCGCGCGCTCTGCGCGTCGCACGAGGACGCCGCCTTCCTGGGCGCCTACGCGGGCGGCCAGCGCTGCTTCGACCTGGCCATGGCCGCCGTCGTCGCGCGCAACCTGGTGACCGACACGTGCTACGACCTGCACGCCGAGCTCCACCGGCTCATGACCCCCGCCCTCGCCACCCAGCTCGAGCGCGACGAGCGCGACCCCACGCGCCCCATCTACGCGCTGACGCCCATCGGCGAGGTCGCCGCCCGCCTGAGCGCGCGCGTGGCGGCCGTGCAGGACGTGCTGCGCGGTTGCCATTTTCCCGACGCGACCCTCGGCCGCACGGGCCACGCGGCGGTGTGGGCGCGGCTGGACGAGAGCCTGCGCGCGCGCTTCCACTTTGCCGAGGCGCGGATGCGCTGGTGCGGCGCGCGCGCGGCGGCGCTGCTGGGCCGCTCGCCGCCCGAGGAGGCGGACGACGACGACGACGGGGCGCCCGTGAGCAGCCGCACGCGCGCCAAAGCGACCAAGCGCTAATCCACGAGAACGGCCGCACCCCTTGTGGACCAGGCACCGATGAGCACGGACTCGGAACGCATCGACTGGAAGTGGAACGTGCAGGCGTTTCCGCATCGCGCGCACGACGAGGCCTTCAACAAGCTGCTGCAGCTGCAGGCCGAGGCGCTCGTGCTCACGGCGTGCTCCACCCCAACCGGTGGGGTGTATCCACACAACGCCGCTTACTTTCTGCAGCGCGAATGCGAGAAGCTCAAAATCGCGAACGACGCGGCGCGTGACGAGATCGAGGCCAAGAACAACGCCCGTGGTTACCACGAGGGCTATCGCGCAGGCGTGCTGAGGGACAAAGCCGTAAAGGCGGTCACCGACGCGTTTGCGCAGGAGTCGGCACAGGAGAGTGCGTAGTTGTCGGACGTCCTCGTAACAATCGCTAAAATATCGCGTGTTGCGAGTCGCGTGTAATAACAGACCCGTGAACGCGTGTCCTCCGGCATGGATCTGCGCAAGCGCATGGTCCGCAAGGACCCGCCCAAGGCGCGCGGCCACCACGCGCAGCAGAGCCCCCTCTCGGCCATCGACGCCGGCTCTCCGGGCGAGATCAAGATCTCCAACGACGCGATGGTCGCGCTCAACCACCTGTACCACGCGTCGCCCTCGATCCAGGCCGCGCGCACCATCCTGCTGGGCCAGCTGCTCAGCTCGGGCTGCGTCGTGCGCCGCGACGGGCGCGACGTGCCGCTCAAGGACACCTTTGCGCGCCACCTGCACGACGTGTGGGTGCCATTTGCCAAGAGCGTCATCGACCACTTTTTGCAATTCGGCTTCGTCGTCGTTTCGCTCGAGGAGGAGGCGCCGCCGCCCTTTGCCAACTTCATCCGGGGCAAGCAGATGGCCGCGCAGAGCGAGATGGGCCCCGAGGCCAACGGCCCCGAGAACCGGCGCAGGGACGCGCCCGACCAGTCGGAGGCGCGCGCGCGCAAGCGGCCCGCCGCCGTCGACTCGGATGCGCAGCGCACGCCCAAGCGCCCCGGCGCCGCCGGGGCCTCCGCGCCCACCAACCTCGTTCCCGTCGTCCCCGACGTGGGCCAGTACGAGCTCTCGTTCGTCTACGTGGGCTCCTCAAACTACCGCCGGCAGTACCGCATCTTCTCGACCAACTGCGATTCGGTGTACAAACAAGACTTCTCGTCCGAGGTCTTTTTCCGCAGCCAGCCCGACTCGGGCGGCAACGTGTGCTCGCCCATCGCCACCGTCTTCCAGAGCGCCTCCTTCATCTCGGCGCTCGAGGAGCTCGCGCTCCAGGCGGAGGTCGTGCGCGCGCGCCAGCTGCTCGTGACGCAGCCGCAGACACGCACCACCGGCTCGCAAAACCTCGATCCGGCAAACCTGTTCTTCGACTCGGTCGCTGCCCGCGCACGCGTGCTGCGCCCACCCTGCAGCCACGCGAACCCACCGCTGGCAGTTTCGGCGCGCTGCGTGCCGAGGCCTCCCCTTTTGGTGCGCAGGAGAGCCGCGCCGTGCAGGCGTCGGCCACGGCCGAGGACGACGCCGCGCAGGCGCAGGGGCTCGCGATCCAGGCGGCGATGATGCGCAAGATCAACGCGCTGCAGACGACCAACGCCGACCCCAACCGCCCCGGCGGCGCCTCCGCCGTGCCCTCGCACGTGCCGCCGCCGCTCCCTCCGCACCTCTTCGCGTGCCCCGGTAACACGCCTTTCCCAAACACTGGCACTTGATGCACAACTGACACGACACCCACTCGCACCGTACAGATCGTCAGCAAGTCGTCCCTGGCGTGCGCCCGCCGGAGGCGCGCTCCGACCTCGTGGACATCATGCGCTGCGTCAACGACCACAGTAAGAATCCAAACCTCTCAAACACGTGCCCCAACCACGCACTGACGCACCTCCTACCCCCCCGGCAGTCGCGGCGGCCCTTGGCGTTCCCGCGAGCGTGATCTTCGAAGGTATTTAAACCACACTCAAACCAACACAGCTGCGTGCACTGCTCACCCGTTGTGCTTGCCGCGCAGGCAAGTTCTCGAGCAACAGCATGAGCCAGCTGCAGGTACACGCTGCTCCTTGCTCCCGTCTAACCACGCCGCAAGCTCACACCTGCTTGCCTCTGCTCGCAGCTCTTGAACAGCACGATACAGTCGATCGCAATCTCAGTCAACAAAGTCTTGTCAGCAACCTATCACGCCGTGTACGACGACGCCAAGGAGGGCGACGAGCTCACGCTTCTCACGGCGCCGCTGTGCTCCACCGCCGAGCTGCAGTCGCTCTACGAGGCGGGTGTTGTCGATATAAACAGCGCCCTCCCCGCGGCGCTGCACTCGCTCGGGTGCACCGCCAGCGAGATTGCGGGGGCGGTCAAACGCCGGCGCCAGGCGGACCAGGACGGGACCGACAGCAAGCTCCTCGAGGCGCAGAACAATGCCAAGCTAGGCGACGCCGACGTGGCGCTCAAGGGTGCTCAGACGCTCAAGACGGCCGCCGAGACCAAGGTGGTGGAGCAAACGGTGGCAAAAACGAAGGCCGAGACCAAGAAAACGCTACATGATGCGGCCGCTCCGCACGCCACGCCCGGCGCGGCTGGCGCGGGAAGCAGCAGCAGCGGTGGCGGCAGCAGCGGCGCTGGCAAGGCGGCGGTTGCCAAAAAGTGAAAACTGGCAGTGCACGGTGCACGCGCCGTAGGCGGCAGCGGCGGTGGCAGCAAGAAGTGGGACGCGTGGCACGGTCTGCCCTGGTTAGAAGTTCTGTTTGAAACGGGTGGCCACAAGCGCGTTGTCCGCATTCAAACAGAACTTCTAACCATGGCCAGGGCGGGGGTTGGCAGTTTTACACTTTTGCGCCGTCCCACAACTGCTGGCCCCCCACGCGCGAGCACGCATGAGCGAGACCGAGTTCCGCATGGTCTTCGACGGGGAGGGTGCCACGCGGAGGCACGCGCGCACCGAGTGCGCGGAGTACGTGGCATACTACGCGGGGCCGCGCGGGAGCGAGCGCCTGGTGCGCATGGCGTTCAACAACGGGCAGGTGAAGCTCTTTGAGGGTGCACGTGGCATGGAGCACAAGGTCCAGACCCAGTACCCCAACGGCACCTCGCGCACCTACGACGGTCCACCGGGGCAGGAGCGCCGCGTCGAGGCGCGCTTCACCGACGGCACCGTCAAGCGGTACGGCGGGGCGCGCGGGAGCGAGCACGTGGAGCAGGTCAAGTTTTCCGATGGCCAAGTCGTGTGCTACGAAGGCCCGGCGGGGTGCGAGCGCAAGGTGCAGGTGCGGTTTCCCGGCGGCCAGCGCGAGCTGTACGCCGGCCCCAAGGGGCAGGAGCGCCTCGTCGACACGTTCACCGAGGAGGAGGTGGCCGCCATTCTCAACGAAGACTGGTCGGAGGCGCCGGCGCCGCCGCCCGTGCCGCCCTCGCTCAACGCGTCGTTCGCATTGGACCGCGCCATGCAGGCCATGGCGAGAGCCTTTGCCAACGGGCTCGAGCGCGTGGGCGTGCAGGGCGCGCCCCAGGTCGCGCGAGTGGCGGTGCCGCGCCCTGGCGGCACCGCCGCGTCCGAGTCGCGCAAGCGCAAGCTGAGCACGACCATGCAGGTGCTGGAGGGACTGAACGACGACGGCCACTGCAACGAGCACGCGTACAAGCAGATGGCGGACCAGCTCATGAAGCTCTACGCAGAGGAGTGATGTGTGTGTGTGTGTGTGTGTGTGTGTGCACGGTTTGATTTTGCGAGACACGCACACAACCCATGAACACTGGTGTCTTGACTAGAACGGTTTGTCAAAGTCGGAGCTCCGGGCGGGGACGGCGGCGGCGCGAAAGAGCGAGCCGCCGCGGTTGCGTTGGCTGCGCGTCCTCGGGCCTAACCGGGCCGGCATTCGGTTTGGCGCCGGCGCGTTCTTCCGCCGCAGCAGCGTTGCCGACGGGGGCGCCGGCGCGTTCTTCCGCCGCAGCAGCGTTGCCGACGGGGGCACCGGCGCGTCAGGCGCGAAGCGATTGTGCAGCTCCACGTAGTCCTCGAACCAGATTGGGCCTCGCGTGATCGGGTCGACCTGGTTGCCGTCCTGGACCCACTTCCAGAGCGACTCGGCGCGGTAGTACTGGTAGGCGTACGTGCCGTCGGGGCGCGGAAACTCGGCGCGCACGCGGAAGGCGTGCCAGCCTTCGACCGGCTCGGTGTCCTGCTGGAACTTCTCGACCGTGAACGCCTCCATGCCGCCGCCGGCGTTCAGCGCGTCGATCTCCGGCTGGCCGAGCGGGGAGAACTCGCCCGTGCCCACGGACGGCGGCCCGTCCAGTCGGAGCCCGGAGACGTTGGGCAGCATCGGCGCCTCCTCTAGTCTTGTGGCGCGGAGGCGCGGGTTTATCGTCGCGTTCATGCACACCGCTGAATTAACAAACCAAATAACTGCACACGGGCTTGCTCCAGCCGCTCACTCGGCCGCCCCCTCGGCCTTAAACCGCGCGGTGGCCTCCGCGACCGCCGCCGCGTCGGCGGCGGCGTCCGTCGTCGCCTGGGCGGCTGACGCGGCTTCGGCTTGCGCCGCCGCCTCCTGGGCCTCGATCCGCGCGGCCGCGACGGAGACCGCCGCGTCCGCGGCCTCCGTCGCGGCCGCCTGCTCGGCCATCAGGTCGGCCCTGTGCCGCCCCACGCGGCCGACCCACGCGTGCCGCACCATGGCCTGCGCGTAGTGCTTCTGCGCCTGCAGGAAGAGCGTCTGGTCGACGTCGTCGGCGCTGTCGCCGGCGCCGGCCTGCAGCACCTTGAGGGCCGCGACGGCCACGGCCTTGCGCGACTCGGCGGCCGTCATCTCGGCCACCTCCTCGTCGTTGCCGTAGAGCAGCGTCTCCAGCAGCGCGTCGTCCTCACTGTCCCGATCCTCCTCGGCCTGCGAGCGCACCACGCCCGGAGGCCGCTGCAGGTGCAGCGCGCGCTTCATCTGGTACGGCGTCGAGAGCTCGAGGTAGAGCGACGCCGGGCCGTACCAGTGCGAGTCGTGCCGCAGCGGCAGCTCGGGCAGCGCGTGCCGCAGGATGCGCGCGCTCAGGGCGGCGCAGTGCGCCGACGCGTGCACGCTGTCGGACTTGAACAGGCCCGCCATCGAGCGGAGCGGCCACACGGACCACGGGTAGTCAAAGAGGGTCCACCACGAGGGGTAGGGCGTGGCCACGTTGAGGTCGCACTCGTCGCGCACGCGCCGCTCGACGTCGAGCGCGTAGACCGGGATGGCCACCCACGACTTGCTCCGGTAGAAGCTGGGCGAGGTGGACAGGCCGGAGGTCCACAGCGCCCCCGTGAGCTCCCCCGTGTTTGGGTCGCTCTGGCCGAGGTACTGCCCAAAGTGGTTGTCGTCCGTCGTGCGCTTCTCGGCCACCCACAGCTCGCAGTGCGTCATCGCCGGGTTGGGCTGGCCGAGCGTCTGCACCGACAGGTCGATGCACCGGCCCACGAGGCTCGCGTTCTCGTTGGTCGCGTCCGCCTGCAGACACATGAGTGCCACCTCCGTCTCGTCTTCCGCCAAAAGCTTTAATTCATTACCCGGTGCTGCTTTGCCAAACCACATGCTGCTGCGCGCGCGGCAAGCCGCGCGCGCCCACGCACACGCACACGCGTCCTTTTTGGCTACCCGGTCACACTATGAGACTCGGCGAATGTGCTATATCAGGGCGCCTCTGCGGCGGCCTTCTTCTTCTTCTTCTTGGGCGGCCCCGCCGGCGCCGCGTCCTTCTCCTTGGCCTGCTCCTTCTTGGCCTCCTCCTTGCGCGCCTTGGCCTCGGAGAGGATGTCGTCCCGCGCCTTCACCTGCTCCGGGAAGCCGCTCTTCGAGTCCTTCTTGATGCGCGTGGCCTCGCCGTCGAACATGCGGAGCAGCGGGCCCGGCTGCTCGCTCTGCGCGAATCGCACGAGCCCCGTGAGCTCCGGGCCGCAGAAGGAGTACTTGAGCGCGCGCTTGAGCGGGCGCGTCTCGGCCGCGACCATGGCCGCCGAGGGGCTCGTGCGCGCCATGTCGGACTGGCGCGTGACCACGCCGACGACGAGGCGGCGCAGGAAGGTCTCGCCGCACTGCTGCAGCACCTTGGCCGGGCCGGGCGGCAGCGACTCCGTCGCGAGGCGCGTGCGCTCCTTGAACTCGCCGATGTTCTCGAAGGTCGCCTTGTCCGCGAGCGTGGGCGCCCACTTGGCGGCCTTGATCGTCTCCGACAGCGAGAGGATGGGCTCGCACACGTCGCGCGCCGCGTGGTGGCTCACGTGGTTGGCCGAGAAGCCCGCCATCGTGGCAATCTTGCGGTGGCCGCGACGCTTGGCCTTGACCGTGCGGCGCGTCGCCGCGTCCTTCTCCCGCTTCTTCTTCTTCGTCGCCTTCTGCTCCGGCGTCTCGCCCTCCTCGTCCTCGTCCTCGTCCTCGTCCTCGTCCTCCGACTCCTCCTCGGCCTCCTCGGCGCTCTCCGCGCCGCTCGAGACCGCCTCCTCCTCGTCGTCGCTGCCCGCGAGCTGCGCCTCCATGTCGGAGAGCACCTCCTCCTCCTCGGCGGGGGCAGCAGCGGCGGCCGGCACCTGGCGAGCGCCTTTCGACTTCTTCTTCGGGGTGGACGTGGGCATGATGGTGATGGTGGTCGCGTTCGTGCTCGGGCCGGGATCGGATGCGTGCCAAACCCTAGCGCACAAGACGCAGGTTTTCTCGGTTGTCCAACATAACCACCGCTGGCCGTCCACCCAAGTAGCGAGCGGAACGCGCGTGGCATGCCTGGCATGCGCGAGCTCAAGCTGCTCAACCTCAAGCGCTGGCGCGCGCACGTGGACGCGCTGGGCACCGACATCGACCCCGCGCAGCGCGAGGCGCCCACCGCCGGCGCGCTCTTCAATCTGCCCAACCCGCGAAACAACGGCAAGTTTGTCAAGCCGTACAACCGCGTCAAGGACGTGCAGGAGCCGATGCGCGGCCACGAGACGTGGGTCTCGCCGCGCGACTACCGGCGCGTCGACCGGCCCTCCAACCCCGGCGACTGGCAGGCCACGCGCCAGGCCGTGCCGCAGTACGGCCGCGACTGGACGTCCGTGGACGTCACGTCGGTGCACAAGTACCGCATCCCCGTGACGAGCGTCACGCGCAAGCAGGGCGACATCCGGATCTGCTGCTGCTTCGGCTTCCGCCCCACGGCCGCGCAGTGGATTTGGATGCTCAACGCGCTCTGCTTCCTCGCGCACTCGTTCATGATCTACGCGACGCTGTGGTTTGCCTACTTCCGGCACGAGCGCGACTGGCTCACGGAGACGGAGCACCTGATGATCCCGATCTACCGCATCCGCACCGTGCCCACGCGGTACATGCTCGACAACAACATGAGCAAGTGGTCCGAGGGCTGGAACCTCACCTCCAGCGAGCAGAACTCGGGCCTCTTCCTCTACGAGAACGGGCTCCCCATCAACTTTGCGTCGCTCATCATCGCCTTCTTCGCCACCTCCGCACTGTTCCACTTTTGGGCGCTCGTCTTTGGCGCCTTTGAGCGCACCTGGTTTTGGTATTGGAGGTGCGCTCAAATTTCAAACCCACCCAGACCCATTCACGCGCTCTTAGGCAGACGCAGACTCAGACCCCTATGTCGCATCCGGTTCTTACACTTCCACTTCTTACCACCGTAGCTGCACCGTGTCATGCCCACCTGTTCCATTTTCAGGCAGCTGGACGACGCGTTTTGCTGGTGGCGCTGGGCCGAGGTGCGGTGCACCCCCAACCACCTTCGAATCACACGCCCTTTTACGCGTGCCCCGTTCCCTGGTCAGTATGCCATCAGCGCTTCGATCATGAGCATGGCGCTGGGCATCACGCTCGGCATCCGCGAGCAGAACACGCTGGCCGGCCTGTTCATGCTCACGTTCAGCTGTCAGGGCTTCGGCTTCCTTGTGGAGCGAGTCTCCTACGGCTTGAACCAACAGAACCGGCGCGCGGAAAGCCCGCTTCCCAACTGCCCCCGGGCCCCCGATTGCGCAGGTACATCTCGATGCCCAAGGCGTACGCCGACACGGTCAACCACAAGTACCCGGTCGGCCCGCTGCAGATGAAGAAGTTTGCCGACCCCCAAAACAACGACTACGGCAAGACGGACTACTACCAGGACCCGCACGCGCTCAAGCTCATCTCGCAGACCGAGTGGGAGGTGCGCGCATGCCCTCGTGGCTAGCCACTGCTCGGTGTTCTCACTCGCCCATCGCGTGGTGCGCAGTGCGACCGCCCGCTCTACGACGTGGCCAACGAGAACCAGCCGGTGGCCGTGCAGCGCGCGCGCTTCTTTGTGCGCGCGCAGCGCACGCGGAATTACATTCGGTGCGACTTGCCGCCATGAACCGCCTTGCACTCGCTGCCTGATGCGTCCGTTGTTTGTCACCCAGGCGCATGGTGCCGCACATCCTCGGCTGGTTTCCGATGACGAGCGTGTGGGTCATCCTGATCAACCAGCTCGAGCAGGCCAAGCGCGACGTCGCCGAGGTCTCCGACCGCGAGATTCCCTCGTGGGTCAACGCGGTCATCTGGGGCACCGCGCTCATCTTCATGTCGTTCAGCTTTGTGCGGGGCGCTTTTGAACATGCCCACCCCTTACCGCACACCCTCATCGCCTGCCGGTGTCATCCACTCCCACTCTTTGTCCGACAGGTCCAAATCGTCTTCCAAAGATTAGGGCCCGGCTTCTACTGGGGTGCGCGCTTGCCCAGCACTCCCTCTTGCTGTGTGACACTCACCCCGTGTGCACCCGTTGACAGGCACCGAGATCTGCTACTGCATCCTCTCGCTCACGGCCAAGATGTACCTCGGCTGGTTTCTGCTGTTGAACGTTTTGTTCGTGGACGGCAGCACGGCGGATGAGACGCTGCAGGGCAGCAACGCGGAGGCGCGATAGCCGGGTCGCGACCGAACGCTAACCTCGTGTAAGGGTAGTGGGGAGTGGGTCTGTAAAGCGAGTTTATGCGCAAACAATGCTCCCCGACAATGTAACCACGCCGCCGCCGCCGCCCGACCCGTGCTTCAGCAGCAGCACGTTCCACACGATCGACTGCGCCCCGCTCGTCGAGGAGCGACAGTTCCTGGCCGTGGTCATCCTCGCGCTCGCGTGCGCCGTGTGCGCCATCGCCGGCATGATCGGCATCGTCGCAATGCAGGTGAAGCGGTTGGCGGAGCTCCTGCGCGTCGCGCGCGAGGCCGCGCAGCCCGAGTCCAAGACGGCGCTGCTCTCCTCCGTGAGCGGGCGGCTGACGCCCAAGAAGAGCAAGAAGATCACCTTTGAGGACACGAGCTGCGCGGGCCCGCGCGACCTCGACGAGGAGGAGATCTGACATGCGCATGGTTGTGTTTTTTTATCCCCCCTCCGCAACGTGTTTGCGTTTTGTTCCACGAATCATAGAGCTCCCGCACGGACCGCACGCCGACCACTTTTTTCGTTCTCCCATGGCCAACGTCGCCCCTCCAATGCTCCTCACCGACCTCACGACCGACTCGCTGCGCTCCCTGTTTGAGCACGTCGATGTGCCCTTCCCGCTCAAGCTGACGTGCACCGCGCTGCGCAATGCCGCACCCCGCCGCACACAAACGGCGGTCGCCGATCTCGCAAAGTGGCTCAAGCTGATGAAGTGGGCGGTGGCGATGGGGACGCCCGCGCTCTGGGTGGTGTGCCCCACGGTGGCGCGCGCGGGCACCCTCGAGGTGCTCCAGTGGGCGGTCGACCAAGGCTGCGCGCTGATGGGGAACCAGACGTTCACCGCGGCGGCAAAGCGGGGTCACATGCCGATGCTGCAATGGCTTTGGGACGACCCGCGGTGCCCTGTGGGGGATTTGCGCGCGCCCATCATTGAGGCGGCGGCGAGCGGCCACATCCAAGTGCTAAACCTCCTGCACAACGTCGACGAGACCGGGTTTCCCCACAGGCGCGCGGAAGGCCCAGAGAAGCACAAGATGTGGGCGGCGGCGGTGCGGGCGGCACGCAACGGGCACGTCCACGTGCTCGCGTGGCTCCAGCTGGCCAACTACCCCATTCAGTATTCGGCAGCCACGGCCGCGGTGGGGTACGGCCACATTCCCGTGCTGCACTGGCTTCACGACAACGTCAAGTCCATGAGGGACTATTGCAACGACGGCGGGGTCGACCTGTGCGCCGAGGCGGGCCAGCACGGCCAGCTCGACGTGCTCAAGTGGCTGCGCGCCTTGGGGTGCGAGTGGGACGACCTGGTGTGCACGTTCGCGGCCTACGGCGGCCACCAGGAGCTGCTAACCTGGGCGGTCGACAATGGGGCGGAGATGACCGAGGAGGTGATCAGCCAGGCCGTGTACGGCGGCCACTTCGACGTGGCGAAGTGGGCGCACGCGCGCGGCATCGCCATCAACCGGGACGTGTGCGCCGCGGCGGCAAGGAAGGGGCGCCTCGACATCCTGCAGTGGGCGCGCGCACAGGGCGGCGCGTGGAGCACCTGCGTCATCACGGAAGCCGTCCGCAAGGGCTTCTTCGACATCGCCCAGTGGGCGCGCGCCAACGGCTGCGCGTGGAACTCCAGTGCGTGCTCCTCCGCCGCCCTGTACAACCACCTCGAGATCCTGCAGTGGCTGCGCAGCGGCCCCGAGCCGTGCGACTGGGGCGTCACGTGCACGCAGGCGGCGCGCTACGGCCACCTCAACCTGCTCAAGTGGGCGCGCGCCCACGGCGCCCCGTGGAACCAATCCACCACCATGGCCGCGGCCAGCAACGGCCACCTCGAGGTGCTGAAGTGGCTGCGCAACGGCTTCCGCGCCAACCCCTGCCCCTGGGACTCCGGGGTCTGCCTCCAGTTTGTGAGCCGCAACGACGTGGGGTCGTTGGAGTGGGCGATCGCCAACGGCTGCCCGACGGAGCCGAACACAACGAGGTGGTGCCGGGCCGCGGCCATTCGCGGGAACCTCAAGATGCTGCAGTTTCTGCGCAGCGGCCCCAACCACCGCTACCCCTGGGACATCACCGTCGTCGAGCGGGCCGCCTACCGCGACCAGTGGCGCTGCGTCCTGTGGGCCGTCCAGAACGGCTGCCCTCACAACGCGCAGATCTGCCTGCAGCTCGCCACAGCGACCTCCAACAGCACCGAGCAGCGCGAGGGCCTGCGCCTGGAGGCGCAGGCGGCGCGCGTCTTCTTCGAGGCGCTCATTGGAGGGTGAGCGCGCGTGAGGGCAAGCGGGAGAGCGCGCGCGTGTGTGTGTGTGTGTGTTCGCGCTAGTGGTCGTGTTTGTTTTTGGTACACCAAGGAATGTTGGGGGGGGTCGCATGGCGCTCACGGTGAAGCAGCGCGTGTCGCTCGTCCTCGAGACGAGCCTCAGCGCCGAGCAGCTGCTGGCGATGCCCGACGAGGAGATCGACCACGCCTTCTTCCTCAAGGAGCAGGTGTCGCCCACGCTGCTGCGCGCCGCCAACATCACGCCGCTGCAGCTCAAGCGCCGGGGCACGCGCACCGCGGCGCATCTCGCCGAGCTGGGCTTCGTCACGCTGCACCTGCTCACGCCCGAGTGGTGCCGCGACGCGATCGCGGCGCACGGCGCGGCGGCGCTCCTCGACACGTTTATGGCGAATCCCAACGACGCGGTGATCCTTGCCAACTCGCAAGCGGTGGAGCAGCTGGGGATCAACCTGGGCGTGCTGCTGCTCGTGTGCGCGGAGCACCCGTCGGCCGCGCGCGAGGTGCTTGCGCAGTACAAGTCGCTCAAGCGCGTGCCCGCGCAGACGCTTATCGAGACGCGCCTCGGCGCCAAGGACCTGGAAACGCTGGGGTTCAAGAAGGAGCAGATCCAGAAGGAGACCATGGCGTCGGCGCTGGACATGGGCTACCTCGGGTTTGTGTGAGCGGGAGTTGATAAGCCGCGCGGCCGCGCGTGCAAGGAGAGGGCGCGCGCGTGCTAGCCATGTACCCGCGTCTGGAGGCCGCGCTTCGCGCGTCTCATAAGCAGGGCGAGGCCACCGGCGTCGGCCGCTGGGAGCCCCCGCCCGGGCTCTACGACGAGCACGGCAACCGCACCGCGCCCTGGCCCCGCCCCGACGAGATGCCCTATGACGACGACGGGCCGCCTGGGGCGGGGCACTTTGCCACACCCATGCTGCGCGACGGTGATGGTGGGCAACCCGAGGTTCAAGTGGACGGCAACCCGTACCGGCTCCCCTCACGCTCGGGCGGCTGGGCGTCCTGCAGCGCGGCGGAGGGCGAGCGCCAGGAGAACGAGCGCATGGTGGACCAATCGCTCATCAACACGATCCCGCTGCTGCAGCAGCACATCCAGTCGCTCACCCAAAAAGTCACGGAGCTGCAGGAGAAGGTGAGGGGCATCGAGGCTCGGGAGGACACGTTGCTTGAGCGCCTCATCGAGAGCGGCGCGCTGCCGGGGTTCCGCAGCCTGTCCTAGAGGGGAGGTGTGTGCGTGTGTGCGTGTTTTCAAAAGTGCAAATGCTCGCCACCCGGCGCAAGTTACCGGAGGGAAACATAACTTGGTTGCGGTGGGCAGTAGAGCAAGGGAAGGGCCAGGTGCGCGCACACGCGCACCATGACCTCGCGCCTCGATGCCGTGCTCCGGGCGGGGCACGCCTACCAGCAAGAGGTAGAGACCGGCGCCATTGGCAAGCTGGGCAAGGCGAAGAGCGCCCCCAAGGTGCAGCCCGGCTCCAAGATGGGCCAGCGGGGTCCTAGCGCGCCGCTGAACAAGGCGAAAACCGCAAAGGATCTGAAGGCTGATAAGAAGGTGGCCGAGAAGGCCGCAAAGGAGGCGGAGAAGACCGCAAAGAAGAACGCCAAGCTCCAGAAGGCGGGCAAGTCGGTGGTCGCGATGAAGAAGGTCGACAAGACGAAGCCGGCCGTGGCCCCGACGCCCGCGCCGGCACCCTCGCCCGCGCCGGCGGCCAAGAAGAAGCCCGGCCTCAAGGCCGCGGGGGCGGCCGCGCTCGCGACCACCAAGCCCAAGCCCGCGGCCGGCAGCCTCGCCGACAAGATCGTCGCCCGCGAAACCAAGCCCGCGCAGGTGGCGGACATGGGCGCGTACCAGAGAGAGGTGAAGGCGTACGAGACCAAGCGCGACACGCAGCTCAAGGAGCTCAAGGCGGCGCAGGCAAACGCGGAGAAGTGCGTCGCCAACCGCAAGCAGGCGCTGGCCGAGTACGAGAAGGACTCGACCACCGGCGCCGACAAGGTGATCCAGAGCCTGTTGCAGGAGCTCAAGACGAAGATCGATCTGCTCAACAAGCTGCAGTACCAGAGCACCAACGACGGCGACGCCAAGAGCCAGTGCGAGAAGCAGAAGCAGAGCATCGAGGACGAGCTCAAGGCGCGGATCAAGGCCCTCGAGGAGGACCTGAAGGAGGCCAAGGCCAACAACGCGCGCGAGTCCCAGGAGGCCGATAACGACCTGAAGGCCAAGCTCGCCGAGGAGGAGGCGAAGCACGCCGCGGATAACGCCGAGTCGGCCCAGTCGATCGCCGAGTGGACCAAGAAGTACGACGATGTCAAGGACCAGCTGGACAAGTGCGGCGATGCCGAGAAGACGAAGATTGCGGAGATGCAGAAGGCCAACCGCGAGGCGGTGGAGGCCTACGACGCACTCAACAAGAAGGTGTGCGAGATGCTCAAGCAGTTCGAGCTCCCCTCGGACACGACGGAGGTGTAAGCGCGCCTGGCGGAGCGCACGTGTTCACAAGAACCATGGTTAGAGAGTTTGTTTAAAAAAAAACAAGGACACGCGCGCGCTTCACGTCTTCCGATTAGAAGCGCCCGGACGGCGGACGACGCAGGCCAGCGTGAACAGCGAGTAGGACGCGGGGCCGTCCGCGCAGTCGATGGTGATCTTGGACTTGCAGGGCAGCGTCTGGGGCATCCGGTCCAGCACGCCGAGCAGCTTGTCGATCTTGGCGAGCAGCTCGCGGTTGGCGTTCTTGCCCTTGGCGCCGCGGTAGCGCTCGCGCACCAGCAGGTCCATGCGCTTGAACAGGTCCTGCATCGACAGGTCCGCGCCGCCATCGCGCAGCGCGGCGCGCACCTTGCTGATGCACGCCATCTCGCACGCGTGCATCACGTTGTGCACCGCCTTCTGGGTGATCTGGTTCGGGGCGAGCGTGTCGGTCGTGAGGTTGTGCGTCACGAGGTGCGCAAAGGACGGCTTGGCCACGCAGTGCGCGCAGTCGGTCGGCGACTTGAACCACATGTTTACCGTCATGACGGTGAGGCCTGGGTCGGTCTTGATGCGCTCGGCCATCTCCATGACGGTCTCTTGCGGGCCGCAGCAGCTCTTGCAGCGCAAGATCGGCACGTCCTCAAGCCCCGACGGGTGCTCGCCATTGCGCGTCCGCGCGCGCAGCAGTTCCTCCACGCGTTCCCGCGTCATCGCGGCGGCGCGTGCGTGCGCGAAACGTAAAAGTGGGGGGACAAAAAGCAAACACGAGAGGAGGAATAACCACGGGACGCCTGGCAGACCGCCGGCAGCTCCAAACCGCCGGCAGCTCGAAGCTGCGAGCTGCCGGCGGCTTGGATGGTCGACTTTGCCCGCCCAGGAGGGGGTGGATAACCGCGGGCCTCTAAGAAAAGCAAACGCCCTGTGCGTTCGAGAACACGCCCGCGCCTGCCCGCCGCCATGGCCGACTCTCCCCTGCCTCCGGGCGCGTCCATCTCCGACCCACCTGGTTACTTTTGGGAGCTGAAGACCGACCCCCACGAGCGCAGCCAGTGGCTCCTGGAGGTGGTCGTGGATCACAATGGGCCCCACAGGGACCTCACGGAGCGTCTCCTCGCGTCCGTGATGAATGCAAACCCCACCGCGCTCAAGAGCGCGCTGCTCGAAGTGAGCGCCATCGTGCTCACGACCGAGGAAGCCCAAAGTATGACTTACTTCGAGATCATCCTTCCGGAGAACGTGCTGGCCACCCCGCCGCCCAACCCCGTGACGTGGTCGTACGAATCTTCCGGCGTGCTGCTCCCCGACCCGCTCGCCCCTGGCTGGTCTATCGACCAGCTGGTAGGGGTGAGCTGGCCCCAGGACTATCTGTGGGCGCAAGAGATGGTCGTGCTACCCTCCACCGAGTGGTGGATTCAGCTCTGGATGCTTGCGCTCAACCCGCCCCCTGCGTTGGATCAAGTGCTGCATACCATCAACCAAGTTCATGTGGCGGAGCTCTTCACCAAGCATCGCTTGGCCTACAAAGGTGCGATGGATGACACCCAGGGTTTCGTCGAACCCGACGACGTGCCCTCTGGCATCGGTGACCTCTTCCCCTTTCTGCGCGAGATGCTCAACGGCCCCGCCCCGTTTCGCTACGACCTCTTTGCGTGCGCCTACAACTTCGGCGCCCTGTTCCGCCCTAACCGTGTCTCGTTGGACGCGGCTTTCTTCGACCTGGCTCCGGTCAGCGTTCAGCCGCTCGTCACCAGCGCCACCGGATTGCTGCGCGTGATCAACTTGCTGGGCAGGTACGACGAGTTCGAGAGGCTGCAGTTTGGCGGGCTCCCGCCCCGCTTCGCATCCCAATGGGCGTCGGTGCCCAAGGACTTCTTCTCCTCCCGCAAGAACCCCACCAGCATAGACCCGAACCTGCTGGACGGTCTTCTGCGCATGATCGCCTTCAACGAGGACGCCACTGACCGCATGGAGCTGTTGCAGATCACAAACCACATTCGCATCTGCGAGGCGAACAGGCTGGGCGCGAACGCTCAAATCCAACCTGACCGCTCGTGCCCGCACATCTGGGCGGACGCGATCATGCACCCCCCCTTTGGGTTCGAGTACCCTGCCAACCTGCGCGCCTCGTTTGAGGACGCCAACCCGGAGCGGCGGCACTGGGCGCCAATGCGCGTGCTGCGCCGCCGCGCGGCGCGCGTGCGGCTTTTCGTGCTCTGGTTTGGGCTCATGTTCGGCGGGCTCAAGAAGAAGCGGCTCAAGTACGCGATGCTCGCGCCCGACGGCGCGTGGGGGCGCCGGTTCATGGGGGACCGGGAGGACGCGGGGGCGTGGGGGGAGGGCGCGCGCAAGGCGGCGCGCCTCGAGTGAGTGGGGGTTTTGTCAAGCGTGCATTGTTTTTTTTTTTAATCAAACACATTCCCCCTTCCACAAAACGCGTTCGCCCCTCACGGCTGCTCCTCCTGCTCCTTGGGCTTCTTGGGCGCCACGGCCACCCGCGGCTTCTCGAGCACCGGGAACGACGGCGGCACGAAGGCCGTCGCCGCCGCGATGCGCGCGTTGACCAGGTCCGCCGCGATCCGCATGAGCTGCGTGGTCACCTTCTTGTGCAGGCCCACCGCTGTCTTGATGTCCACGGCCGTGCTGAAGATCTCCTGGATGTACGCCGTGAAGGCGGCCTCGGTGGCCATCGACGCGCCCACGCCAAAGGGCGGCAGCATCGGGTAGCGCGCGTCCTCGGCGACGGTGTCGCAGCGAAGCGCGCGCGACTCCGCGTGCACCATCGCGCCTACCGACGCGGCGGCGCCCGAGGCGATGGTGCGCAGCGTGCTGGACGAGAGCACGCGGTTGCCGCGCAGCGTCATGGGGACCGTCTTGTTGCCCTGCTTCTTGGTTGGGAAGGGCATCAGCTTGCCCGTCTTCTTGTCCTTCTTCTGGATGCGCTTCTGCTTCCACATCGGGCAGAGGTTCGCCTGGCCCCATATGACGCCCGTCTGCTTGCGCGTCATGTTGCTGGCGTTCTGGAAGTTGATCATCGAGCGGCGGAGCACCTTCTCCTTGGGCTTGGCCTTCTTGAACGTCTTGCCCTCGGGGCCGGCGTTCGGGTCGGGGATGACGGGCGGTGCGGGTCCGGTATCGGTGAGGACGAGCGGCATGGGGGTCTGTGCGTGCAGGGGCGCTGGCGATATACTCAACACAAGTCACAAATTTGCGTCCGGTCGTTAGCGAGACGAGAGTGCCCGGTTGGCCAAGTAGCGCACGGTGACGAGCAAATCGCGCAGGTAGTCGGCCGGCAGCGCCGACCCGTCGGGGGCATGGATGCCACCAAAGTTGAGGGTGTCCTCCCATCGCATGCCCTCGAGCAATCGGTGCATCTCGGGCGGCGTCGGATCCTTGAGCGCGTGCGTCGTGTTGAACGCGTGCGCGAGGCTTAGGGGTGGCTGCAGCACGATCAGCACGACGCCCAGCAGCAGCACGAGGCAGACCACGCGCGGCGCGCGTGGCGGCGGTTGCAGCCGCGGCGGCGGCGCGTGCTTGGCGAGGAGCGGGAGGTGCGACATCGCATGCGCCGCGCGCGCCTCCGCCGCGAAGGCATATGCCCGGCCTCTAGCGTTCGCCATTTAGTCCACCCGGGGCCCTAGGCAACAGGAAGGCATGACGTTCCGCAACGTGCAGATCCCGTTCACGCCCAAGAACTTGCATGCGCTGCGCACGGGCAGCGCGCTGCTCGACCAGCACCAGGAGCGACACCAGCAAGCGATGGCGCTGCGCGCGGCCGCGGCGACCATCGACATTCCGCCCGTGCCATGCGACCGGGAGCGCGACGCGCGGCTTCGCGCGTACGAGGGGGAGACGGCGTACGATCGCTGGATGCGGTGGGGGCCCGTGGCGGGGATCGTGCTGGCCGTGGGCTTTGTGGGCGTGGTGACGATCATGCTCGCGATCATGAGCGTGCGCATGAGCAACGCGCTCGACACGCTGGACGGCGAATCGCTCTCGGCCAAGCTCGAGACGATGCTCGACTACGGCATCGCGTCGGCGAAGAACACGCACGCCGCAACGGGCAACGTGGTCACCTTGACGGCGCACGCGGCGACCACGGCAGCGATGGCCGCGCCAAAGCTGCAGCACGCGGTGAACGACACCACCTCGCTCGTGGACGACCTGCGCTCGTGGTCCTTCCACCCGTCCATCGCCATCGCGCCCGGGCTGAACGGGCGGTGATCCGTGTGGGCACGGTTTTTGAAAGTCAGTGTTAAGTAACGCGGTTGAAGCACCGACACGCACGCACACGCACACACCGTCGTCTACTACGCGTTCTCGCGTATCTGACGCGCAATCTGCCGAATGGCCTTCTGCAGATGTGCGTGCCGTTCGCGCTTATCCTCGTCCTCCATTTCCTTGATGTGGTGGAGCGCGCACAAGAGGCCGTGCTCCTCGTTCTCGATCCACTCCTCCTCCGCGATCGTGAGGTGGGGGAAGCGCCGCGGCTTCTTCCGGATCGTCTTGCGTTGAACGTACACGTTTGGACGGGCCGTCGCCGTGAAGGTCGACTGGCCGTGCGGCCTTGCGGCGCGCGGCGGCGCGTACCCACGCGGCCGCTCGTGGCACGAACGCGGCGCGGGCGGCGGCGTCGTCGGGAGCACCGGGGACGGGTGGACCTCGGCCATGGGTTTTGGATGGGTTGTTGGCGAAACGCTTGCCTTTCTTTGTTATTTAGCGCACAAGACGGTTGAACGTGATCCGGGGACAATAACCAGCCAACGCACTAGCGTAACCTAGAAGTGGGTAGTAGCCTTCTAACTCCGGAAAGTAGAAGTTGTATTATGTGAGCGCCTGGAGCGGACAACTGAGATGTGCTCACATTGCGTCGAAAAATCTCAACTAAGAACGGGGTTAGAAGGTTCTAACTTTTGGGAGCACCATTCGTTGGTTTATTTTACACCGGGGGTACGGACCCGCCCCGGGGCCCCTAACAGAAGTTCTAAGCACCGGAATTGGGTAGTCTAGAAGTTCTGTTTGAATGCATGCAGAGCGCTTCCCCCCATCCCAGGGAAGGCCGGCCGGCCCCGCATTCAAACAGAACTTCTAATAGTTGTTATTAGTAGAGTTAGAAGTTCTGTTTGAAGTGGGCACTGCGAGCCCGCAGCCACAGGAAACCGCCAGCAGCGCGCCTGGGGTTAGAACCTTCTAACTCCGTTCTTAGTTGGGATTTTTCGACGCAATGTGAGCACACTTCGAAATCGGCCACCAAGTGCTCACATAATAAAACTCCTACTTTTCGGAGTTAGAAGGCTACTACCCACTTCTAACTTTTGCCCGACCGCGTGGCATGGTTGACCGCTTGGGCACGCCTACCGGTGCGCGTAGGCGAGCCGCTCGCGCGCCTCGGTGATGCCGTAGAAGTCGAGCTCGGCCTCGAACGCCATGCGGTCCCTGGCCGCCATCTCGACGTTGGCGTTGCGCAGCAGGTTGAGGATCTGCCCAAAGTGCGTGCCGTCGCGATCGATGAACACCTCGCTGTCGTCGTTGGTCTGCAGCTCGTGGCGGCCGCTGAACATGGCGGTGAGCATCGACGACTCGCCGGCGGCACCGAGCGTCGTGAGCGTCGTCTCGAACTTGTGGCCGCCCACGTTGAGCCTCACGCGGTTCTTGAACGTCTCGAGCGAGTGCTCCACCTTGGACTTGGTCTCCGCGAACCGGGTCTCCGCCTCCTCGAGCTCCTTGAAGCGCGCGGTCACCTTGGCCTCGATGCTCTTGGCCAGGTCGCGGTGGCACTCGTGCCGCGTCTGGAGCTGCGTGAAGCTTTCCGTGAGAGCCTCGATGTCCTTCTCGGCGGGGGTGGGCTCGGCTTCCTCAGCGGGAAGGATGTGGTCGTACGGGAAGCGGCTGCGTGGCATTGTTGCGCGCGTGGGTTGGGAGTGCGCACAAGTGCAAACTTTTGCACCAGCGTCGAATTTGCGTCTTCTCGTTGACCCACGAGCGGCTGCGCTAGGCAAATGGGCGGGTCGGCGCGTCGTCGACGCATGGCGATGCCACTACCCATGCAGGTGGGCGCGAGCGAGCGCGCGTGCTTCGAGCGCGTCTTCGCCGCCATCGAGACGCGCGGCACGCAGGCGATGCGCGACGAGGCGTCGGTGATGCGCGCGCAGCTCGCGCGGCACGCGCAGTACGTGCGCGCCTGCGACAAGCTGGAGGTCCATTCCGACGCGATGCGCGAGGCCGGCACGCCGCTCGTGTCGCTCCACTTTCCCATGAGGCTCACCGTCGGGACGCGCGAGAGCGTGCAGACGGGCGCGTACCGCTCCTTCTTGCGCTTCGCGCAGGACCTGCACGAGGCCGTGCTGGTGGAGCACGGGGGGCGCGTGGACGACGCGTGCACCGACGTGCCGGCCTTCCTGGAGCAGCTGGCGAGCGCGCTCACGCTCGAGACGTGCCGCGTGCTCGACGGGGCGGCGACGCACGCCGAGGCGCTGCGCGTGGTGGTGCGGCACGTCGAACGGTGCCGGCTCGACGCGGTGCGCAAGGAGAGCGAGGCCCTCGAAAAGCTCGCCCGCGCGTGCGACGCGATCGTCACCATCCTGCGGGACTTTGGGCGCACCATGATGGGGCGGGCCAAGAAGGTCGCGTCGCACACGCGCTCCTTCTTGCGGGCGGCCGACCGCAAGGAGCTGCGCCCGTCCGGCAGGCTGCTGCTCGCGACGCTCCACGTCCGCGACGGGCTGGTGGAGCACAGGGGGTGGCTGTCGTTCGAGGAGCGGCGCGGAGACGCCGACGACGCGCAGCTGGTGCGCACGTGCGAGCTGCTGAAGAAGACGCACCGCCGACTGGCGGACGAGCTCGCCCGGCAGGCGCGGCGCGCGCGGTGGCTGGTAGCGACCAACAGCTCGCACGCGTGCTGGTGCGGGCTCGCGCTCTCGTGCGAACCGGAGGGCTCTCTCGTGCAGGCGCCTTCCCACATGCGCAGCTTCGCGTCCGGTTGCCGCGTGCGGCTGGTGTGCACGGACGAGGGCGCGCCCTTCAGGTGTCACCTCAGCGCGGCGTGCGTCGCAAACGCGGTGGTGGGGCTGCTGTGCGACGGCCACCTGGTGCTCAATCGGCTCAGCGCGGGGTACGCGGCGCGCATCCTCACGTTTGACTTTTGCAAGTACGAGAAGGTGGCGCGCCACCTCTTGGACGACCACGTGCGCCCATGGGCAAAGCGTATAGGGGAGAGTCTGGTGTGGCCGCCGTGAGTTTTTGTTGGCGCTCCGCTGGGGCAGATGAGATAACACGGGGTGCGCGCTAACTGAGTTAGACAAGCCGCGCTCCCAACAAGCGGTGCGGCCGCGGTTTCCCCTCATGGCTTCGCGGGTCCCTGGAGCGAACACGGGCGAGGCCTTCATCGGCGGCGCGCAGTCGCGCAACCTCGCGCCGCCCAATGTGATCGGCCAGGGCATCCCGTCGGCCAACACGGGCGTCGGCGCGCCCGTCGGCGGCGTCAACCCGAGCCAGATGAAGCAGGCCCGGCCAAACGAGGGATCCAGTGCGCGCCCCGCC
>Ga0209666_1000330_pt1 | contig 37418 bp, 21 predicted proteins | sample SaaInlV_125m_DNA_FD_184679 | JGI IMG/M metagenome (GOLD analysis project Ga0209666, IMG submission 184679) | Marine microbial communities from expanding oxygen minimum zones in the Saanich Inlet - Saanich Inlet SI037_S3LV_10m_DNA (SPAdes)... | ecosystem: Environmental > Aquatic > Marine >...
CAAGCGGTGGCGCGGCGCGTGCGACGACGACGACGGCGCGTTCCGGCGGTTCGAACGCGACGTGCGCGGCGGTTTGTGCGGCCCGAGACCGTCGCGGGGCGCGTCCATCGAGGACTTCGCGAGCGGTATGATGGGAAGCCCGGGAGGAGGCGGGTTCGCAGGCGGGAGCATGTCCGGCGGGGACTTGTTGCAGGTGCTGCAGAGGCTGGGAGGCGTCGGAATCGCCGCGCAGGCGAGTCCCGCGCAGTGACTACGAAGCGCTAATTTTTTTTAGTGAAAGAGCTTTGTATGACGTATTCGTAGCGCGCGCTCGTTATCACGGACGACTCTCGCCAAAGACTACAGACTACGCGGCATCGTCGCACGACTCACGTCGCGCGCCTGGAGATGTTCCTGATGCCGGCGCCCACGGTGCTCAGGAACACCGTGCCGCTGTCCGGCTCGGGCTGGATGTTGAACGTGACCCCGAAGAACGCCTTGATGACGCGCAGGGTCTTCACCGCGCGCGGCGTGAGTCGGCCCAGCCGCACTTTCGAGAGCTGCTCGGGGCCGATGGCCATCAGCAGGAGCACCAGCGGCTGGTGTGCACTGTCGCACACGCCCCCGCGCTGAACCTCAGCCATCAGAGCCTCCGTCGTGGAGTAACCCAGATCCTCGGGGGTCGCGGGCTCGCGTCGGCGACGTTTGCCTCCGCCCGCGCCTTCGCCCCCGAGCGCAAACCTGGCTTCGGTTCCGTTTTCGTTTTCATCCTCCTCTCCCCCCGCGGCGTCCCCGAAGGCGGACAGCCCCTCTTCCCACGCCGCCCTCCCCGCGCCCGACGCCGCGTCCGCGCCGAGCAAGCAGCCCGTGGTGGTCTCCGCCACGAGCGACAGGCCGAACCCGGGCGAGCTCTTCTTCCCCCGCGCCGCGCCCTTCCCCCCCTCGCGCCCGTCGCCGGCGTGGTGGTCGGTGAAGATGTACACGTCGGGCAGGAACTTGTTCAGCACCCCCCGCGCGGCGTCCACCAGCCTGTTCCCCGTCTGCGGACTCAGCCGCAGCGTGAACGCCACGCCGCGCACGCGCTTGACCAAACCCTCGTCCGTCCAGTCGATCGTCTTGAGCTCCTTCAGGATGGGAAGCTTGAGCGCAATCTCGCCGCCGGCGTTGGGCGGCGCGCCGCGCCGCGCGATTTGCAGCGACAGACCCTCCTCCAGACCGAACTGCCGCTTCAGCATCGGAAGCGTGACGGTGCGGAACGTGTCCACCGACACGTCGGCCTCGTCGTTGGTGATCCCGGTCAACGTCAGATCCAGCGGTTTCTTCGCGAAGAGCGACACAAGCAAGACGGGTTCGAGAAAGTACCCGACCGCGCGCCCGCCGCCGCAGTCGTGCGACACGCGCCTCCCGCCCACCACCACCCCCGGCTTGTACTTCAGCGCGGTTCCCGACTCGTTGATCTCCACGGCCATGCCGTTCGTGAGCTTATCTAACAACCGCAACAGCGAGGCTTCGTAATCCCGCAAGCCGGGGTTCTGGTCCTTCGCGCGGATGTCATCCACTCTGCGTTTTTTTTTTAGTGAAAACGAGAAGGACGAGCGACGCGCGAAGGACGAGACGCCGAGGACGGGACGGGCGCGGAGGGCGACGAGGGAGGGGCACGGTCAGCACGTACGCGCGAGGTGGTCGTCGAACGCGCGCGGAGACGGCGCGCGCGACGGCCCGATGGCGGGTCCCGCGCGGTCGACGTCCGGAGATGCGAGACTGGGCGGCGGCGGCGGCGGCTGTTGCGTCGGGAGCAGGCGCGCGGACGCACCTGAGCGCGCGGCCGGACAGGGTGGCGCACACGAGGCGCATGCGGAGGTCCGCTGCGCCCGAGAAGCGCACATACTGCGTCGGCATCGCTCGCGCCGCCGGGCGCAACGGCGGAAGCGCGGCGTTGCACGTCTCTGTGACAAATTGTAGGCGAGGTCGTCAGCTCACACGAACTGGCTGACTGGCACTCGGTGGATTTCCGTCCGACGGCGCTCCGCGCTCGTGTCTGTGCAGTCGGAGTCCTCTTGAAAGGAAAGCGCGCGCGCTCGCGCCAGACGTGTGATCGCGCCGCCGCTGCGTGTGATCGTGCACGATGGGCAAGGGCCGAGGAGACGAAGATGACGAAGTCGAGGTTGAAGGCGTGGACGACGCGTTCGAGGACGCGCACCAGTCCGATGACGAGGAGTACGACGCGAACGCCATCGAGGAGGAGAGCGACGACGAGGAGGACGATGCGAACGTGATGAGCCCGAGCAAGATCAAGCTCGCCAAGGAGGAGAAGAAGCGCCTCCGCGAGCAGAAGAAGGCGCAGCGGGCGGAGCTGGAGAAGATGCGCGAGCAGCAGAACGCCGCGATCGCCAAGGTACGACGCGCGTGTGCTTTCTTCGATACGACCCGAGCACACGCCCTCTCCCGCCGCGGCTTCCCGTCGCCTCGATCTGCGGAGACTCTTCGCGCCGGAAAAAACCGCGCGGAGGGCTAGGGCACGAGCGCAGGCGCGCGCAGATCTCGCGCGTCTCCCCCGTCGAGACGCGCGCACGGCGCGGCACGACGCGCGCGCGTCGCGATCGCATCGCGCACATGACCTCTCGGTCGCTCGCGTGTCGCTTCGAACCGGTCGACCGCCCCGATCGCGCGCGCGCGCCAGCACGCCGTCCGTCCGGTTTTCGCGCCTCGCAGCTTCGTTTTTCAACAGGTGCTTCCCGCGATCGCTGACCGCGATTCTTCCCGAAAAAAACATCTATCGTCGCGCGCAGGACACCGCCGGCGGCAAATGGAAGTACCTCATGGCGCAGACGGAGGTTTTCTCTCACTTCCTCGCCGGCACGAAGGCGGAGAAGGCGAAGAAGCCCGGTCGCCGCGGGAAGCAGGCTGAGGAGGACGAGGACGCGGAGATGGTCGAGCACGCGGAGGAGTACCAGGCGGTTCGGCTCACCGTGCAGCCCGAGTGCATCAAGTTCGGGAAGATGCGCGAGTACCAGCTCGCGGGCTTAAACTGGATGATTCGTCTGTTCGACCACGGCATCAACGGCATCTTGGCGGACGAGATGGGCCTCGGCAAGACGCTACAGACCATCTCCATGCTCGGGTACCTCTCCGAGTACCGCGGGATCACCGGGCCGCACATGGTGGTGGTCCCGAAGTCGACGCTCGGGAACTGGATGAACGAGTTCAAGCGGTGGTGCCCGATGATCCGCGCGTTCAAGTTCCACGGCAACGCGGAGATGCGCAACGCGCAGATCGCCGAGCACCTGCAGCCCGGGAAGTTCGACGTCTGCGTCACGTCGTACGAGATGGTCATCAAGGAGAAGAACGCGCTGAAGAAGTTCCACTGGCGGTACATCATCATCGACGAGGCGCACCGCATCAAAAACGAAAACTCGCGTCTGTCCAAGACGATGCGCATGTTCGCGTGCAACAACCGTTTGCTCATCACCGGCACGCCGTTACAGAACAATCTGCACGAGCTCTGGGCTTTGCTCAACTTCCTGCTCCCGGAGGTGTTTGGCAGCGCCGGGCAGTTTGAGGAGTGGTTCGGAACCGGCGCGGAGGGCGAAGACAACGTCGAGGTCGTGCAGCAGCTGCACAAGGTGCTGCGTCCGTTCCTGCTGCGCCGGCTCAAGGCGGAGGTGGAGAAGTCGCTCCCCCCGAAGAAGGAGATGATCCTGAAGGTGGGCATGTCCGAGATGCAGAAGGAGTACTACAAGAAGGCGTTGCAGAAGGACATCGAGGTTGTGAACAGCGGCGGCGACCGTTCGAGGCTGCTGAACATGGTGATGCAGTTACGCAAGTGCTGCAACCACCCTTATTTGTTCCAGGGCGCCGAACCAGGGCCGCCGTACTTCGCCGGCGAGCACCTCATCGAGAACAGCGGCAAGCTCGTTTTGCTTGATAAGCTCTTGAACCGCTTAAAGGAGAAGGGTTCGCGCGTTTTGATCTTCTCGCAGATGACGCGCCTACTGGACATCCTCGAGGACTACATGATTTACCGCAGACACAAGTACTGCCGCATCGACGGCAACACGAGCGGCGACGACCGCGAGGACATGATCGACTCGTACAACGCGCCCGGGAGCGAGAAGTTCGCGTTCCTGTTGTCCACCCGCGCCGGCGGTTTAGGGATCAACCTGGTGACCGCGGACACGGTGATCATCTACGACAGCGACTGGAACCCGCAGATGGACCTGCAGGCGATGGACCGCGCGCACCGCATCGGCCAGAAGAAGGAGGTTTCCGTGTTCCGCTTCTGCACGGACAACTCCGTGGAGGAGAAGGTGATCGAGAAAGCGTACAAGAAGCTCGCGCTGGACGCGTTGGTGATCCAGCAGGGCCGGCTGCAGGAGAACCAGAAGAACCTGAACAAAGACGAGCTGTTGTCCATGGTTCGTTACGGCGCGGATAAGATTTTCGACGGCGCGCAGGGCAGCTCGATCACGGACGAGGACATCGAGACCATCATCGCCAAGGGCGAGGACGCGACGAAGCAGCTCAACGAGAAGATGGCCGGGTTCACGGACAAGGCGCTGAACTTCGCGATGGACGCGGATGCGTCGCTGTACGACTTTGCTGAGAAGGACGAGGAGGAGCAGAAAGCCTTCGAGGGCATCGACATGAAGAGCGTCATCTCCGCCAACTGGATCGACCCGCCCAAGCGCGAGCGGAAGAAGAACTACAACGAGTCCGACTACTACCGCGACGTCATGGCGGCGGGCGCGGCGAAGCCCAAGGCGACGGGCCCGCGCATTCTGAAGCTGCAGAACATGTCTGACTTCCAGTTCTACGACGTGCCGCGCATCACGGCGCTGTACAACAAGGACGTCGCGCGCAAGCAGTACGACTGGCAGCGCGCGCGGCAGGCGGAGGAGCTCGCCAACAACGCCATCCCGCAGGAGCTCCCGGCGGAGAAGCCCACGGACCCGCAGCCTCTGTCGGATGCGGAGCGCGCCGAGTACGAGGAGAAGCTCGCGGGCGGGTTCTCCAACTGGAACCGGCGCGACTTCCAGGCGTACTGCCGCGCGTGCGAGAAGTTCGGGCGCCAGGACCCGGAGGGCATGGCCGAGGAGATCGAGGGCAAAACCGCCGAGGAGGTTCGCGCGTACAACGACGTGTTTTGGACGCGGTACAAGGAGGTGAGCGAGTACAAGCGCATCTTGGGGAACATCGAGCGCGGCGAGGCGAAGATCGCGAGGCAAAACGACATGCTCAAGGCTGTGCGTCGCAAGATCGACCTGTACAAGAATCCGTGGAGGGACCTGAAGATTGTGTACGGCGCCAACAAAGTGAAGTCGTACACGGAGGAGGAGGACCGGTTCCTGCTGTGCTCGCTTCCGGAGGTTGGCTTCGGCGCGTGGGAGGAGCTCAAGGCGCAGGTGCGGCAGCACTGGCTGTTCCGCTTCGACTGGTTCATCAAGAGCCGCACGCCCAAGGAGCTGAGCCGCAGGATCGAGACGCTGATCAACCTCGTGGAGAAGGAGTTCGAGGAGCAGGACAAGGGCACGAAGCGCCCGGCCGCGGGGGGTGGCGGGTCCGACGCCAAAAAGGCCAAGGCGTGAGACGCGCGAGAGACGAAGCTTCCGTGGGAACATACCCCCGTTGTGATGCGAGACGCGCGGCTTTCTTTTCCGTTCAGACGATTCATGATAACAACACGCGCCGTCCGCGAATGCGCGCGAGCGACGAAGAGCCCGTCGTCGTCTCTCGGCGGCGCGGCGGCGGTTCCGATTCCGGCGATTCAGCGCGGGGACAGCGCTCCGGCGCGTCCGGCGGGCGCGACGTTTTCCGAGCCGAAGTCGTCGAAGACGGCGGCGGCCATCTGCTGGCGCCTCGCGACGCCCGCGACCGCGGCGGCGGCGCGGCTCTGCCGCACCGCCGTGGGCGACTTCTTGGAAACCCTCCCGCCGAAGAAGGAGAGGTTCAGGGACGCCTTTTCGGCGCCAAATCCGCGCACTTGCTTGGCGCGCGATCCCGTCCCGAAGCGCTTCGCGTCCGAGGGCGACGCGGGCACGTCCAGCAGCCCGACAGCGGCCGTCTCGTGCTTGAGCGCCTCCATCTCGACGCGCGCGGCGGCCATCTCCGCGAGGAGCGCCTGCTTGCGCGCGTCCACGGCGGGGACGGGCGCGGCGGCGCGCGCCGCGGGAGACTTGAGCGCCGCGGAGGCTTTGACGGCGGGCGACTTCGCCGCGTTGACGCTGATGTTGCCGAGCGCGGCTCGCCTCTTCGCCGCCTGCGTGGGCGTGGTCATCTTAATCTCCACGCCGCTCGCGCCGCGGTCCACGGACTCGTTCGCCGCGAGGACCTGCGCGGGGCCGTCCCCGAGCGCCAGAGGCGCGCGCGTCCGCGAGGCGAGGCGGCACAGGCGATCGGGCTCCGCCATCGCCAGACGCGGGTTGTGGCTCCACTCGTCGTCGATGGCGAGCTCCTCCGCCTTGGCGACGCGCACGCCGCCCCCGCGGCGGGACGCGGCGAGCTCGGCGTCCGCGATCTCGATCTCCACCTCGTTGTCCATGTCGCTCACAAGGTGCAAAATCTCGGCGAGGAACTCCGTCGGGGTCTTCTCTTGGTACGCGACGAGCTCGTTTCGCCACTTGCGCACGGTGATCGCGTGCTTGACGTGGTCTGCGGCGCGCGCGTCCTTCAGCACGGTCACCGTGTCCAGCAGCTCGTTGTTCGCGTCGCGCATCGCCTCCTTCTCCGCCTCGATCTGCTCCTTCTTCCGCTCCATCTCCTCGAGCATGCGCTCGACGGTGTTCTTCTCGGACATGACCTGCGCGAGCTGTTTCACGCTCTCCTCGGCTTTTTGCTGCGTCGCCTCGAGCTTCGCGGACTGCTCCTTGAGCAGCGCCTCGATGCCGGCGACGCGAGCCTCCGTCTCGGCTTTGCGCTTGGCGAACTCCTCGGGGGTCTCCGCGTCGTAAAAGCCGTCCGCGTCGGGCTTGTTCGCGCCAGCCTTCTTCTTGATTTTGACTGTCGTTGTTTGTTTCCGGACGATGGGGGAGTTTTCGGAACGGGAGGGAGGAAACGGCGGGGACGGGACGCGGCGGGGGCGCGGACGCGGTCAGCGACGCGACGCGGCGTCGAGGGTGTTCGAGAAGCGCTCTGGAGTCATTCCGGAGACCACACGACGGCTCGCGACGTGTGTGGTCGCGGAGGCAGCCGCGGGAGACCTCTCCGTCTTGGCGTTTCCGAGAGGGGGACGAGCACGGAACGTAACGGAAAGGCGAGCGGATGTGGCGCGCGCGCGCATCGCGATTCGAGGACGCACCGACGATGGAGCCCACCGCACCAGCCGCGGCACCGATGACGAACACGTGCGCCATCTCGTCTTCCACTCGAGATGCGCCGGAACCTTCACCTTCACACCCCCGGCGCGGCGGTGAGAATGTCGCGACGCCTCGTGGCTTCCGAACTCAACGTCTCGTCGGGTCACGAGGCCTGTCTCGCGCGAACCACTGTGTTTTTAGTCTCGGATCGATCGAGCGGCGCCTATCTGAATTTCAGTCTCAAATATACGCAAATTCGGAATGTTTCCAAAACACGCGCGAGTCAAAGAATGACGCCTCGGATCGTGGCGCGCACTTCGCGAAGCGCCCGCGGACGACGCGCCCGATCGCGCGCGATGGCCGCCACGGACGAAGCGTACCAGGAGGCCGTGGCCTTCCTGCAGAAGACCAACATCGATGGGGAGTCGGTGTACGAGCAACTCGCGAAAGTCGTCGGTGCGTTGCCCGAATTGCGCTCGAACCCATTTTAAGACCATCCGCGACGTCTCGCATCTGTCCTCCGTCTCGCGACGCGCCTCCCTCGCCGAACGACTGACCCTCCCGTCGCCGTCGCCCTCGCGAACACGCAGGTAAAATCCTCGCGGAGAAGCCCGACGACGCGGTGGACCTGCTCGAGACGGCCATCATGGCGAAGAAGACGCAGTACGTCCCGCCCGAGCCCCCCGCCGTGGAGGTGGCGCCCAAGAACCTCGCGGTGGCGGTCTCCGCCAAGGAGCTCTTCTCGACGCCGCGCCCGACGGTGAACCTGGAGACGGGCGAGCCCGAGGAGCCCACGCCCCCGAACGACTACGAGACGGAGAACGTGCTGGCGGACGCGGCGATGTACGAGGCGGTCGGCCTCGGCTTGAGCAAGAAGGAGATGTACGGCGTGATGCTCTGCATGAAGAAGCTGGGCGAGAATCCCGATTTTAAAGTCGCGACCGCGCGCTTCTTCGGCAAGATGCTCGGCACCGGCGGCGATTACTACGTGTTCGAGACCACGCTTACGGAGCCGGGTGAGGAGATCGAAGTGGCTGAGGGTAAAGTGCCGGTCGAGGTGTCGGGAACGGGCGCGAACACGTACACGTACTGGACGTGTTCGTACCTCGGCGGCGCGCTGACCAAGTTGCCGGATTGCACGCCGGACACCGTCGCGGCGTCGCGACTGGTGAAGCGCTACCTGACCGGCACCCTCAACGCGCCCGTCTCCGCGTATCCCCCGTTTCCGGGCACGGAAGCGCACTACCTGCGCGCGCTGGTGGGGCGGATCGCGTCCGCCACGGTGGTGTGCCCGGTGGGGTATTTCGCGGTGAGCGAGGAGGATGGGTCGCTGAGCAAAGACGAGGAGTTTGTCCCGAAGGAGCCCGCGGAAATGGCGGACCTCACCGCGTGGGCGCACAGGTACCCGCACATCAAGGAGCAGGGACGCTGCGAGTTTTATCAATTTCCGGTACCGGAGCCGGAGGAAGGAGAGGAGCCGCCCGAGGCGCCCGAGCCCGAAACGGGGCCCGAGCTGCTTCAGACGCTGGACCTCGACGCCGAGTCGACGGCGGTGGACTGGGGCGCGGCGGTGACGACGCCGGCGCCGGCGCCCGAGGGCGACGAGCCCCCGGGCGAGCCCACTGTTCAGCCCAAACCCGCGTGGGCGCCGTGCGCGTCCTCGAACGTGCCGGGCGTGAAGTACCAGGTGGTGGGGATGAAGTCGCTGGTCTGGCCGGGCGCGTTCGTCGCGTACGCCGGCGGCAAGTTTTCCAACTGCTACGTCGGCTACGGGTTCCAAAACAAAAAGTTCACGCCGGCGCCGCCGCCCGCGGTCGAGCCCGAGTTCGACCTGGGCGGGCAGATGCTCGACGAGGAGTCGGGGGAGACCGCGCCCGCGCAGATGGTCATGAGCGTGGACCTGCCGCCCATCCCCGAGCCCGAACCGGAGGAAGGCGCGGAGGGAGAGGAGGCACCGGCGGAGTGAATGTTGTCATCGAACGCGCGAGCGCACGTTCATTCATTTCACCTCGGCGAAAAAAAACTCTCGCGCGCGACGTCTTTTCGTTTCCTCTCTCGAACGCGACGAGTCGCGTCAGTCTCGCGCGCACGCTCGAGACGCCGACGCGTCTCGGCGTGCCGCGATGGAGGTGAGCAACGCGCGGTCGCGCGGCGCGTCCACCTCGGAGAGCGGGCGAGGCGCGCCCGGGGCCGCGTCGCTGGATCGCACGGCTCGCGGGGAGGCGAGATCCACGATCCACGATTACGAGAAGCTCGGGCGCGTCGGCGAAGGCACCTACGGCGTGGTGTACCGCGGCCGGGAGAAGAGGACGGGCCGCATCGTGGCGCTGAAGAAAGTGCGGATGGACAAGGAGAAGGACGGTGTGCCGGTGACCGCCGTGCGCGAGATGGGCATCCTGATGCGGTGCCGCTCTCATCCCAACATCGTCAACTTGCTTAAGGTTGTGCAGGGGAGGCACAACGCCATCTTCCTCGTGTTCGAGTACTGCGAGCACGACATCGGCAAGCTGATGCAGACCATGCGCTTCCCCTTTAAAGTTCCTGAGGTGAAGACGCTGACGATCCAGCTAATAAGCGCGGTGGACTTCCTGCACGAAATGCACGTGTTTCACCGCGACTTGAAGATGAGCAATCTTTTACTCAACAACCGCGGCGAGCTGAAACTGTGCGACCTCGGCCTCGCGCGCCAGTTCGCGCCGTTTGGGAGTTTAGAGGACGGCACGTACACCGCGAAGGTGGTCACGCTGTGGTACCGCGCGCCGGAGCTGCTGTTGGGTTTAAGACGGTACGGCCCGGCCGTGGACATGTGGGCGACGGGGTGCATCCTCGCCGAGTTTCTGCGGAACCAACCAATCTTCCCGGGTAAGACGGAGACAGACACCGTCGCGCTCATCTTCGCCGAGCTCGGCGCGCCGCACGACGGGATCTGGCCCGGGTGGTCCTCTCTGCCTCTCGCGACAACGTTCGCGGTCCCTCACCAGCCGTACAACCACCTCAGCATCACGTTCGCGGCGTTCGGCGCGGACGCCGTCGATCTCCTCACGCAGCTCCTCACCTACGATCCCGCGAAACGCGTGGACGCGGCGAGCGCGAGAGCGCACCGCTTTTTGGCGCCAGACTCGGACCCGCCGCCCCGCCCTATGCGGGACATGCCGACGTTCAGTAGCCCGCACGAGTCCGCGGGACGAGTCGGATTGGGTGGAACCGAAACGACCGGGGACTGGAACCGGGAGGACGAGCGGCGCGGGGGAGACGAGGACAAGAGCAAGCGCGCGAAACGGTGAGTAGACGCGGACAGACAGACGCGCGCGGTTCCTAGGCTCATAGCTCGTACGCGTTTTTAGACTGAGAGGTAATAAAAGAACCGCCGCCGTTACGTCACGAGTCGTTGTTTCTGTACACTCGAATCAAATCAATCATCGCGACGCGCGCTACGTCGTGAAATCGCCTCCGCGCGCCGGTCCGCGAAAAAAACCGTCCCTCTACGTCTTTCCCGAAAAAGCGAAACAACGGCTTCAATTGTTGTACCCCGAGGTGGTGATGGAGTCCGCGGAGTTCATGTCGGACCACACGGTGTGGTGCCAGCCCTCCATGTCCGTGCGCTCGTACGTGTGCGAGCCGAAGAAGTCGCGCTGCGCCTGCACGAGGTTCGCGGGCAGGCGCCCGCGCCGGTACGAGTCGAAGTACGCCAGCGAGCCCGACATGGACGGCGTCGCGACGCCGGCGTTGACGGCGCGCGTGATGACGCGGCGCCACCCGTCGTTGCGCGCGACGAGCTCGTTGGCAAACTCGCCGTCCACTAACAGCGAGGGCAGCGCGGCATCCTTGTCGTACGCCTGCTTGATGCGGTCCAGGAAGCGCGCGCGGATGATGCACCCGCCCTTCCAGATGCGCGCCATCTCGCCGAGGTCCAGGTCCCAGCCCTGCTCCACAGACTTGGCGCGGATCAGGTTCATGCCCTGCGCGTACGAGCAAATCTTGGAGGCGTACAGCGCGGCGCGCACGTCGTCCACAAGCGCCTGCTTCTCCTCAGCGCTCAGCGCGGGCTTCGTGGCATCCGCAGGCGCGAGGCCAGCGGCGACGTACACCTTCTCGGCGGCGACGCGCTCGTCCTTGAGGCCAGAGAGGAAGCGCGCGTCGAGCGAGGACGCCACCGTCGGAATCGCGACGGAGAGCTCGGCGGCTTGCTGCACGGTCCACTTCCCGGTGCCCTTCATGCCCGTCTTGTCCAGGATCTTGTCCACGAGCGCGCCGCCGTTGGTCTTCTGGTCATCCTGCTTCGCCAAGATCAAAGCCGAGATCTCGATGAGGAACGAGTCCAGCTCGGCTTGGTTCCACTCCGTGAACGCCGCCGCGAGCTCGTCGTTGGTCAAGCCCCCCACCACGCGAAGCACGTCGTACGCCTCGGAGATGAGCTGCATGTCGCCGTACTCGATGCCGTTGTGCACCATCTTGACAAAGTTGCCCGCGCCTCCCGGGCCGACGTACGTGACGCAAGGCCCACTGTCCGTCTGCGCGCACACCTTTTTAACGACTTCCTCGATGTTGTCGAACGCCGCGCGGTCGCCGCCGGGCATCATCGCCGGGCCGTTGCGCGCGCCCTCCTCACCGCCGCTGACGCCCATCCCCAGGTACAGAAGGCCCTTCGCCGCGGCTTCCTTCTGCCTTCTCTCGGTGTTCTCGTACCACTCGTTCCCGCCGTCGATGATGATGTCGCCGGGTTCCATGTGCTCGCTCAAACCCGCGATGGTGGCGTCCACGGGCGCGCCGGCTTTCACCAGGATGATCACCGTGCGAGGTTTCTGAAGCGAAGCGACAAACTCGCCCATGTCCTTGTACCCGGCGAAGTTCTCGCCGAGACCCTCCTTCTCGGCGCGCGCCACGGCGTTGTCCGTCTTGTCGGCCGAGCGGTTGTACACGGAGATCTTGAAACCCTTCTCCGCCACGTTCAAAGCCAGGTTCTGCGAAGAAGAAGTCGAAAGGAGACAAGACGAAGCGCGCGTCAGCGCGCGTCGGGTGCGCCGAAAAAAAAAAACTTCTTCGCTCGGACGACGCTTGAGGATCGCGCGCCATACGCGCACGAAAACGCGCGTGACACAGTTAGATAATCACGATGGGCGGTGACACACGTTCGGCCGATCCGAACGGGGCGTCGCCTTCGGGGGCGAGGGACGCACCTGGCCCATCACGGCGAGGCCGCAAAGCCCGATGCGGGACTTCTCTTCGGCGGCCATGGCGCGCACGCGGAGGCCTGCGTCGGGGTGGGGAGGCGGGGAGGCGGAGGCGTGAGACGGCGTGATCGCGGGAAATGCTGCTTTTTTGGCGACTGCCATCGGGGGATATTTATTCGCCCGAACGCGACGGACGAGAGACGCGCCCGGGCCGCGTGGGGACGCTCGACCGCCTGAAAGACGCCGTGCGGACGAACGCGGGACGCGCGAAGCGCTCGCGCGGAGCGCTCGCGCGTGGGAAACGGAGAGGGCGCACGTACCGGTGGACCTGGCGGCGGGGACGCGAGACTTCCGAGTAGCCTTGGAAAGGGGCAGTCCGTGGACTTTGGGCGCAGCCGAGAGCGCCGCGGCGCCGAACATAGAAGTTCGAGAGAGACGCGGTCGATCCCGAGGGACGACGAGCTTGAGCCGTGGAACGGCGAGCGGGTGTGGCGTTGCGAAGACGCGCCGGGCAAGTGCCGTCGGAACGCATGCAGTTCACTATACAAAGCGGAAATGGAAATATCCCTCGAAGCGTCGAAGTTTCGAAAAAGGCGTCGCGACGTTTTTCATGACTGGTGCTCATACGAAACGCGATGTAAAAAAGCGGAAAAAGCAAACTGTGTCGTTCGGCGGTCGCGCGAACGCGCGACCCTTCCACGTTCACCTGCATCGCGCGAACGCAAAAAGGCGAAGCCGAAGATGGCACGAAGAGCGGCGACGAGGAGAAAAACGGGCAGACACTCGACGCGCGGCGTTGACCTGTGAGGTGTGTGATGTGGATGTCGCGGCGGCAGAGGCGGTCAATGTCCGCGCGCTCGCCCTCATCCGCGCGTCGCGGCTCGGAACCTTCCCGCGGCTTCGCGCGTCCCCGCCCCGGCCGCGGTCTCGCGCGCGTCGCGATGGCATTTTGCCTGTTCGCGGCGGCGAACGGCCAGAACGTGGCGGGCGAGAGCGGGACGTTCGTGGACGTCACGCCCAACGTCCAGACGCAGCTGGACGGGCGGTTCGGTACCGCGCCGAGCCACCGGTCGGGTCACACCATGGTGCGTCCGCCAGCGCGACCCCCGCGCGCGCGTCTCGTCGTCCCGCAAGACGCGAGTCGTGGTGCTCGTTTCGGACCGGAAGGCGCGACGTTGTTCGTTTTGGCACGCGACGGTTTTCGTTTCTCGAAAGTGCGTCTCTTGGCGCGTCGGCTTTGCGCGCCGGCTTTGCCTTCCCACCCGAAAGCGCTCCCTTTTCTTTTTTGACACCATCTCTCTCAACCGCAACCACTCTTCCACGCTTCATACTCTCCATACTCCGTCAGACGCGCGTGGACGAGGACACCGCGGTGGTTTTCGGCGGCCTCGGTACGCGCGGTACCGTGAATGACGTGTGGGAGTTTCGCGTCGCCGGCGCGAATTGGACTTTGCTGCACGCGGGCGCCGGCGCGGTCGCGACGAGCGCCGAGCCGTCATCCGACGCGGCGTCTTTGGCGAACGCCGCGCCGTCGCCGCGCGTGGGACACTGCGCCGTGGTGTTACGCGGTGACCTGTACGTCTTCGGGGGATACGACACAACTCGAGGCCACACGAACGACGTCTGGGTCTTTAAACGCGCCGACGGGACGTGGCGTCCGGTTTCCGTCGCGGACGGGTCGCCCTTCCCGTCGCCGCGGAGCGGCGCCGGCGCCGTGGCGCCCGACCCTTCGGGCGCGACGTTCGTGATCTTCGGCGGGGACGGGAAGGACGACGTCTGGGCGTTCGACATCGACACCGGGGTGTGGACCATGCGGCAGGGGGAGAGCGTGGCGGTGACCTCGGGGGGGGGGCGGGGAGCCTTGAGCGCGTCCCGAGCGCTCGCTTTTTTGAGCGCGGCGATGCTCTTCGCTTTTGACGCGATGTTGTGAAATGAACGCCGAAAACGCAGCAGCGTTGCGGCAAAAGAAAAAAAAAACACTTTCGCTCGCGCGTCCGGAGCCCGATCGCGATGGCGGAGGATCTGTCCGGGTACCTCGCGGGCCTGGTGCTCTCCTGCGAGGAGGTCCCCAAGAAGGACAAGCTCAAGAAGCTCTCCATCGACATCGGCGCGGACGAGCCCGTGGACGTGGTGACGAACGCGGGGAACGTGGGGACGCGGACCGTGGGATGCAGGGTGGTGGTGGCGACAGTAGGCGCGGCGCTTAGGGACGGCGAGACGGTGAAGAAGACGGCGGTCGGCGGCGTGTCGTCGACGGGCATGCTGTGCGACGGGCCGATGCTGGGCTGGTCCGGCGGAGGCGCGGGGACCGCGGTGTTGCTACCCGACTCGTTCAACCCCGGGGATCCCTGCCCGCGGTCCAGGCCTAGGCTGGACGGCGGCAGCGCGGCTGAGCCCGCGGCCGCGCCGGTCGCGAAGAGCACCGGACCGGGCGTCGACGCGCTCTTCGAGAAGAAGCTCTCGAAGGAGGAGAAGAAAGCGGCGCTCGCCGCTAAGCGCGCCGCCAAGAAGGCTGCCAAGGAGGGCGGCGGCGCGGAGGAGGGCGGCGAGGACGAGCAGTGACGGCGCGGGGACGCGCGGCGAGAGGCGATGGCATCATCGAGAGGCGATGAAATCAAAAAGAGAGTCCCATCGAAAACGTCTTCACGACAATCTCATCGCGCGCTCATCGTCGGCTCTGCTCGCGAAGCGCAGGAACGTCTCTTCCAAGGTGGCTGCTCCCACCTGGTACTCCTCCACGCCGAGCGCATCTCTGTGTAACTCCACCTGCCGGAACACGAACGACAGAGGCACGCACAGAGGGACGCGGCACTTCATGAGACGCCCTAAACGCGCGTCGTCTGAAAAAACGACGACGCGCTCCGCGTCAAATAAGTCGACGCCGTCCAAAACGCCGCCGCGAGAAGAAGTTTCCGTTTTCGTTTTCGTCGGAACACGAAACGTCTCGCGGACAAACTCGGCGACGGCTTGTCGTCGCTTCGGAGACGCGTCCCGCAGTCGCATCTCGAGCGCGTGTCCCGTGCCCAGCGCGGCGCGCCACGCGTCCACGTCCCCCACGTGACGCAGCGTGCCGGCCTCGACCAGCCCCGCGCGACCGCACACCGCCTCCGCTTCCTCCATGGAGTGCGACGTCAACACGAAAGCGACGCCTGAAAGTTTCGACGCCGCGTCGAGCGCGCGCCACAGCTTTCGGCGCGCGCGCGGGTCCATCCCGGTGGAGGGCTCATCCAGAAGCACGCACGCCGGATCACCCATCAGCGCGATCGCCACCGCCAAAGCGCGTTTGTTCCCGCCGCTGTACTCGCGCGCGGGGCGAGTCACGAGCGCGCCGCGTAAGCCGACGGCGTCGCAAACGCGCGCCGCCGCGTCGGCGCTTTCCTCGCTCGATAAGCCGCGCAGCGCGCCGTAAAACAACAAGTGCTCGCGCGCGCTGAGCGACTCGAACAGCGCGTCGCGCTGCGGGCAGTACCCGACGGCGCGACGGAACGCGTCCGCGTCGCGACGAAGCGAAAGGAAACGGGAACGTTTTTTTTGTTCCGCCTCGTCGTTTGACTCGTCCCCTTCGTCGGAGTCGTCTCCGTCGTTTTTCGAAACCACGTACGCGTCGCCCGTGGTCGGTTTAAGTGCGCCGGTGAGCATCTCGAACGTCGTTGTTTTCCCGGCGCCGTTGACGCCGAGCAGCGCGAAGGACTCGCCTCGTGCGACGTCGAACGTGACGTCGTCCACGGCGAAACGGCGCTTCTCTTCTTTTTTGTGACGAAGATGAGGCGAGCCTAGAGGAAGAGGCTGGTCGGAAACCGGCGGCTTCCCGCGGAACTTTTTGCGCAAGCCGCGGACGACGAGCGCGGCGTTTCCTAAACGCGACGACACGACGTTATCGGTCTCGAAGGAACGCACGGAGTCGTTCGCGAACGGCGCGTTCGCGCGCGACGACCCTTTTCGCGCAAGCCCCCCAGACGAACGTCGCGGCGAACGGTTCACTTCTCCGCGCTCGAGGTCGGCGGTCGCTTCCGAGACGGACGACGTCGTCTCTCCGCGGAGGCGCGAGACGATTTCGGCCCAAACGCGTTTCGGGCGACGCCCGAGCGAAAACGAAGAAGAAGACGCGTTTCTTTTTTCTTCGGCGCGCTCGAGGAGAAGCGCGAGCGACGCGTAGACCACCGCGCCTGTTCCCATCGCGATCAGCGCCTCGGTGGAGGTGGCCGGGATCCTGAACGAACGCGCCCCCGATTCGTTCTTTTCGTCGAGGTGAGAAGAAGAAAAGGTTTCGACGCCGGCGTCGCTCGCCCACGCGCGGGCGTCTCCGAACCCGCCGGACGCGTCGAACACGACGCGCCCGACGCAGTAGTGCGGCAGCCAGAGGAAAATGAAGCGGCACGCGCGCCACGCGTTTGTCGCGGCGGGTCCCGCGGCGCCCGCGCCCGCGAGCCCCCCTAGCGTGACCGCCGCGATGAGCTGCGCGACCCCGAAGAACACGAAGAGCGCCAGCGTGGACGCCACCGCCGCCGCGGGCGACGCGAACTTCACCAACGAGCCGATCACGTACACCAAAGGCGTGGCGGAGACGACGAACAGAGCGAGGGCGACGACGAGCGCGAGAAATCGCGAAGAATGGTCGTCGTTTTCGTTTTGTTCGCCCGCGCCCGCGATCCCGCCCGCTGTTAACAGTAATAACGTACCAGCGAGCGTGGGTGTCTGCAAACACACGTCCCACAGGAACGTCCCGCACCAGTACGCGTCGCGTCTCATGCCGGAGACGATCTGCAAGTGCTTGGCGCCGGTGTTCATTTCGCGCGCCGGGAACGGCGCCGCCGCCGACGCGGAGAGCGCGCTCAACGATACGACGACACACAGCGACACTAACAACCGGGAAAGCAGCGCTTTTTCTTGTTTCTCGGTCTCGGTGGACGGTAACGGGTGGTTGATCGAGACCAACGAAACTTCTCGATCCATCGAGGGAAGTTCATTCAGAGAACCGTTCTTGTTCGACGACCGAGAAACAGACGAAGATGAAGCGCTCGCGTTTAGATCGTCCGCGTCGATGGTCTCCGTTTCAGAACCCTCCAGGAGGGTTCGGAAAATCGCGTCGTGCGCCACCGCCATCGCCGCGGGGAGCGCGTGGTACGCCGTGCTCGAAGTTAACACGGTGTACGCGAAGCGTCTAGGTTCGTTCCGCGGGATCGGCCTTGAGGTGTCCATCGCCCCAGGCTCGACGAAAAGGCTCGCGCACGTTGACATAAAAGAGTGTCTTCCAAACGCGCACGTCGCGCGCGGTTTCGTGTTGGCCAGTAACGCGCCGTCCAGCGACGCAAAGGCGTCGAACAAAAAAGTCGGCGTCGTACCGGAGCGGTTTGTAGAGCCCGTCGAGGGGACCGTCTCATAAAACTCGCGTCTCGCGACGCTCGACGCGAGCTTCTCGACGAGCGCGGTCTCTAGCGTGTCGGTGGGTAAAAGAGCGGTCTCGCGCGGGCCGCACCGGGGGCACGTGTGCGCGCACGCGTCCAGGACCAAAGAGTCCGCGGAGCAGTCCCACAGCTTGTCCACGCCGGCGAACGGCGCGACGACGCCGTCGGCGAGGAGCGTTCGCGCGGCGTCTCCGGCGAGAGCGACGACGTCCGAGGGTTCCGCTTTTGTTGACAGAGCCGTCCCCGAGACGAACGCGTGTCTCCCCGCGCTGGACGCGACGCCGATCGGCGCGTTTCCGAGGAACGACAGGTCGAGCATGGAGGCTGGCCGCGGGTCGCCGGCGCGCCGCGCCGCCGCCGACGACGCCGCGAGACCGGCCGCCGCGAACAGGAGCGGCGCCAGAAGCGTGGACGCGACTGTTGACATGAACGTGCGGCGGCAGTGCACGGCGCGTTTCCAGAACGTCGCGCGCGTCTGCGCGATGAACGTCGCCGTTTTCGTTTTTCTCCTCTTCTTTCGAGAAGAAGTTCGCGAACTCACCGCGTCGCGTTCCGGCGGCGCGAGCGCCGAAGCGTTTTCGCGCGTTTTCGTCGCGTCTTGTTTTTTTTCCGTCGGGAGCTTTTGAATCCCATCCGCCAGGTCGGCGACGTTCAAAAACGCGTCCTCGAGCGTCGCGCACCCCACGCCGCATTCGAGCACGCCTATGGCTTCGCCGCGCGAGCCTTCGAGCGCCTCGAGGAGCTCAGGGAAAACGGCTTTCGACGTGCACGGCAACGCGAACGTCAAAACGCGCGAGTCGTTCGCCCCCGAACGCTCCGAGAACGAAGCCGTTTCGTTTGTCGTTTCGGAGCCTTCGTCGCGCGCGCGTCGGACGACGCGTTTGACGGCGTCGAGATCGGCGTCGCGACTGACGCGCAGACGCAGGACGTACCCTCCCCCGAAGGCGGTCTTCACGAAGAGGGGCGATCCCGCGCACGCCAGCTTCCCGGAGTGCACGACCGCCACGCGGTCGCTCAGCGCGTCCGCCTCGTCCATGAAGTGCGTGGTGAGCAACACCGAGACGGGCGCGTCGGTTTCCTTTTCCGTATCCGTTTCGCCCGCGCCGCCGTTTCTTCCTTCGCCGCCGCGGCGCCCCGCCAGGCCGCGTATGACGTCCCAGGCGTGCCTCCTCGAGACCGGGTCCATCCCCGCGGTGGGCTCGTCCAGGAGCACCACGCTCGGCTCGCCTATGAACGCGATCGCCAGGCTCAGCTTGCGTCTCTGACCGCCGGAGAGCGTCCCCGCGGTTCGATCGGCGTCGCGCGCCAAGCCGACGGCGGCGAGCGACGCGGCGACGCGCGCGTCGACGCTTTTCTCTTTTTGACCTCCGCGCGAGCCTTTCAGCGGCCGAAACGCCGCGAACAGCTCTAAGTGTTCCCTGACCGTCAGCGAAGGCCACAGCACGTCGAACTGGGGGCACACGCCGAGCGACGCGCGCGCGCGCTCAGGGTATTTCTTCACGTCGACGCCGTCCACGAACGCGTCGCCCTCGAAATTCCTCAAAGCGCCCGTCAACAAAGACAACGCCGTCGACTTTCCCGCGCCGTTGTGCCCGAGAACAGCCGTGATCTCGCCCCGGCGCGCGGCGAAGGACATGCCGTCCAGCGCGCGCGTGTTTCCGAACGTCTTAGTAACGTTCGCGACGCGAACGGCGGGGGTGGCGGCGTGAGGAAACTTTCCGTCGGAAGGTGTCGGAAAACGGTCCCGCTCGAGCCCGTCGGAAATCGCCGCGACGTCCCACGCGTCGCCAAAACGCGAAGGACGCGTCGTTCGCGTCTCGGCGGCGCTTTCTGTTCTTTTTCTTTTTCTCGCAAAAGCCGCGAAGAACGCCTTCGTTTGCTTCAGCGCGTTTGAAGGCGTTGCGCCGACGTCCACCGCCCACGCGAGCGCGCCGTATACGAGCGCGTTCGCGAGCGCGATGACGAGCACGCCCCCCGCCGAGAAGGTCCCGGAGGCGGAGGCGTCGGCTTCGTCGTCGGCGAGCAGGTTGCGGAACAGCGTGTCCCATCGCGCGCCCCTCTGCGCGTTCTCCAGTATGGCGACGGCCCAGCCCCACATGTACACGCCGCTGGCGGGCATCATCGCCGTGCACGCGAGCCATAAACTTGAGCCCTCCGGCGTGGACGCGGCGGCGGCGATGCCCGGCGTCCAGGTGAGCACGTAGAAAAGCGCCCCCGCAACGGCGGCGACTTTGGCGTCGCGGAAGCACGCGGAGAGGAAGAAACAGAACGCCGTGAGCTGCGCGGACCAGACTGTGAGGAAGATGAAGGTGACGGTCCAGTCCGTGTGTTTGAACGGGTACGACCCGATCGCGGACACGAGAAAGGACACCAATAAAAGCGACGCGTAGGACGTGGTGAACCACGAGCCCCAGTACGCGGAACGCGACATGCCCATGATCTCCATGCCCTCGCGCAGCCGCAGCTCTTTCTCGAGGACGACGCTCTGGCACATGGACGCCGCGGCGACCACGAACGCGAACACGAACGCGAGCCCGAAGAAAACGGCGGCGTACGTCGACCCTAAGTTCGTGGAGTACGCGGGGAAGGGGTAGGATTTCACGCGCACGTCAAGGCGCGCGCCGCGGGGGAGAGGAAGAGTCGTTTCCGTTTCCGTTCCCTCGGAAAAAAAAGCGTCAGAACGTCCCGAAAACGAAAACGCATCCGGGTCCTCGTCCCTCGCGAGCGCCAGAGAAAGCAGAGCCTGGTCGAACGCGCGCTGCACGTTGACGTACGTCCAGTACTCGCGCCACTTATCGTCCTCGCCGACGACCCAGCGCACGAGCTTCTCCTCGGCCCACGCGGGGCCGGACGCGCCGGTGGGCGTGTCCGAGGCGTTCACGCGGATCACGTACTCCACGCGTCTCGCGCGCGGCGCCAGGTCCGGCGGCAGCGAAACCACCGCCATCGCCGGCTGACGCGGAAACATTTTTGCGGAAACATTCGCGCTTCTCCCCAGCGCAAGCGCCTCTGCCTCCTCGGCGGTGTCCACGCCGAGCAGGAACTCGTCCAGGACCCGCCGCCGACACGTCGCGTCGTCCACGCACGACGCCACGCAGAACTCGGCGCGGAGTTTCGCGGGCGCCGCGAACAGCGGCGAGTCCAGCGCGATGGGCGGGTCAGGGCGAAGGCGCACCGCGGAAGCCGCGGAGCTGGCGCACGCCACCGGGTCCGCGACGCAGCTCTGCATGAGGGCCGGGTCGATGCTGTTCGTGAACACGTCCAGAGACCCGCCTCCGCTGGGGTTGGGGCCCACGGATCCCAGGGGATTCGAGTCCCGGGCGCCGGCGAGGAGGGCGGCGAGGTCCACGTCGAGCGCCGCCGCCGCCGCCGCCTGCTGCGCGAAACTCGCGAAGAGGTTCTCTTCCGGGGATTCTGTTCCGAGGTTCTCGCGCGCGTCGGTGTCTGCGTGTGTGTCTGCGAATCGCCCGGTGTCTTCGACAACGTCGGGGCCGCACACGAGCGTGACCCCCGCGGCTTCGGCGACGGCGCGCGCGACGGGGGTTCGCGGCGAATAAATCAGCCTTACCGCGCGCGCGCTCGGCGGTTTACGACTCCAGGCGAGCGACTCGATTGGAGACACGCGGTGGAACATCGCGGGAACCGTTCGATCGCTGACCAGCGCCCTCGGCAGGCACATCAGCAGCACGAACGCGACCGGGATTAAAAGCTCCAGCGCGAAACACAACAGCGCCGCGCCGCGTGTTTTCAGTAACGCGTTTTTCCGGACGAGCGCGCGGTACGTGCGGAGGGTTTTTCTTTTTCGCGTTGGAACGTCGGGAACGTCCCGGGGCGTCGAGTTGAAGCGCGCCGCGACGTCGCCGTGACGCGAGAGGCGGGGGACCCACGTTTGCCACGGGCGCGAGCGTCGCGCGAGCGGGTGCGAGTCCAGCGCGGCGTGCATGGCCGCGATGGGTGTGCCTCCGGTCGCGTCCGTCACGGCGCGCGGGCGACTCGACCGAGGGGGCGTTTTCTGCTCGGGCGCGTCGAGGCGACGCGACGGGTCCGCGGAAACGCGCGCGGGCTCGTGGCCGGCGGCGACGTCCACGGCGGTGTGCGGCGCCATCGCCGACGAGCGGCGCGCGACGCGAGGTGTTTCGCGCGCGTGTCCCGCGCCCGGGACAGTGGCGCTGGACGCGCGGGACCGCGAGAGGACGCGCGTCTCGTGGTCACGAAAACGCCCGGTCGCCTCGAAACCTCCGACAGTCGGAACCGCCATGCACTTTCCCAGCGTTGCGCGTTTCGTTCACTTCGCGATGAGCGCGCGGACGCGCGCGTCCGCGCTCGAAGCGCTGGGGTACGCGAAGGGCACGCCCCCCCTGGATTTGAATGACAAGGCGTTCCGCGAGCTCGTGGTGTGGCTTGAGGACACGAAGATCCGTGCCACGCCCATGGACGCGCGCGGGCCTTTAAGGGCGATCGACTCCGGGGATTGGCCGAGCGCGTTCGCCGCGCTCGCGCGCGAGACGTCGTGTCCGGTGGACGCGGCGAACCCGACGGAGACGGCGCGCGCGTTCGACCACCTGCTGTCCAGCGCGGTGGCGCTCGACTACCGCGACGACGCGGACGCGCTGGGCGCGGTGGTGAAGACCCTGAAACTCGGGGCGGCGACCTCGGGACCGCCCGACGCGAAGCGCCAACGCGTCGCCCCAAACGCCGCCGCCTCGCGCCATGATGGCGCGGCGCGCCCGCAGATGGCGAACCTTGCCGACCCGGCGCTCCGGTCGAAACTGGTGTCCCTGGCGCGTGCGCTGGACGTCGACGCCGAGGCGGTGATGCGCGAGGGGGGCGGCGACCGGGGGGGAGGCGTCGAGGCGCTCACACGCGCGTGCGCGCGCGCGGTGGAGCGCTTCGTCGCGCCCTTCTGGGACGCCGTGGAGCGCGCGGAGAAGGGAACGACTTTTACCTCAAAAGAAAAAGAAAAGGTGTCGTGGAACCTCTCGGCGCTCCGCGACTTCCCGCCCGGGATGGACCTGGGAGGCCCTTCCGGCTCGGACGAGACCGTGCGCGCCGCCGTGGCCGTCATGCGCGTGCTGCACGTGAACGACATGCGCGCGCTGCAGACCGCGGTGGACGCGCTCTTGGTCGGGATGCAGGAGTACACCGGCGACCCGAAGACGGATGCCGGCGCGGGAAAAGTCGGAAGAGGGTAGTAGAAGAAGTGTATTAATATCATCGTATCGTACACGTCATAGAGCTAATAGATGTTCCACCACGACATACATACGTACCATTTGGTACCATTACATCACGACACAGACGGGAGCGTCTTGCGCATGAGCGCGACGTCGCGCGTCTCGTCGCCGCCGCGAGAGCCGAAGAGCGCGCCCAAAAAGCTTCCGCCATTGACGTCATCCTCCCTCGCCCGCACCTCGTACCCCGCGCTCTGGTACAGCCCGAACGCCACCGGGTCGGACGTGCGCACGTGCAGCCACAGACTGTCGTGCCCCATCTCCAGCACGAGCGCCTCCGCGGCGAGCAACACGCTCTTGGCGATGCCGCGCCCGCGCTGACTCGCGTCCACGGCGACGTTGCACAGGTACGCGGCGTCCGGCGGGCACGGGATGGAGCGGCTCCCGCTCGCGGCTTCGGGGCCGTTGGTCCCGTTGGGGAAACCCCTGGCTTCCTCCGTGAAGCTGAGCGACGCGATGGAGACGGGGTCGCCGTCCAGCACGCCCACCAGACACACCTGGTCGGGATCCGGCGCGCACCGGTCGACGAGGTACTTGGCCACGCGCGCGCGCGGACGCTCATCCGGGGTGCCCTTGAACGCCTCCAGCATCACCTCCACGACGCGCCGGACGTCCTCGCCGCGCAGAGCGCGCACGGTGACCGCGCCGCCGCCGGAGAGAGGCATGTCCGCGCGCTCGAACGCGCTCTGTAGCGCGAGGCGCGCCTCGGCGGTCGCGCGCGCCGACGCGGCGGCGAGCCGCGCGCGGCGCGAACCCGCGCGTTTGCGGGGTGCCGAGCGTGGGTTGGCGATCGAGGGTGCCGAACGCCCCCGAGCGCGTGCGACAGCCGCATCGCGACCGAGCGACGCGAAGGACGTCGACGCGCACGTGAACGCGCGGGACATCGCTCACGACGACGTATCACCGACGCGCGCCGCTTGAAGTGCCCGCGAGCGCCCGCGCGCGTTTCGCTCCCTCGGACCGCGACCGGCGATACAGTATCCGTTTCGGATAAAACGAGACGTTTCGGGATGCGCACGTGCGCATTCGTCGCCGCGCGAGTCCCGCCTCGCGGCTCCGGCGCGTCGGCGATGTTCAACTGGGTGCGCGTGCGCGGTCTGGTGACGACAACGTCGGACGAGGACGACCCGTCGCACCGCGTGCATCACAACATCCGCGTCTTCGCGCAGGTGGAGGGGCTGGACAGGCAGGCCATCGCCACGCAGGGCGATCTGCACGAGGGGTTTAACACTCGCGAAGACGCGTGCGAAACCGGGTGTCTCGCCGCGTGCGAGCGCGCGTCTTCGTCCGCGATGGCGGACGAGGCGCTGGAGAAGTGCCAGACGGCGTGCGAGAACGCGTGCAACATGCCGGACGCTTCCGGGAAGTTCGCCGCGGTGGTGTACGGGGAGAAGCCACGGGGCGATGAGGGGATCGGCGAGAAAAAAGCACCACGCGGGACGCCACGGCGAGCGGGAACGGGGTCTCGGTAGACGCCGTCTGATAGACTAGACTAGAGTAGTAGGGAAACGAAGGGGCTCTCGAGGTTCTCCCAATTCGTGTTTTACGAGAGTCGACGCGACAACGAACGACGCACGCGTCGCCGGAGCGTTACACTAAAGTGTATGCTTTGGGGGAACCGCCTCGGTCGCGAACCGCGACGCCGCGCCTCTCCACGCCGCCGCTCGCGCTAAAAGTCGACTCTCGCTCATGACGTGCGCCGTCGTCGAAAATCGCCAAGGGGCTTCTTCGGTCCGACCCGCGCGTCAAAAGGTACTCCGCGCGCGCCTGCGCTACATCACTCCAGCGACACCTTGTGCGCCATGGCCTCCTTGTGGATCAGGTGGTTGCTCTTGTCCAGCACGTCCAGCAGCTTGTCCACCTTCCCGACCCACTGGTTCAGGAGCCAGTCCGCGCCGCGCGAGTCCGGGTTGAAGTCCACGACGCCCCCCGGCCGGTCGATGCGCGCCGACACCTTCTTCGCCACCACCAGGTCCGACAGACGCTTCTCCGTCTCCGCCGCGTCCAGACACAGCAGCTCGCCGAGGCGAGCGAGCGTCACCCTCTTGTAGTACGCCCCGACGACCAAGAGGTTGTGCTCGATGACCCGCCGCCGCAAATCTTCCCGACGCGTCTCGCCCTTCTCGCCGCCAAACAGCTCCGTCTCCGCCGCCATCTCCGACGCGAACGCCTCCGCCAGCGTGTCCCAGTGGATGATCTCCTTGGTCGTGAACTGCTTCGTGAGCTGCTTGTGCAGCGGCAGGTCCGCGAGGCGCGGGTCCTTGCTCATCTGGTGCAGCAGGTCCTGCTGCATGGGGGACGTCGCCGCCAGCACCACCAGCCACGCCGCGCGCTTCGCCGCTTGCGATCGCGCCGCCTCGTCATCCTTCACCAGGTCGCACGCCATGACGTTCTGGTAACACCGGCACATCTCCAGGTAGTCGTCGGCGTGCGCGTGGTACCGGATCATCAGGCGGTGGTAGTTCAAACGGAGCTGCTCGACCGGCGGAACGGTGGGGTCCGTCGCCTCGTAGTACCCCTCCGCGTGCTCGACGTTCGCGTTCTTCGCCCTCCGCTCCTTTTCCCGCTCCTCCGCGCTCATCGCCGCCGCCGCGTCCAGGTCCATCTGCCGCACGTCCTCGCCCGCCTTGCGCGCGGCTTCCAGCAAAGCTTTCTTCTCGCCCTTCACGATCTCGTCGAACGACCGCGGGTTGATCTTGCGGGACAAAATCTGCGCGCGCGTGAAATCCTTCTTGTCCAGGCACAGCCGAACCTGCTCCTCGATGAAAAAAACCTTCTCGCGCTTGGAGAGAGCCCCGTACGTCTCCACCGCCACCTCCTGCATGATCTCCGCCGCTTCCTCCGGCTTGCCCTGCTCCTCCTTGATCTTCGCCAGCTGGCGGGTCAGACGAGCCTTCTCCACCTCCACGAAAATTTTACCACTCGTCACCGCGCCCAGCGTCTCGATGAGCGCGATCTTCGTCGCCAAATCAGGCGCGACGTCGACGTACCCCATCGCCTCCTTCACCAGCGCGCCCACCGCCTGCTTTAACTGCGCGCGGCGCTTCGAGAGCAACACGATGTGCTCGTTGATGCCCTTCCAGTCGCCCGCGCGGTGGAGCACCTCCAGGATCGCGACGCAGAAGCGGGGGGTCGCCGCGAAATCGGCTTGCTGCGAGACGCGCGAGTCAGAAAAAAAAACAAAAGAAGAAAAACGACGCGGGTCAGTTTTCTTTGCGCGGAAAAGAAGCGCGCGCGCGCGAGGACGACGCGTCGGCGCCGGCGCTTTTTCCGTCGCGAACGTCAAAGAGTGAAACGAAGCGGGTTCGAACGTCGCGGTGGAACGAAGCGGGTTTCGCGTGAGGTGAACGAACGCGACCACCGCGGAAGAAAACGTCTCGAAAAAGTCTCAGACGCCGACGGCTTTACGTCGTCGACTTTCGCGATCGCGCGACTCGCTCGGCCCGTTTAACGGACAGCTCAAAGAGCTTCGACCGCGATCGGGATCTGGAACGCGCGTTCGGACGAAGGGGGCGGGACGCACCAGGCGGTAGGTCTTCTCGTGTGCGAGCATCTTCTCGATGACCTCGGTCAGCTTCCCGGGCTGCGTGGACGAAAAGGGGGGTCGAGGGGTCAGCGGGTGACACGACGACCGGGTTCGGTCGCGCGCCTCACGCGCGAAGCCGGCCGGTTCGCGAGACGTCATTTCAAAGCGTCGCGCTTCAGCGAGAGACGCACCTGCGCAGCCTCTTCCTTCAGGGCGTCGATTTCGGCCGTGATCTTCGCCAGCTCGGCGTCGCCTTTCTTCTCCATCTTGAGCTCCCCCATGTTCGCGCAGCGAGCGTGCGTGGCCTCGGCTCGCAGCTCAGATCTGGCTCGCGCGCAGATCGGGCGACCGGAAAAACCCAACAGCCAAAAATCGCACTCGCGCGACGACGACTGCGAGGTGACAGGTGAGAGTCGTGAGTGTGCGAGGCGTTTTCATCAGAGTGATGACTTCCTCGGACCACTCCGAGGGGCGCGGCGGCGTCCGCGGGGTCGAGCGACCCGTTCGCGGCGATGTCTCTCGACGTGAGCGACTGGCGGTGCGCGGTGTGCCTGGAGGAGCCCATGTGCAAGCCCGCGGTCCCGAGGTGCGGGCACGCGGGGTGCTTCTGGTGCGTGCACCGAGCGATGGACCACTTCGGCGCAAGCGCGTGCCCGACATGTCGCCAGCCCTTCGAGCATCTCCCCGACGTGTGCGTCCCGCTGCACCGGTTCCTGGCGCGCGCGTTCCCCGCGGAGTACGCGCGCCGCCTGCGCGAAACGCACGAGGAGGAGGAGACCAAGGAGTGCTTCTCCCCCAGCCCCGCGCTGGACCTCGACCTCGGCGAGTTGACCGACAAAAAAGAGGAGGAGGACGAGAAAAACGCGTCTCCGCTCGCGTTTTTCGACGCCCTCGAGCGCGCTCCGGCGGTGCAAAGCGTGGACGACCCGAAACTGCAGCGGTTGTTCCTGTGCGGATTCCAAGACGACCAAGTTGAGTCGTCTCTGGACGAAAAGAAACGTCGTCACGCGTTACGCGAACCGGTGGTTCTGACGTGCGGCCACGCGGTGTGCGCGTCGTGCGCGCGTTCGCGTCTGGACTTTCGCGAGGACCGCTTTTTTGACGACGGTTGCGTTGCGCCCTCCGAGTACCTGGGGAGAACCTCGATGCGAACCCGGTGCCCCGTCTGCGACGCGCGCGTCGTCGGGAACGCGCCGCCCACAGTGTGCCTCCCGCTGCACGAGCTGACGCGCGCGTTCGCGAGTGACGACGGCGACGACGCCGCGGCGGTGACGATTGAAAAAAGCGATTCGGCAAACGCGAACCCCGAGAGGGCGCGCGTTTCGTTCGCGTCCTCTCCTTCGCCTCCGATCGCGGCGTCGGTTGAACGGAGACCCGCGAACGGCACGTTAGCCGAGCGGTTCCTGCAGGTCACCGGCGCGATGTCTCCGGAAGCGTTCGTGCACCACGCCGTGGGGTGCGACGGGTGCGGCGCCTATCCCATCCGCGGGCGGCGCTTCGCGTGCGCGGACTGCTCGTCCACGGCGATGGGCTTCGACCTGTGCGCGTTGTGCCACGAGTCTACGCGCGCGGACGAGGGGGACGAAACGAGTGACAAAAACAAAAACACGCCCCGGGGCAGGTTCAACCAGAACCACACCAAAGAGCACGCCATGCACGAGGTAACGCCCGTGCCCACCGTGATGCACTTCCTGACCAACATGCACCCGGACCTGACCCCGGCGCAGATTCTGGACCTCGCCGCGCGGGGCCACCGCGCCGAGCCGGAGGACGGCGACGCGATTGGAACCGAGGAGGCGCCGACCGAGGAGCGTTCCCGGCATTAGGAGACGTGGTTTACTGTGCAGTAGAGCGAAGGCGCGAAGGTGTGAATGCGTGTGGTGCTGCGCGTGACTAGGAAAACGAGAGACGACTCTTTTTTTTCGACGCGCGCCGCGGGGCGCGTAGACTAATACTTTCGTAAAAGACTAGACTACGAAGAGCTAAAAAGGGCTACGGACGCCGCGGAATCACGTCGCGCGCGATGGTTCTTCTTCCCGCGTCGTCGGGACGTCCGGCAGGTCGAGCGGAACCTCATTTTCCGGCGCGTGCACCACGTTGGCGTTCGCACCATCCGTCGTCTCCGCGACCGTGACCGCCCTCGCCCCCGCCCCCGCCCCAGGCGCCGGGGGAGGGGTCTCCGGGCCTCGGGCCTCGGGCTCGGGCGCGGTTTCTTCGCTTTCTTCCGGCGCGTCTCCCTCGCCGTCGTGCGGCGCTCCGGCGGGGTCGGCGACGGCTCGCGTCGCCTCGGCCACGGGCTCCGCTTCGAACGCGGACGCCTCCAGTTCCGGGTCCATGTACATGGTATCATCTGTATCGTCCGCGTCAGACACCGGCGCGTGCGGAAAGCCATGCTCTGCGTCCTCCGAAGCCTCCGCGGGCGCCGCCTCGCGCCCCGCGGCTGGGGGCGTCGCCGGTCGGCTGCCGAGCGACGAAAGGCGGTGCGCGGTGATGCGCGCCGCCTCGGCTTCGAGCGCCGCCAGGGATTCGTTCACGGCATCGAACGCGTCGGTGTCACCGGCATCGGCCTCGTCGCCGGTCAGACCGGCTTCGTCGACCACGGGGTCGACTTCGTCGACGACGGAAACCTCTTCCGGAGCCTCGCGTCCGCCGCCGCCCTCGCGCTCAACCTCGAGATCGCCCGAAGAGCTTCTGGTTTCCCCGCCTTCTTCCGCGTCTTCCGTCGCCTCCCGCGACGCAGCCTCTCCGCGCGCCGTCGTCGCGGTCGTCGTGGAGAGGCTCCTCCCCGCGCGCTCCGCGGCTTCCGCCGCCTCCGCCGCGGCGACGAGCGCGATGGCCTCCTCCACCTCCGCCGCCTCCGCCGCCTCTGCCGCCGCCCTCGCTTCCTCGGCGAGGTCGGCGCGTTCCCCGCTCGGCGAGGCGCGCCGCCGGTTCGCCTGCTCCTGCTCCTGCAGCGACAGATACACCGCCTCCATCATCATCACGTCGTCTATATCCAGCACCCTGCTCGCGGCGATGTCCAAGGCCTCCTCGCCGTCCACGTCACCGCCGCCGAGGTCCCCGAAGGACTCCTCCAGAAGCCGCTCCGGGATGAAATCGCGCACGCGAGCCAGGAAAGCCTCGTCGCCGGAGGTCTCGCCGCGCGACGCGTCGAGCTCGGCCACCTGCCTCCGGCGCTCGCGCCGCGACTCCGCGCGCCTCGCGAGCTCGCGCAGCACGAGACGCTCGTCCCGGTTCGAGCGCTCTTCGTGCGCATCGGCGGCGTGTCTGACCGTTCGCCGCGTCTCCGACTCCCGCTCGCGCGCGAGCGCCGCGCCCGACGCGGGCCCGCCGCGGCGCCCGAGCCCGAACCCGTGGCCGCGGTACCCGTGGTCCGCGGTGAACAGCTCCGGGTTCCGGTTGTTTCGCGGCAAAAACGCGCTCCCCGCGGGCAGAAACGCCCGCCGCTCGCCCCGCCGAGACGACGAAGCCGCGAAAAAGTCGCGCGACGCCGAAAACTCGTGACGGTCCCGCCGCCGCGCCGCGCGCCGCCGCGCCTCCTCTTCCGGGTCCCTGTCCCTCGCGGGCGCGCGCGTCCTGCCGTCCCCGAACGACGACGACGAGACGCTATCGATGACGCTTCGCGATCGCGCCGGAGACACCTCCGCCGGGGCGGTCGGGGTCATCGCCGCGTACTCCTCTTCCCACCCGACGGGCACCGGCGACGAAGGAAGAGACGAGTCCTGACCGGGACCCGGAGGAGCGCCGGCGAGGAGAGTCGGCGTGCCCGGCGTGCCCGGCGCGGACGCGCTCGAGGTGTGGCCGCGAGCGTCACCTCGGCGCTGCGCCTCGACGCTCGCGCGGCGCGCTCTGCGCTCGGTCTGCTCGGCGAGCTCGGCGGCGCGCGCCGCCTCGAGCGCCTTCGCGAGCGCCGCCCTCTCCTCCGCCTCGGCGGCGCGGTCGGCGTCGGATTTCGCGCCGCCGAACGATACGCCGTACCCCTCCGTCTTGCAGAACGGACACTTCGGCGGGCGCATCAGTCTTCTTCCCGCGCGGTCGTACTCCTCCGGCGCGTTGGACGGCGCGCGCACGCGCAGGTAGCACTCCGTGCAGATCTCGCTCGAACAACACCGGCTCTTGTTCAGGCACGGATAGCACAGGAAACAGATGGGGCACTCGTCGAGCGCGCGCGGAGGACTTTTTTCGCCGCGAGAAGGTTTCTCGCCGTCTCTCCTCGCCAATCGGACGTGGTCTCGCGCGCGTCCGTCCTTCTCGACACTCGCGTCTTTGCTCGTCGCATCCGCCTCCCACGCGTCCGTCTCCGCTGAGAGGTGGACGTCGCCCGTAGAGGTCTCGTCGCCGCCTTTCGCGAGGGCGGCGTCGAGACGCGCCTCGGTTTCTTCGTCATCAGCCACCTCCCGACCGGGGTAACAAGGCGCGAGTTTGCCGTGCTTGATGAGCCGTCTGAGCTTCTTCAGGTCCACGTCGTTGGGGTCGTAGAAGCCCTGGGGGCGCGTGAACTGCGGGTCCACCGCGTCGTGCGGCTTACGCAACCCGAGCATCTTCGCCGTGTACTTCAGCGCGCCCCACATCGTGGGCGACATCGTGGTTCCCGAGGATTCCTCGGAAATCACGAGACACGCGCGTTGAACGCGCGTGGAGCTCCGGCTCCACTTCGATGCGGCCGATGACGCTCGGCGAAACGGACTCGCACGACTCGCGGGGGCGCGACCCTGAGCCCGCGCGCTGACCGTCGCTCGGGACGGTCAGCTGGGGGGTGCGCACTCGCTTGTGATGATGAATGAGGTCAATTGTCTTCTGACGTGACGGTTCGAAGTAGAGTTCGTTTCGTGAAAGCGAGAGATCCGATTCTCAGCAGCCGGGTGCCGCGCAGATTCCCACGCGCACGCGCCACACGCGCGGCAAGCTGTTGCGTTTCGCCGAGCACCGCTCGCGATGGCTCGATGAGCGCGCGCGGTGGCGCGCGTTCGTCACCCAGTGTCCGCTGGTCGGACCCCACCCGCGACGCGTTTTGCGGGCGCGCGCGTTCCTGTGCACCGCCACCCTGTCTTTGGTGCTCTTCGTGCTGGTGGAGAATCTCGTCGAGGCCGAGGGCACGCCCTTCTACTTCATCTGGCTCACGAACTGGACCGGCGTGCTCACGGGCGTGTACGCCGCCACGCACCTGATCGCCACGGCGCGCGCGTTGGAGGACGCCGGGACGGCCGGGCTTCGGACAAACGGGCTTCCGGGAACCGAGGGAATCGATGTCGACGAAAATACCGACGCGCGACGCGATGACGTTCCGCGCGTCGCGCGCGCGCTCTGGTTCTGCAAAGCCTCCGCGCCGACGTGCCAGTTCCTGATCACGCTGATGTACTGGGCCATCCTGTATGATCCCGCGTACGCCAAGCCGTCCGCCTCGAACGTCACCGCGCACGGTGGGTTGTGTTTGGCGCTCCTCGTGGACCTCCTCGCCGCCGCCAGGCTTCCCGTGGGCGAGCGCCTCTTCGACTTTCTCGGCGCGTTCGCGTTTTTGCTCGCGTACCTCGCGTTCAACGTCGCGTTCACGCTCGGCGGCGCGAAGAACAACGCCGGGGACGAGTACGTGTACGAGATCCTGGCGTGGCGCACGCACGCGGTCCGCGCGGTCATCGTCGTCGCGTTTGTCGGACTCATAGTTTTGCCGCTGAGTTTTTTCGTCGCGGCGGCGTCGGCGCGGATACGAGACGCGTATTTTTTCCCGACGCAAAGTCTTCGCGCCGAGGACCGCGCGGCGGTGCGCGTCGACGCGCCGGGAGAGGGCCACGGGGAAGGGGGCGAAGCGCGACTCAGGGTTTAGGCACGCGCTAGGAGGACGCATTAGATCGGTAGACTATTTAGGGTCACGCCGTAGCCGTAGGTGTTTGTAGACGCGTAAAAAACGAGCGTTTTCATCTTGTTCATCACTCGTGGTATACTTCGCGTCCAGACGCGCACCCGGGTCTCACTCGCGGGGACGCATGCCGGGTGCCCCGCGCGCGCTCTGCCTAACGCGGGCGTTCCACGCGCGCGTCCCCTCGCGTGTCCCCAGACGCGGCGTTCGTCGCGCCCCGAGATCGGTGAGGGCGGCGATGGCGACCGACGTCCCCCGCATCGCGGTGGGGCAGATGAGCGCCTCGTCAGACGTCGAGAAGAACCTCGAGGTCGTGGCTGACCTGTGCGCGCGGGCGAAAGACCGGGGATGCGCGATGCTCTTCCTCCCCGAGTGTTTCGCGTTCATCGGCGTGAAGGGTACGGACGCGCTCGCGGTGATGGAACCGCTGGACGGACCGCTCCTCGGTCGGTACCGCGAGCTCGCCGCGAGACACCGCCTGTGGCTCTCGCTCGGCGGCTTCGCCGAGAAGGGACCGGACCGCGACCGCAGGTTCAACGCGCACGTCATCGTGAACGACGCCGGGGAGATCCAGGCGTCGTACCGGAAGATCCACCTCTTCGACGTGGACATGGGCGACGTGAACGGGCCGGTGCTGATGGAGAGCGCGACCGCCGCCGCGGGCGAGACGCTCGTGACGTGCGACTCCCCCGCCGGAAAACTCGGACTCACCGTCTGCTATGACCTGAGGTTCCCTGAGATGTTCGCGCGTCTGCGGTACGAGCTGGGGTGCGAGGTTATGCTGGTGCCGAGCGCGTTCACCAAGCCCACCGGGCAGGCGCACTGGGAGACGCTCTTGCGAGCGCGCGCGATCGAAACGCAGTCGTACGTCGTCGCCGCCGCGCAAGCGGGCGTGCACTCGGAGGGCAGAGCGTCGCACGGACACGCGATGATCGTCGACCCGTGGGGGAAAGTCGTCGCCGAGCTCGACGGAGAGGAGACGGGGATCGCGGTCGCGGACGTGGACCTGGGGTACCTGAAAGATGTGCGCTCGCGGATACCGGTGGAGACGCACAGACGGGACATCGCGTCGTTTCCGGTGGAGCGACGATGAAGAGACGAGTCGGTTTTCGGCGTCGTACACCTCGAGTAAACATTTTTTTATTATTCAGATTCCTTCGCCGACGAAGCGAGCGTATGTACAGTGACTGTCGCGACGCCGTCGCGCTCGGCGTCTCGTGTCGTCTTCGAGCGAGGCGAGTCTCTCGGTGACAATCACGGAGCGGCGCGTGGAGGTGCTGGGCGTGCGTCGTAGCGCATAATTCATACCGACATATTACCGACGGATGTTCATCGTTCGAGGCGAGAGTTAATGCTTCCCCCGCCTCCCCCGCCGCCCCCGCCGCCGCGGCTTCGTTTCGCGCGTTTCCGGGGTCCTCTGTCGCGCCCGCGTCCGCGGCTGTCCTCGCGGTCGCGGCTATCGCGCCCACGGTCACGGCTGTCCTCGCGGTCGCGGCTATCGCGCCCACGACCGCGGTCGTCGTCGCGACCGCGACCGCGGTCGAAGTCGTCGCTCTTGCGTTTGCGAACAACCACCACTCGCCTCGGCGCCCCGCGGCCTCGGTCGCGGTCGTCGCGCCCGCGACCGCCCTCCGCGTCGCGGTCGTCGTCGCGGCGCGCATCGCCCTCCTCGTCGTCCTTCCCGTCGTCCTTCTCGTCGCCTTTCTCGTCGCGGCGGTCGTCTTTTTCGCCATTCCTCGGAGACTCGGAGGCTCGCGGCGCCAAGTCCCGGGAGGCGGCCGGCGGCGCGGACCGCGCCAGCGGCGGGTTTATGCAGTCGCGCATCATGTGGCCGCTTTGGCCGCAGCGGTGGCATTTCGCCGCCTGCGGGTTGGGACAGTCCTTCGAGAAGTGCCCGAACCCGCCGCACTTGAAGCACGAGGACTCGGGGCAGTCGCGCACCTGGTGCCCCGCCTTCCCGCACTTGTGGCAAAGGGACTCGGGGCACTCGCGCATCTGGTGACCGGGTTTGCCGCACTTGTGACATACTGCTTTCGCACAATCTTTCGCCAGGTGGCCAAACTCGCCGCACGAGTGACACTTCCCGCTGCCCGCGCCACCCCCGCGCTTATCGAACCCGCCGCCGCCCATGCCCATGCCCATGCCCATCCCGGGCATGCCCATGCCCATGCCCATGCCCATGCCGGGCATGCCCATGCCCATGCCCATGCCCATGCCTCCCATCATGTTCATGTTCATCATGTTCATCATGTCCATCCCCGGCATGCCCATCATGTTCATGTTCATCATGTCCATCGCCGCGTTCGGCATGTTGGGCATCCCCATGCCCATCCCCGACGACATCGCCGACGCCGGCGGCGGCCCCGCGGGCAGCGGCGGCGCACCCGAGGGCGCGTCGGACGGCGACGCGCTCTCCTTCTTCTCGTCGTCGCCGTCGTCTTTTTCCCCCTTCTTCTCGTCGTCGCCGCCCGGCTCGACGGCATCCGCGTTCTTCGCGTCGTCGCCGGGCGCGGGCAGCGCCTTCGCCTCCTCGTCGCTCTCCTTCTTCTCGTCGCCGGGCGCGGGCAGCGCCGCGGCGCCGCTCTTCGCCTTCTCGCGGTCCGCGAGGAAGCCCATCATCTTGTCGAACGCGTCGTCGTCCGCGACGAGCTCCGAGGACTCGCCCGTGGGCGCCACCAACACGCCGTTCTCCACGTGGTCCAACCGGTTCTGCGGGATGCCGTACGCGGTTTTCATGCGGATCACGTCCAGGTTCGCGTCGCCGTTCGTCGGGCACTGGTGGATCCAGTGCCCGGGGACGTTGCAACGGAAGCACGTGTACCCGGGGGGGGGCGGGCCGCTCTGGTCGCCGCGGCCGCGGCCGCCGCCGCGGCCGCCGTCGAACCCGCGGCCGCCGCCGCGGCCGCCTCGAACCGACGCCACAGCCTTTTCGGTTTCCCACGCCGCGCTCGCGTCGTTGACGAGCGCGGCGATGGACGCATCCGGTCCGTTTCCGTCTTTCGTTTCGCCGCCGGCCGCGCCGTCCGCCGACCAGGTCATGGAGCCCGCGTGTTGGGGCGGGTACTGGCGCCGCGGCGGCCGCGGCTGGTTGGGAAGCGGCTCCGGGGGGCGGACGTACACAACCTTCTTCTGCGTGGTGCTCCCCTGCTCGGAGCCGACCGCGGCGGCGCGCATGGACGGGACGCGCTTGACGATGACGCTGGTGTTTTTCCACACCATGGTTGTGTCGTCCGTGTACTCCTCGTCGTTCTGCGCGTTCGTCAGCAGCAGCTCGCACGCCTGATCGCGCGCGAGGCCCTTCTTCTCGACGATCGACTTCTTCAGATCGCCGACGCTGATGAACATCCCATCGAAACCCACGCTGTCGTAGTCCTTCTGCGACTTGAACTTGTAGTGCACGGTGGACGCCATCGTGGCCGGCGGACGATGCGACGCACCGAGGAACCCCGCGCGCGGTCCTTCCCGCCTCCGCGAATCCGCCGCCGCGGGATCTTGCGCGGGAAGATCTGAGACCGGCTTTCTCGATACGTCCGCTGATTTTCCAAAAATGCACAGGCAAACAGTCTGAACGGCCGCTCGCGCACGGCGACCACTCGTGGCCGCCGACACGTTTCGGCGGCGGTCGTTTTTCGTCAGCGCCTCCGGCCATCCTTCCGTCCTTACACACCCTCGAGCACCTCCCACGATGGCGGCGTCGCTCTCCGAGTCCGAGAAGAAGAAGGCTGTCGAGGCGTTCTCGGCGCTGGGCGTGTGCGACGAGCTCGCGCAGGCGTGCGCGTCGCTGGGATGGAAGGCGCCCTCCGCGATTCAGACGGAGTCCATCCCGCAGGCGCTGCAAGGCAAGGACGTCATCGGGCTCGCGCAGACCGGTTCCGGCAAGACCGGCGCGTTCGCGCTGCCCATCCTACAGGAGCTCCTGGACAGCCCCCAGGCGTTCTTCGCGCTGGTGCTCTCGCCGACGCGCGAGCTCGCCATTCAGATCGCCGAGCAGTTCGAGGCGCTGGGCTCCGGCATCGGCGTCAAGACGGCGACGCTCGTCGGCGGCATCGACATGATGTCGCAGAGCATCGCGCTCGGCAAGCGGCCGCACGTCGTCGTGGGCACGCCCGGGCGCGTGGTGGACCACCTCACGAACACCAAGGGTTTCGGGCTGAAACAGCTCAAGGTGCTGTGTCTTGACGAGGCTGACCGCCTGCTCAACCTGGACTTCGAGCAGGAGATTGATCAGATCCTCAAAGTCGTCCCGCGCGACCGCCGGACGCAGCTTTTTTCCGCGACGATGACGAGCAAAGTCGCCAAGCTGCAGCGCGCGTGTTTGCGGAACCCCGTGAAGGTGGAGGTGAGCGCCAAGTACAGCACCGTGGACTCGCTGAAGCAGAACTACCTGTTCGTCCCCGCGAAGCACAAGGACTGCTACGTGAACTACCTGTTCGACGAGCTCAGCGCGAGCACGACGATGGTGTTCACGCGCACGTGCGACCAAACCAGGAAGCTCGCGCTCGTCGCGCGCAACCTGGGGTTCGGCGCTGTGCCCATTCACGGCCAGATGTCCCAGCCCAAGCGGCTCGGCGCTTTGAACAAGTTCAAATCAGGGGAGAGGAACATCTTAGTAGCCACGGACGTCGCCTCGAGAGGCCTTGATATCCCCGCGGTGGACGTCGTGATAAACTACGACGTCCCGCAGAACTCCAAGGACTACGTGCATAGGGTCGGGCGCACGGCGAGGGCCGGTAGGTCGGGTTTAGCCGTGACGCTGGTCACGCAGTACGACGTCGAGCTGTACCAGAAGATCGAGCGTTTGATCGGGAAAAAACTAGAAGCGTATAATGCGCCGGAAGAAGCTGTGCTTTTACTGAACGAGCGCGTCAACGAAGCGCAGCGCATCGCGGCGAACCAGATGCGCGAGGCGGATGCGCGGGGGGGGGGGAAAAAAAGACATCGCGACATGGGCGACGGCGAC
>Ga0209666_1000333_pt1 | contig 37013 bp, 22 predicted proteins | sample SaaInlV_125m_DNA_FD_184679 | JGI IMG/M metagenome (GOLD analysis project Ga0209666, IMG submission 184679) | Marine microbial communities from expanding oxygen minimum zones in the Saanich Inlet - Saanich Inlet SI037_S3LV_10m_DNA (SPAdes)... | ecosystem: Environmental > Aquatic > Marine >...
CTGCGAGATGGACTTGGCGAGCTCGGACTTACCGACGCCGGTGGGCCCGGAGAAGATGAACGACGCCACGGGGCGGTTGGGGTTCTTCAGCCCGGTGCGGGCGCGGCGGATCGCGCGCGAGCACGCGACGACAGCCTCCTCCTGGCCGATGAGGCGCGAGTGGAGCGTCTCCTCCATGTTCATCAGCTGGTCCCCCTCGGCGGCGGAAACCTTGTCGACGGGGATGCCGGTCCAGGACGCGACGATGTTGCAGATGTCCTGCTCGTGCACGGTGGGCCCGGCGTCGCCGCCGCCCGCCTCGATGTTGGCCTTGTTCTCCTCCTGCTTCGCCTTGGTGATCTTGGAGATCTCCGTCTTGAGCTCAACCTCCTTGTCGCGAAGCGCGCCGGCGGCTTCGAAATCCTGCGAGCGAATCGCCGTGTCCTTCTCCTTGAGCAGCGCCTTGAGCTCCTTGTCCAGCTCCTTCGCCTCCTCGGGGAGCGCGGCGTGCGCGAGGCGCACGCGCGAGCCCGCCTCGTCGATCAGGTCGATCGCCTTGTCGGGAAGGAAGCGGTCGGAGATGTACTGGTGCGCGAACTTCGCCGCCGCCTCGATGGCTTCGTCCGTGTAGCGCAGCTTGTGGTGCGTCTCGTAGCGCTCGCGCAAACCCTGGATGATCTGAATCGTCTCATCCACCGAGGGCTCGGGAACCTGCACGGGCTGGAAACGACGCTCGAGCGCGGGGTCCTTCTCGATGTGCTTGCGGTACTCGTCCACGGTCGTGGCGCCGATGCACTGCAGCTCGCCGCGCGCGAGCGCGGGCTTGAGGATGTTCGCCGCGTCGATGGCGCCCTCGGCGGCGCCCGCGCCGATGAGCGTGTGCACCTCGTCGATGAAGAGGATGATATCTTCGTCAGCCTTCACCTCGTCCATGAGCTTCTTGAGGCGCTCCTCGAACTCGCCGCGGTACTTGGTGCCGGCGACGAGCAGGCCCATGTCCAGGGTCATCATGCGCTTGCCCTCGAGCGTCTCCGGGACGTCGTTGGCGGCGATCTTCTGCGCCAGCCCCTCGGCGATGGCAGACTTGCCGACGCCGGGCTCGCCGATGAGGCACGGGTTGTTCTTGGTGCGGCGGCCGAGAATCTGCGTCACGCGCACAATCTCGTTCGCGCGGCCGATGCAGGGGTCGAGCTTCGCCTCCTCCGCCTGCTTGGTGAGGTCCGAGCCGAACTCCTCCAACGTGGGCGTCTTGGAGCCGCCCGCGGCGCCGCCCGCGCCGGGCGCCGCGCCGACAGCCTCCTGCGACTCGCCGACCATGCGGATCACCTGCGAGCGGATCTTGCTGGGGTCCGCGTCGAGGTTCTCGAGCACGCGCGCGGCGACACCCTCGCCCTCGCGGAGCAGGCCGAGCAGAAGGTGCTCGGTGCCGATGTAGTTGTGGCCGAGCTGGCGAGCCTCCTCCAGCGCGAGCTCGAGCACGCGCTTGGCGCGCGGGGTGAAGGGGATCTCCACGGCGACGAACCCGGAACCGCGGCCGATGATCTTCTCAACCTCGATGCGAGCCTCCTTGAGGGAGATGCCTGCGCGACGTGGAGACGTGTGATTTAAAACGAGCGCGGTGAGCGACGGGTCGAGCGCACGAGAAAGGTCGGGCGATGGCGGCGACGAACGGCGCGCTCGCGGCGACGTTTAGCGCGCTCGCGCGGCGCGAGGAAAACATTTTTTTTCGCGACAGACGGCCGTTTTTCGACGGTTCGCACGCCTCTCACAGTGGATAAGGCACACGCTAAGGCGAAACGTTGGGCGAGGGGGGCGTCGGCGGGGGGGTAGAGGGGACGTACCCATGGACTTGAGCACCTTGGCGGCGATGCCGGTGCCTTCGCCGATGAGGCCGAGCATGATCTGTTCGTCGAGGCGGCGGCGGAGGGGTCAGAACGCGTCGCGAAGCGCCGGGCGCCCGAGAGGGGGGAGGACCGCCACAGGGCTTGACCTAAAAACGAGAACGATTGTCGCTCGTCACCGTCGACGGGGCGGTGCGAAGGGAGGGGCGGGAGGCGCGTCCGCGTACCTGCTCGGTGCCGACGAAGTTGTGGCCGAGGCGGCGAGCCTCCTCCTGCGCGAGCATCACGACCTTGATGGCTTTCTCGGTGAAACGCTGCGTCGGTGGACGGGGAGGGGTGAGGAAGGGTCAGGAAGGAAACCTCGGCGGCCACGACATGACGCCCACGTGCGCGAATCTGGCTTTTCCCGTCCGGGAGCACCCCGGCGAGGCGCGCGGCCGCGCGGTCGCGAGCCCCCCGAGCCGGATCGCGGCGGCGCGGTGACGCGTTCGGTGTCCGAGCCGACCGGACGCGCGAAACCGCCGGCGATTCCGGGCCGTCTCGTCTCGGAACGCGCGGTCGTCGCGAGAGCAGGGTAAGGCGTCATCTCGCGCACGCACCTCGAACATCGCCTTCACGACGAACTTCTTGCCGACGCGCCCGCCCGCTAGGGTCTGACGCGCGACGGTCGAGTGGAAGGAGGCCCCCGAACGGGAGACCCCGAGGCCGTCGACGGCCCCCGCGCGGCGGAAGCCGGTCATGGAGCCGATGGAGGCGGGCGCGACCGCCGCCGAGGCGGCGGCGCGGCACCGAACCTTGCCGGCATTGCGGACGTTCACCGTGGGGCGAACGCCAATGGAGGTGGCAGCGACGCTGAACATGTTTCCAACTGCCGAGTCCACGTATCAAACACGACGAGGAGGTCCGCGCAGACGATACTCGCGAGAAGTACGAAGCGCGTTGGGCGTGGCCTTACTAGCGCCGACGCTCGTGGGAGTGACGGTCGAGCGCGGCGAACGCGCGGGTCGACGGCTTCCGTCGACGTCGGCTTCCGTTTCTATCGCGGCACGAAAAGCCCCGAAAACGATCAGCGAAATCCGAAAATCTCGGCCGATTGACTCGCGAATCGACCGTTCACACGCCTCGACGGAAATTTCCGAGATCTCTGCGCCAAAACACGCGATCGAGTTGGAGATCGAGGAGAAAAATCGCCCTTTGGCGAAACCGCGAGTCGAGAGTCGCTTAGTTGGCACAGTTTCCGCTTCGAATAAACGCTGACTGGTTTCCGCGTGAAAGAAAGTCGCCGTCGGTCGAAAGCGCGTTTTCTGAACGCGACGGTTTTCGTTCGAGCGGACGTTTCGTCAAGCGCGCGAACGATTTTCGCCTTCTTTTGAACACCGAATGAACGAGGCTCACAACGCCTATCCGTATCACACCGCCGCGACCATGTCCCCTTTGATCGTCGCGCGGTCCTGCTCCACCAGCAGCATCGCCGCGTCCCGCGCATCCTGCACGGACATGTCGAACGCGCTGTTGCGTTCCTTCAGGCGCGACACCAGCTCTCCAAGACGCGCGCGCCCCGAACCGCTCTCGGCTAAGATCTCGGCGATGCCCTCCGCCACCGCCGCGCGGTGGCGCCGGTCGCTCGCGCTGTGCCCGGTGAGGATCTTGTCCATGTCGATCTGTCCCGTCTTGGGGTCCCACGCCGCCTGCTGCATGGCGACGCGCATCAGGCGCAGCGCCTCGGCCGCGTCGCGGGCCTCCGCGTGGTGGCTCAGGCGCATGCGCGCGAGCGACTCCGCCAGGCGCACGAGCGACTCGAGCTGCCGCGGCGTCGCGGTGATTGTGCGCCTCCCGCCTCCCAGACGACGCATGTCCACGTACCCCTCCACTAACATCTCCGCCGCCTCGTCGTTGAGCACGGGCGTGTACGTCTTGCGCGCGTACGAGATGTAGTCCGTGAGCGTGGTCGCGTCCAGCGCACCCGTCGCGCGCGCCGGCGGATGGCGAAAGTGCAGCGACACGAGGTGTCGCGCTAAGCGGCGATCCGTCTCGGGGTTGGGCTTGTCCAGCACGAGGTAGATCAGGTCGAAGCGTGAGAGCAACGTGGGAGGCAGCTGGATGTTGTCGATGACGCTCATCGCGGGGTTGTACCGCGACCCGACCGGGTTCGCGGACGCTAACACGGAAGTGCGCGCGTTCAACACCGCGATGATCCCGGCTTTAGCGACGGAAACCGTCTGCTGCTCCATCACCTCGTGTAACGTCGAGCGCGCGCCGTCGGACATCTTGTCGAACTCGTCGATGCAGCAGATGCCGCGGTCGGACAGCACGAGCGCGCCGGATTCCAACACCATGTCCTTCGACTCGGGGTCTCGCGTGACGTACGCGGTTAAACCCACCGCGCTCGAACCCCGGCCGCTCGTGTAGATTCCCCGGGGCGCGACTTTGTTGACGTACGTCAAAAGCTGCGACTTGCTCACCCCGGGGTCGCCGACGAGGATCACGTTTATGTCCCCGCGCACCTTATTAGCGTTCGTGCCCTTGAACGTCTTGTGCGTCGCGCCGAACAGCTGACACAAAAGGCCCTTCTTCACCTCCTCCATCTCCCAGATCGAGGGCGCCAGGGACGACACCAAACGCTCGTACACGTCATCCGCTTTGCCGACGCGTTCCAAAAACGCGACGCGCTCGGGGGAAAACTCGGCGTCGGCGCCCGGACCTAAACTCGACGTCGGCGGATTTTCGGCCGCGTCCGGGTGCGAATTCTCGGCATTCTCGGTCGCCGCATCGTCGCCGCCTCCTCTCGCGGCGGCGTTCGCCCTGCGCTCCTCCGCCTCGAGGTCCTCGCGGTCCTCCCTGCCCGCGGTGTTCGCGATGCGGTGCGAGGCGTCCTTCCGCACGTGGATCACGTCCACGTACGTCTTGTACACCGCCTTCAGTATGCGCATGTTGGGCGCGGCTCGTATGGGCACCGCGCGATACACGCCGGTGATCTCCACGCGGTCCCCGGGCTTCGCCTCGTCCACTAACGAGTCGAAGACGCACATGGACACCGTGTGCGGGGTCTCACCCTCCGGGATCGCGTCCGGGGTCTCCTGCATCTTGATCTGCTGCTTGTTCGCGAACACGCACCGGTTGTGCACCAGCGTCATGGTTCCGATCGATTCGCAATCCGCGTTGCGGCATTTCAGCGGCGGCTCGTTCACCCTCCCGCGATCGACGAACGTCAAGTCCGGCGCGTCGCCGCACACCAGGCACTTGAAGTACGCCATCTTCAGGTCGGGGATCACGGACGAGCACCGCGTGACCATGCCCCGCACCGCCACTAACTTGTCGATGTCGCTCGGGTTCAAGTCCCTCATCGCGCGCGTCTCTTTCAAGTTGAACGTCCGCACCTGCACGCGCGTGAAGAGCTCTTCTCCAGGCGGAAGCACTCGTTCGGCGAAGTGCTCGTTCGCGACTTGGTCGAACAAAGGAACCATCTCCTGCGGGTACGACACGAGCTTATTGTACAACCCCGGGTCGTACGCCTCGAGGTGCTGGCAATCCAAATCGAGCTGGTAGTTCTCGCGCTCGAAGCACTCGACTAACGCGCGGTGGTAGTGCGGTAAGTCCGGCCTATTTGGGAGCTCGAAAAACTCCAAAAAACGCTTGAACCGCGCGCCGTCCTCGCGAACCTCCACCGTGGTGCCCCAGACCAACGTTCTTTGGTTTTCGTGATTGCCGTCGCCGTCGCCCGCGTCGCCCTGCGTGCCCTGCGTGCCGTACCCAAACACGTCGTCGGGGTCCACCACCGAGCGCGGCGCCGACGGCGCCGGCGACGGGAACGTGAACCCCGCCGGCGTGCCCATCGTGTTCGGCGCGCCCATCGGAGTTACCTCCGCGGCGGTCGCGCCGCGAGCCACCAAGGACGGGCGACGCGCGCTCCCGCCGCCCAGGTCGTTGCGCAGTGTCGTTTTCGCGGTGGGGGTTCCTGTGGTGGTTTCGTTGGAAGTTTTCGGGTGAGTCTCGGATCCGGAGATGATGTCGCCGAAAAAGCGTTGGACGTTTTCGATCGGCGCGGTGAGCGCCTTCGCGGGCGCCTGTCGTACCTCTGAACGAGCCCGGCGTGCGACGCGCGGGGACGGGCGTCTGCTTCTCCGGGGGCGAGAACAGGTCCAGGGGAGAGTCCATGGGCGTGGCCATCGGCTGCGACGGCGCCTGGCCCTGGGACCCGCCCGCGGACCCGGGCCCCGGCGTCGGCTGCGCCGAGGGCGCGCGGTGGTTCCGGGGGCTGCGCCGGGGCGACCGGCGCGGCACGGACGAGGGCGGGCCCATGGGCGCGGGGGTCATCTGCGCCGCGTCGTCGCCGCCTGCGATTGAGGTGGTCAGAGGATGCGCGGAACGGGTGGGTCAGGGGTTGCTCGGTGTGCCGAGATCGAGCGATCCGCGTGTGACAGACAAAGACGAGCGATTTTTGAACGAAGCGCGCGTTCGAGCGCGGGCACGGGACGCGAGGCGCGGGCGCGAGGCGTCGCCGGCGGACCAAACACGCACCTCCGACCGATTCCGTCGCGTCGTGCGTCGACCCGTCCATCGGGTGGTCGCCGTCGCCTTGCGTCGACATGGTGGCGCGCTCAGCCGCGCTCCGCGATCTGCCCGAACGCTGTTGGCACCCGAGGACAAGTTTGAGTTGCGCACCTCGACTGCTCGAGCGCGATGAGTTTCTTTCACGTTTCACCTTTCACGCCCGCGAAAAAACAGTTGGATTTCCGATTGACCACGACAGCGTTTCCAATCGCGTCGCCAGAGCGGGCGCGCGGTGGGCGCCGAGGCTCCGCGGCGCGTCCGGGATGTCCCGCACGACACGCGAAACGATGCGCGCGGGTAAAACGTGCGTGTTTCCCTCACCGCTCCCCGTTTCGACACATCCCGCGCGCGACGACCCGCGGACTGCCGCGTTTTCGGCAACCGCGACGCTTACTCACGCGAGCACGCTTCCCGACCCGTTCCCTCCTCACTCCACGACGCTCCAGCGCCGGCGAGCGCGTCGTACCCTCCGCGCACACCACGTTCGCGTGGGAGAAGCGCGCGTTCACGGAAGCGGGCCGGCGCGACGGCGAGGAAGACGCCGAGCGTTCCGCTCGACGCCGCGCCTCGGATCGCGATGGGATCCCGATCCCGATCGAGTCCGTCTCGCTCTGCGAAAAAAACGCGAGGACGCGCGCGGCTTTCCGCCGGTACGCGTCTACCGACGGCAGACTCGAGCCCGGGCGCGTGGTCCTGGCGCTGGGCGACCTCGGGCTGTTCGAGGACGACAAAGATTCGTGCGACTGCGAGGCTATCGGGCGACTCATCTTAAAACTTAGTCTCGGCGCGGAGCGCGACGCGGTTTCGGAACCGCGCTTCGCGACGACGGCGGATGTGCTCGCGCGGAGGAGACGGTCCTCCGCGAACGGGCTCGGCGTGCCCGGCGCGGGCGCGCCCGCGCTCGTGCCTCCGGAGCTGTTTCGCAACGAGACGCTGCGGCGCGTGTTCCGGAGCCGAGCGGGCCGAGTGGGCCCGGCGGGCCGAGTCGCCGACGCGAACGAGCGCGAAGATAAAAAAAACGAATCGGGCGACGCCGCGGACGTAGACGAATACCGTCTGAGCGCGTCGCAGTTCGTCGCGTGGTTGCGCGACGCGGGCCTTTTCGCGGGCCTTCGCGACGGGAAAAAGTCCGGTCTCACCGAAGCGGGCGCGCTGGTGCTCTTCGCGCGCGCGCGCGGCGAAGACAAAACAGTCGAGGAATCGTCGGACACGTCATCGATACGTCTCTCCGACGTTTCGTTGCGGTTCGCGCCCGATTTCGTCGCCGCGCTGGCGCTGTTCGCGACGGCGACGAACGAACCCGTCGAAGCCGTCGCCGGCGCGCTCGTGATGCGTCCGTCCGACGGCGACGACGGATCCGTCACGCACGCGTCGGGACAGTTCCGTCGTCTGCGCGCGTGCTTCGCGATGCTGGACGTCGAAAGGAGAGGTTTCGTGCGGAACGATCGCCTCGCGTCGGTGTTAGCCGCGGGCGACGCGTTTTCGCGTCGCGCGGCGCGCGGAGGCGATCTCGACGCCGCGGCGGCGTTTCTGCACGCGCGCGTGCACGAGCGCGCGCCCGAGCTGGGCTTCGTCGCGATGCGCGACGCGCGGGAAGGATACGTCAGTCTGCGCGAGTGCGAGGCGCACTTCCTCGCGGCGGCGAGGAGCGGGTTCGTGCCCGACGCGGCGGCGGCGGCGGCGGAGGAGGAGACTCGAAACGCCGAAACGTTTTTCGACGGCGTCGCGCGAAAAAGTTTGCGCGACGCGTCGACGACGTTCGAGCGGTTCTGCGCCGCCGGTTACGAGGCTGGGTTCGAAAGCGAGCCTCACCCGCTTCTGATGGACCTCGAGCGCTTCGAGCGCTTCGCCGCCGAGGCGCGTCTGTACGACGCGAAGCTGGCGTCCGGCGCGGCGCGCGTCGCGTTCGCTACGGCGGCGCGCGGCGCGACGCGAATCGACGTCTCCGGTTTTTTCTCGGCGGTTGCCTCCGTCGCGAGACACAAAGCGATGTCCCCGACGGACGCGGTCGAGTGCGTGAAGCGCGCGCGGACATCTAGACTGGCGGTCGTTGGTATCGGCGGGAACGACGAGCGGTTCGCGCCGGGTCGCGCGTTGGACGCGACGCCCTTGGAAAACGAAGACTTTCCGCGGAAATCGGTTCCCCGCCGCGCGCCGCGCCCCGACCCGGGCGCGCTTCGCGTCGCCGATCCCGGACGCGCCGCCGCTGTGTTGGATTTGATGACACGTTTTGGTCAGTCGTTTATCTCCGCGTCTTTCATGGCGTGTGTCATGGCGGACGTCGGCGCGTTCCACGGCGTGCCTCTCGTCGAAGCCGGCGCGGCGGTGGAGGGCGCGCGCGTTTTGTTGGCCTCCTCGGCGCCCGGCACGACTCGTGTCACCAGGGACGACTGCGTTTCCTTGATCTCCGCGCTGGCTGACATACGCGAGGCGCGTGTTCTGGATGGGTCGTTTCACGACCAGACCGAGGTTTCGGGTTCGATCCCGCAGAAGACGCGTGAGATGTACGCGTCGGACGCGCGTCTGCGCGGCGCGTACAAAGCGTGGGCGACGTTTGGATCCGGAGCTCGCGACGTTTTACGCTTTTCCACTACGAAGAATCGTACCCTCGATCACCCGCGATTCGCGTGGGAGCGGAGCGTCGCCGAGGCGGACGCGCGGAGTTTGGTAACGCCTTCGTGTTCGTTCACGGTCACGTCGGATTTGGGACCAAAAAGGAAAGAGAACCGCGACCCTGCGTTGGATGGCTCGAACGCGTTCGCGCCTCGCGTCGAGGTGTGCTCGCGCGGCCACGACGAGGGAGACCCGCGCGAAGGGTACGTGCGGTTCCGCGTCGATCCGGTTGCGAGCGGCGGCGCGGATTGGCCCGACGAAGCGCAGCTCCTCGGCCGGCGCGTCGACTCCGGCCTGGACCGCACGCGTCGCGCGCGCGTACCGGACGCGCGGCGCGTCGCGTTCGGTACCGCGCACGCCTCGCGCGCCGCCGCCGCGCGCGCCACCGCGCGCGCGCGAGAGAGAGGCGACGCGCTGGGTCTCCCTTCGCTCGGCACCGCCGGCGCCGACGAGGGCCGGTGGGAAGCGATTCACGGCGACGCGGCGGCCAAGCGCGCCGGCGACGTTGGCGCGTCGTCGTCTCCCGCGATCGGCATGTCCCTCGAGTCGTTCAAGACGCTCATCGTCCAGGCGGGCCTCACCGGGGACGGACGCGAACGAAACGACAGAGGCGCGCGAAGAAGCGCGTCTCGTCGTCCGTTCACGGCGGCGGCGGCGGAGGCGGCGTTCGCGACGGCGCGCGCGGGCGACTTTCGCGTTCGCGAGTTGAGCTGGGGCGCGTTCCTGGACGCGCTCGCGCTCGTGGCGTCCGCCACCGGGCGCACGCTCGGGGACGTCGCGCTTCGCGTGCGCGAGGTCAACCAGCCTCTGTGTTTCGAAGGACGCGCGCCTCCCGTCCCGAGGGTCACGTACGTTCCCGAGCCGCCGCGCGTCGCAAGGACGCGCGAAGATCGTAATCGCTTCGACGTCGACGCTTTCGCGCGCGCGTGCGACGAGGCGCACGTTTCGATGCGTACGTCCTCCGCCCATCGGCGCGGTGCCGCTCACAGTGTCGAGGAGGAGGAGGAGGAGCGACGACGACGCGAACACCGAGAAGAAGAAGCGTCGCGGCACGCGACGGACGACGACGACGACGACGACGACGACGGGAAAAGAAGAGACGAAACCGACGCTCGCAGTGCGACGTCGGCGGAAGTCTTCTTCTCGGAGCCTTCCGTCGTCGCTCCTTCGTCGCCCGAAGGTCTCGCCTCGACGTGGCGACAACACACGTCCAAGTTGGACCTAGGGACATCGCTCGTCGCGTCGTTGCGCGCGTCGGAGTATTACCGGCGGGCGCGAGGGTAGCGGCGCGATACATTTTGTTCCGTCGGGCTGAATCCAATCACACCACGTCGCGTTTGGCATTCCCCGGGACACGCGAAAAAGGAAGTGCGTTTCGGGTCGCTGCGCAATTTTCTCCAGACTGGTTTTACTGCCGCTGCGTCGTTTTCCCTTTATCCAAAAAACTCTCGCTTTTTTGCGACGTCGCATCGCGCTCTTATCGCGCCCCGCCGCTGCCGCGCGTGCGCACTTGACGTACGCGCGCTTCGTCGTTCGTATTACTCAAAATGGCCGCTATGAGCGTGACTATGGCGGGCCTCGCGCCCGTGGGGGTGAAGCAGACCCGCGTCTCGCGCGCGTCGCGCTCGGCGATGCCCGTCAAGGCGTCGCTCGGCTCCAACTTCACCGCGGGCGGCCGCGTTGATTTCAATGGCCAGCAGCTCAGCCTCGGCGTGGCGCCCGGCTCCCGCAAGGCGGGCTCCCGATGCGTCACCTCCATGGCCGCGAAGGTCGCGGGGTACATCAAGCTCGCCATCGAGGCCGGAAAGGCGAACCCCGCCCCCCCCATCGGTCCCGCGCTCGGTGCCAAGGTGCGTTGCCCGGACCGACACATCGCGCGCACGGCGAAAACGAGCGATGCCGTCCCGTAGCGTGGCGAAAATGCGTCACGACGCACGCCACCGGCGGACGCGACCCCTCGCCTCGGGACGCGCAAAAACACGAGCGGCGTGCGGCGCACGCGTTCACGACACGCATGCGCGACGTGCGCTCGCGCGCGGGCGGCGTCGTCCCTTCGCGTCGCCGCGCGCCCCGCGCGCGCTGCGCCGGAACCCTAAACCCTCTCGCGTTCGCCACGTCTCGCGACTGACGCCTCTCGGCTCTCTTTTTCTCGCCTTTTTTCCTCATCGTCGTCGACGACAGGGTGTGAACATCATGATGTTCTGCAAGGAGTACAACGCGCGCACGGCGGACCAGCCCGGCATGATCATCCCCGTCGAGATCACCGTCTTCGAGGACAAGTCCTTCACGTTCGTGCTGAAGACCCCTCCCGCGTCGGTGCTCCTGAAGAAGGCCGCGGGCATCGCTAAGGGTTCGGCGCAGCTCGAGAAGGTGGGCTCCATCACCAAGGAGCAGCTGGCGGAGATCGCGACGATCAAGATGCCCGACTTGAACGCGCACAAGCTCGAGTCCGCGATGCGCATCGTCGCCGGGACCGCGGCGAACATGGGCATCACGATCGACGGGTGGGACATGGAGACGAGCCAGCGGGAGTTCCGCGAGGAGAAGGCGGCGCTCTACAACATGAACCCCGACGACTTGAAGATTGCGTGAAAGGATTACGCCCGCGCGCGGCGCGCGTGACTTAGAGACAGGCGAACGACCCACGCGCACCAGTAGAGGAGTAGACGGGAGGACATTTTTTGCTGTGCACATATCATACATCCCACGCGCGTCGCCGTCCGAAGATGCGGAGAAGATGCGTCGTCGTCGTCGTCGCGTCGCGCGAATGAAAGAAGAGACGTCGCGAAATGCTCTCGTGTCTATATTTAAAGCGCGCACGTTCTAAACCAAACCCGGAACCAGGAGGACCCCCACCCTCAGGCCCGTGTCCGTGTGTGTTCCGACGTCCGAACGTCCGCGCTCGCTACTCTCGGCGGCGCGGAGGCAAAGCTCCGCGCGCGCCAAAAAATCAGTCGGCGAGCCGGCGTCCCGCCGGCCCACCCTCCGACCCCCCCCTCTTTCCAATCGCCTTTTCGCGCTCACTTCTTGAGCTCGCGGTGCAGGGTGTGCTTGCGGAGGTACGGGTTGTACTTCATGAGCTCCAGGCGCTCGGAGGTGTTGCGGCGGTTCTGCGGGCGAGCGAGCGACGAGAGGGGAGGATTCGGCGAACGGCGTCAGTTTCGCTTCGCGTTTTTTTTTTTTCGACTCCAAACCGGGGCGCGTCGTCGTCGTCGTCGTCGCCTTCGAACGCGTCGTCGTCGTCGTCTCGAGACTCGCGAGCGGACGTCTGACACGCGGCGGCGTCGCCTTCTCTCGCGCGTCGTCGTCGACGGCTTCGCGTCCCGCGCGCGAGCGCTTTCGATGACGCGTCGCGTCGCGGTCGAGCTCTTTAAGGACGAAAAGGCTCGTCGAAAAACCAAAGCCCTGTCGATAGGGTTTCGCGTCACGCGTTCGCCGACGATGCCGATTTGCGCGCTGCTTTATCCACCGGGTGTCGGGCGCTGCGCCGCGCGCGAGCGTCTCGGGGACGCGAAACTGCCGGGGACCCGCTCGCGTACCTTCTGGGACATGTAGCGGGACATGCCGCCGACGCCGGAGGCCTTCTGCTCCGTGCACTCCAGGGTGATTGTGAGGCGCACGTCCTTCTTCTTGGACGCAGCCATCACCTGAAGCGACCCGCGGGAGGGCGCGGCGACGGGCGCGCGGAACGAGGCGATGCCGGACTGCACGCGCGAGGAGAGCGCGGCGGGGCGGGCGGTAGTCATGGAAAGAGCCATGCTTTCGGTTGGCGGCGGTCGAACGAGGTCGGCGCGCTGCGGAAGTGCGCTCGCCGGCGCGCGCCGTGCGCCTACGCATCCTTCGGCGTTTCGCGAAAGGCGACATTTCGGTTTTAGCAGACTAAAATCACACTCGATTGGCACAAAAAAGTCGATTTCGCGCGCCTGGGGAAAAAGCGAGACGTGTCGCCAGCGAGAAGTTTCTTTTCCACGTGCTCTGCTCTCTGCGTTTTTCGTCCCGACACAACCAACCGCACGCCCGCGAGACCGTGGCAACGAGAGACCGCCCGTCGTCGTCTCGCGTTCGCCTCGCGCGTCTCTCGTCTTCCGCGCGCGCCAGAAGGTGGTCGCTCTGACCTGGAAAGCGGCGGGCATGGCGGAGGCGACGGGCGACGAGGCGACGATGGCGAGATCGAGCAGCGCGTCTTCGTTCAAGGTGTACACGCGCACGGGCGACGGCGGGTCATCGTGCCTGTTCAACATGGAGCGCAGGGACAAGGACGACACGGTCTTCGAGGCGCTCGGGGAGGTTGACGAGGTGGGCGTCGCCGTGGGGATCGCCAGGACGTTCGTGGAGGAGGCGTGGCGCGGCGACGGCGGGTTCGGCGCGCGGTCCGGTCCGAGCGACGCGAACTGCGAGTCGAATCTCGGAGAGACGCCTTCGGCGTTGGACGGGTTGTCTCTTCGCGCCGCGTTCGAGCCCCTCGAGCAGAGACTCGCCGAGATCCAGAGCCGGCTGATGGACGTCGGAAGCGCGGTCGCGACGCCGCTGGACAAGAGCAGCGAGAAACAAAAGTCCCGGGTTCGATTCGCGGACAAACACGTCGACGTCGTCGAGGCGTGGATCGACGAATACGACGCGCATCTTCCGCCGCTCGCGAATTTCATCTTGCCCGGCGGCGGGCGCGCGGCGGCGTTTCTGCACCAGGCGCGAACGGCCGCGCGCCGAGCCGAGCGGCGGGTCGTGCCTCTCGTCAGGGACGGGGACTGCGACGCGGTGGTCACAAAGTACCTGAACCGTTTAAGCGACTTCCTGTACACCGCCGCGCGGTTCGCCGCCGCCGCGTTCGGCGCGAACGAAACGACCTACTGCAAAGCCAGGGAGTGATGACGCGATTTTTTTTTAATGACGCGCGAGCGGTCGTGAGCAGACACTCTCTGCACACGGTCGGGAACGATAGATACTACCTCTACATAGACACATACTTTCTATATATTACGCGTCTCGCATCGAACGCTCTTGTGTATAATACACGGCATCACAGCAGCGTTTTGCTCAGCTCCGCTACCGTGCGGATGACGAAATCGTGACTGGCGTCCAAGTCGTCGGCTTCGTGCGCGCCCCACGCGCAGCCGAGCGCCATCATGCCGGCGGCTTTCGCGGCGGCGCCGTCGCTGGGCGAGTCGCCCACGTACACGCACGTTTCCGTGTCCCAGCCGTTTTCGCGCGCGATGGCGATCAAACCCGAAGGGCTGGGTTTTGGGTCAGACACGTCATCCGCGCCGAGCACGGTTTTGAAGTACTTCTCGGCGTCGTTCGCGGCGACGACGCGACGCGCGTACGCGCCGCACGCGTTGGACAACACAGCCTGCGCGCCGTTTTTGCGTTCGTGAAGCGCTTTGACGACGTCACGAACGCCCGCGTAGAAGCCCGCTGTGTCGGTGTCCACCAGCCGCACGTAGTGCTCGTCGAAGCGCGCGCCCAGGCGTTTCCCGACGGGGTCCGACGGGTCGCCCGCGGCGTGCCACGCCATGCGCTCGGGGGTGGGGTACCGCGTGCCTCGCTTGTACTGCGCGAGGTCGATGGGCGGGAGGCCAGCCTCGACGAGCACCGCGTTCGTGGACGTGAACCCCAGCGACGTGGAGTCGGCGAGCGTGCCGTCCACGTCCCACAGCACGGCTTTCGCGCCGGCGAAACGCGCGGCGAGGCTCGACATGGCGTCGACGCCGTCGCGAGCCCGGCCCTGACTCGCGCGGGCGCGCGTCGCGCAACCCCGAGACGCCGATCTCCGAGAGGACGGACACGCGAGAGGAGCGCGGGACGCTTCGACGGACGCGCGACACGAAACGCACGCCGCGGTCGACATGCGTCGGCGCGAGTGAGCCGACGACGCGATCGTGGCGACGACGACGCGTCTATTGGTTCCATGCTGACATGAATGGCGTTGTTCGTTGCTTTTTTACAGCGTTCACAGTTCCACACACGTCGTCTACGATCACGACGCGTCTCATCACGTCGCCGCCTCCCCCCGGACGCGCGCCAGCAACCCGCTGTTCAGCGCTCTTTCCGTCTCCGTCATGGGGAACACGGTTTTCCTGGTCTGGTTATCCCGCATCTGTGCCTCGAGCTCGGCGAGGTGCGCGACGCGCGCCGCGCGCGCCTCGGCGACGGACGTCTTCTCCACCAAATCCAGCGTGTCGACGACGCGCGAAAACCGTTCGTGACGCCGTCGCGCCTCAGCTCTTTCGCGGTCCAGCCGTTCCTGCTTCGCGCGGATCTGCTCCGCGAGCTCCAGCTTGGTGCTTCGCGCGAGCAAAAGCGCGCGCTCGGCGTCTTCTCGTTCGCGCGCCGCCGCGCGCGCGTCCGCGATGGCGGCGTTCCGCGCGATCATCTCCTCGGCGTAGTACCGGCGCTCGCTGATGGGCTTCGACGCGTCCCCGACAAAGAGCTTATTTTGCTTATCCTTCACCGCCTGGATGTTCGCGAGGTACTCCGCCTCCTGCTTCGCCAGCTTCTCCGCGTACAGGCGCTGGTACATCAGGTCATCCTCCGCCTCCTTCTTAGACTGCTCCTCGCGGATCCGAAGCGTCTCCTCGTTGGAAGCCTTGAGCGTCGCCGTCTCCGCCGCCACGCGAGCTTTGGCCTCGGCGTCGGCGACGACTTTCGCGCGATACTGCGCGGCGAGCGCTCGGCGAAGCGCGGCGTCCTCCGCCTTCTTCGCCTCGATCTGCGCCTCCAACCGAGCCGTCTTGTCGCGCATCTGCGCTCTTCTCTCCTCCTTGAGCTTCTCCGTCGCCGCGGCGGCGCGCTCCATCTTCAAAAGCTCCTCTTGTTTCCACCGTTCCAACAAACGCTCCTCCTCCGCCTTGTACGCGCGCTTCGCCTCGAGCTCAGCCTTTTTCGCATCCTCCTTCACCTTGGTCTGCGCCGCCAGCGCCGCGGCCATGGCCTTCTGGCCGGCGCGCTTCTTCGCGAGCGCCTCCGCCGCGAGCCGCTCGCCCTCGCGCGAGTGCCACTTGGAGATCTCCGCCCACTCGTCCTTGACGCCGTTCGGGTCGAACCGGCGATTGGCAGACGGCGCCGCGGCGCTCGGCGCGCTTTTCGTTTGCGCGCCAATCGGTTGGCGCGAGGCGTCCGCGCGCTCCGCCTCGAGCCTCGCGGCGATGCGCGCCTCGAGCGCCTTGATCTCGGACTCGCGCGTGGAGCCGTTGTGCGTCATGAACGCCACCACCTCCTCGCCGACGATGTCTTGCGCGAGCGTGTCTCCCTCGCCCGCGAACGACGCGCGCATCTTGCGCACCAGGGTGTCCGTCAGAGCCTCCTTCATGGAGGCGAGATCGGCGGTGTCCACGCGCGAGGTCTGCGCGTCGGGGTTCGGGGGGGAGGGAACGAACGAGAACGGTCGTCAGTCGGCGTCGAACACGTTTGGGGTCGGTCGTCGCGGAGACGCCTCGGAGCGTCTGCGCGAGCGTCAGGTCGCGACGCGGCGTCGTTCGAGCCCGAACGCGGGGTCGGTCACGAGAATTGGTCCCAATTTGGCAACGCGACGGGCGGGTGCGTCGCTCATCGGTCGTCGCCGCCGTACGTCGGATGCGCGCAACGATCCGCGAACGACACGCACCTTCTCTGTTTCCGGTCGGGACGCATTAAACGCGTCGGCAACCGCGGTGGCCATGGTCCGTGGTCGAACGCGTGTCGGAAGCGCTCGTCGGAGTGCGTGCGATGGGGGCGGATTGCGGGAGCTGGAGCTTGAACTCCGTCGACACCGGGGGGCGATTCGGCGGAGAAAAATTTTTCGCGCGCGACGAGCCGACGACTTCTCACGACGCGTCCTCAGAAACCACGCGGCGAATTCCTCGGTTCCGGCAACCGCGCCCACACACCTCCGACGCGCAGTCGCCGCGCTTCGCGTTCCGCGCGGAGTCCACCGCGACACCGTCCCGCGTGCGCTCGAGGAGAGCCTCCTCTAGGGCCCGCCAGCCGACCACCATGGCGGCGATGGTCGCCGTCGCGCCCTCGGCGACGACGATTCGAGGAGCAGGCTCGTTCGCGCGATCCTCGCGTCGGCGCGCGAGCGCGTCGGCGAGCGCGTCGCCTCGCCTCGCGCCGCGCGTGCCGCGCCAACTCCGCCCGACTCCCTCTTCTTCGCGCGCGCGCGTCCGCGTGTGCCGAGAGGCGCCCCGCGCGGTGAAGACCGGCCCCGACGATGTGAAGGTGTCCAGCGAGGATGGCGAGATCCGCGGGTCCTCCTCGGGGGACCCCGCGAGCTCGGTCATCAACGACGCCGCGGACGTCGACGGGACGCACTGCACGCTCGAGGAGGGCGCGGTGGAGTGCACGACCGAAGAGACGGACGTCGGCGGGGTCGGCGGCGAGGGCGGCGGCGGCGGCGGCGACGGGCCCGGAGGCGGCGGATCGGGAGGCGGCGATCCGGGCGATCCTTCCGGATCCGACGGCGCGTCCTCGCCGGCTTCCGAGCTCGGAATCGCGTTCGCGGGCTGGGCGGCCTCCGCGGCCGAGCGCGCGACCCGCGCGGACGTCGCCGCGGGCCTCTCCGGGAGCGCGCGCGTCGCGGCAGCCAGCCTGTTCGGCATAAACCTCGCCACCGCCACGCTGGTGCGCGCGGCGGCGGGGAGACGAGAACCGCGGCGAGACGCCGCGGATGCCGCGCCCGCGGCGCCGGCGGCGCCGGCGCCCGCCGTCGCGGCGGCTCCCGGGACTCGAACCTCCGACTCTGCCGAGAAAGCTTCGGAAGACGCGCGGCTGGACGCGGCGGCTCGGCGCTGGGAACGCGAGGAGGCGCGTCGCCGCGCCGCCGCGCACTTGGCGGAGGCCTCGGTGGACGAGTCCGTGGACGCGGTGGTCGCCGCCGTGGGCGCGGCGCTCGCGCAGAAGGCGCAAAACGAGAGGGTGTTCGAGAAGGCGAAGGCGAACGTCGGAATGAATTCGACGGAAGGGGAGCCCGCGGGATTAACCGCGGGCCCTTCCGAACAAAGCGCGACCGCCCCGGCGCCGGCTCCAGTCGGGATCACCGCGCTCGGGTCGGTGACCCCGGCGTCGAGATCGGCGTCCGCGGACGACTCCGTGACCTCGGCGAGAGTCTCGTCTTCCCAGACTAATAACGCCGCGCGAGACGACCGAGAACAGTCGACGAGAGCGAAAGAAGAGACGAACGCGTCGTCTCGCGACGCTCAAGACTCCGAAGCGGAAAAGCTCGCGTCGTCGGCGCGCGGCGTCGCTTTCGCCGTCATCCCCGGCGACGCGACGGACCCGCGCGTGGTCGCCGCGCTTCGCGAAGCGGCGGAGGCGCAGGTGGCGGCGGCGGCGGCGATGCGCGCGGCGGCGGCGGCGACGCGCGCGGCCGCCGAGGCCACGGACGCGGCGCAGAGGCTGCAGAACGCCATCGCGAGCGGCGAGGACCCGGGGTACGAAGAGCGCGGAGGCGGCGGCGAAGACGCCGCGCCGTCGTCGACTGCGTCGCGCGCGGCGCGCGCGCACGCGCGCGCCGCGGCGGAGGCTTCGGCGACGGCGGAGCGCGCCGCGTACCCGTACCGCAGTCGCGAGACGCGCGATTACGCGGACACCGACCACCCCGACGGCGAAAGCGACAAAAGCGTTTTGCGTTCGTCGGAGAAGGCGGGGTCGCGCGCTGCGCGCGCGGCGGCGCGCGCGGCGGCGCGCGCGGCGGGCGCGGTGGGCGCGGGCGTGGCTCAGGGCGTTTCTCGCGCGGTCCCCGCGGTGGCGTCCGGGATCTCCTCCGCGGTGGAGACGCACGGCCCGGGTTTGCGGCGCGGTGCTTCGTCGCTCGGCGCGGAGTTTAAGACGTTCGTGCGCCGAGCCTGGGACGGCGTCGACGAGACGGTGGTGCGTCGCAACGGGCGGAGCGAGACGGTGCACCGTTTGGGCGTTAAAGAGCGGCTTGGCTCGGCGTTCGCGAAGCTGCGAAAATTCTCCGGTCTGTACCGGGGGCACGATTTGGAGGACGCGAAGCGCGGCGATACGAAGAAGAGGGCCACCGAAGAGAAGAAGGCGGGGGAGGAGAAGAAGGCGGCCAAGGCGTAATTGGACGTGCGCGTTACAGAGAGACGCGCGTCGAGCGCGTGACCGCGCGTTTGATCGCGCGTTGTAGTTACGAGCATCCGTTACGAGAAATTCCAAATAGTTTCAGACACGAGTGACGAGCGCGTTTTTGACCGGATTCGACACTTTGATGGACTCGCAGTCTGCGACTTCACGCCGCGAGTGGACGAAAAACAGATCTCGATTCAAAAACTCCCTGATGATGAGGTTCCTTGAGGTCGGACGTTCGCCTCGCGCAGCCGGCACAGTCGCTCGCGCGCCGCCGCGTCGACCGAAGCACGCGCCGCGCCCCGGTCACCCCGCGTCCGCGCCCCGCGTCCGCCCCGAGTCGGATCGCGTCTTTGCCTCGGCGAGAGATCCGCCGCCGGCGTCTCTCAGAGAGCGTTTAAATCTGCGATCGCGGCGTGCCGAGGCCCCGCGCGTCTCCGCTCCCTTCCGCACGCTCGTTCGGACCGCACACGCCGCGGCCGGTGACGTCCTCGCGCGCCGCCTGATTGTCAGTCGCCATGTCCGAGGGCGAGCAGACGTACGGCTCCATCTCCCTGATCGGCCGCGGCGCGCCCGCGCCCGGCGCGGTCCGCTTCGATCGCGACAAGGTGAGCTGGAAGAAAACCGGCGGCGGGCGCGCGGTGGACGTCGGCAAGGATGAGATCGAGTCCATGACGTACGCGGCGGTTCCCGGTGGGGTGGTGGTGACGATTCGCCGGGCGGGCGATAAGGACACGGTGAAGCTGAAGGGGTTCCGGGGGTCGGAGTTGGCGTCGCTGCGAGATCTTTGCCGGAAGAACTACGCGCTCGACCTGACCAAGACGGAGGCGCAGATCAACGGCAGGAACTGGGGCGAAGTCGGCGTGACGAAGACCGCGATTACCTTCGCGGTGGACGGCAAAGACGCCTTCGAAGTGGCGACGAAAAACATCGCGGCTGTGTCTCTCGCCACCAAGCACGAGGTGGTGATGGAGTTCCACATGGATGACGTCGCGCAGCAGTCGAACAAAGACGCGCTGGTGGAGATGTCCTTTTACGTCCCGCCGACGTCCGAGCCGTGGGGCGTGGATGAGTCCGAACAAAACCCCGAGACCGATGAAGAAGAACGCACGGGCGCTAAGAATCTGCAAGACGCCATCTTAGCCGTGGCGGACGTCGCGACGGACACCGGGACGCCCATCGCGGAATTCGAATCCGTTTCGTTGGTAGCGCCGCGCGGTAAGGTCGCCGTCGAGCTTCACGCGCAGTTCATGCGCCTCAGCGGCGCGGCGGCGGACTTCAAGATCCAGTACGGCGCGTTGCAGCGCGTGTTCTTGTTGCCGAAACCCAACTCGGCGCAGACGTACGCGGTGATGCACCTCGACCCGCCCATCCGCAAAGGCCAGACGTTCTACGCGCACATCGTCGCGCAGTTCAACCAGAACGAGGAGCTCGAGATTGAACCCGCGCTGGACGACGAGACGCGCGCTAAGTTTCCCAACTTGGAGGAGGGCACGTACGAGGGTCCCTCCGGGGACGTCTTCGTGCGTTTATTGAAAGCCATCGGTGGGTGCAAGCTCACGCGCCAGGGCCAGTTCACCGCCGCGGACGGCGGGCACGCCGTCAAGGCGTCCAACAAAGCCGAGGTCGGGCACTTGTTCCCGCTCGAGAAGTCTTTTTTTTACCTGCCCAAGCCCGCGACGCTGCTGCACTACGCGGACGTCGAGTCCGTGGAGTTCGAGCGGCACAGCGGGCCGCACGCCGCCGCGACGCAGCGCACGTTCGACGTTTTGGTTTCCATGCGCGGGGGCGGCGCGCACACGTTCCACGGCATCCCCAAGAGCGAGTTCCAGAACCTGGTCAACTTCCTCACGGCGAAGCATCTCAAGATTTCCAACGTGGACGCCAACGCGCGCGCCGACGCGCTCATCGACGACGACGACGAGGAGGACCACCACGCCTCGCGTTTGCGTTCGGAGGTGGACGAGGACGGGCACGGCGGGTCTGATTCAGAAGAGGACGAGGACTTCGCCGCCGGGTCGGACAGCGAGAGCGACGGGGGCGAGCCCACGGACGAGTCCGGGAGCGAGTCGGCGAGCGACGAGAGCGACGACGAGAAGCCGGCGAAGAAGAAGGCTAAGAAGTCTCCGAAGGCGAAGGCTTCGAAGAAGAAGGCCACGAAGAAGAAGAAGGACCCGAACGCGCCTAAGCGTCCGCTCTCTTCGTACATGATCTTCGCGGGCGAGACGCGCGCTTCGATCGTGGCGGAGAACCCGGGCGCGTCCATCGGCGAGGTTGGCAAGGCTCTCGGCGCCAAGTGGAAAGCGTTCTCCGCCGAGGAGAAGGCTCCGTTCGAAGCCAAGGCGCGCGACGCGAAGGTTAAGTACGAGGAGGCGATGAAGGCGTACAAAGCGAGCGCTTCCGCGGGGAGCGACGGGGAGGACTCCGACGAGGGCGGGTCCGACTCGGAGTGAGAAGGACGTCCTTGCGAGGAGCTGGAGGACGCGAAGCGCGAAGCGAGAGAAGCGAGAGAGCTTTAAGCTTCCGGAAATATGTACCTGAATCGGTATGAGTTTTGCACGCTGTCTCACGCCAGCACTCACGTCTCCGACCCACGTTCATCGAGCGACGCATCATTGATCATCGCGTAACAACAACGCGACGCGCGCGATTTGTCCCGGGCGTCACGCTCTTTCTCGACCATGGCGATCGATGACGGCGACCTGATCGACCCCGACCCGGAGGCGCGCCGCTCGACTCTCGGCGCGTCCGCGTGGCTCGACCACTGCCGCGAGGCGGACGCGTTCCTGCTCGACGCGCTGAAAGTGCTGGACGGGGACCAATCCAGCGCGAAGGTGTCCGCCGCGAGGAAGAAGGAGACCGCCTCGGTGGCGCGCGCGCTCGAGCGCGTGCGCGTGAACGTCACGTCCCGCCCGAACGAGACGCTGGTGAAGATGGCGAACGTCGGCCACGAGGAGTACGTCAGGCAGTGCGATGAGGCGAAGCGCGCGTTGGAGCACGCGGTCGACGTCTTGGAGCGCCCCTTCTCCGAGGATGGCGACGGGATGATCCTGGACGGCGTCGGGTCGACCCGCGGCGTTTCGGAGCGACGCGCGCTCGTCGCGCAGGGTCTGCGGAGGGCGCGCGCGGTCGTGTCCCGCGTCGCGCCAAACACAGACGTTCGCGCGTCCGCGGATCCCGGCGGATCCGACGCGAACAAAAAGAGATGTTCGAAACCATCTTCGACGACGACGTACCGCCTCGCGTACATGGACATCAAAGGCCTCGCCGAGCCTACGCGGCTGGCGCTTCAGCTGGGCGGCGTGCCGTTCACGGAGACGCGCGTGTCGTACGAGGACCTGTCTTTGGCGCGTACAAACGCGGACGCGTCCACCTCGCTCCCCTTCGGGCAGCTCCCGACGCTGTCGGTGGAGGAGACCGTCTTCGCGGAGGACGGCGATGGCGTCGTCAAAAACGGCGTCGTGAAGACATCAGTCTTTGGGCAATCCGCCGCGTTGCTCCGGTACGTCGGCCGGAAGACGAATCTTTACCCCGTGGACGACGAGAGGCAGCTTCGCGTCGACGCGGTGGAGGAGTGCCTCGCGGATCTGCGCAAGACCTTCACTCCGCTGTGGTACGCCAACGCGCTGCCGCGCGACCCGACGAGCGGGGCTTTGTCTTTGGCGACGGCGCTTTCCGAGTCGCAAAAAAAAGGCGCGCTCGATTCCGTGCGGGACACGCACTTCCCCGCGCGGCTGAGGCAGATCGAGGCGCTGTTGGGGTCACGAGCCGGACTACCGTGTGATTTCTCGGATAACGAGAAAGACGAGCCAAACGCCTCCTCCTCCGGTCCGTACGTGTGCGGCGCTTCTATGACGATCGCCGACCTCTCGCTGTACGTGTTGTTGGACGGCCTCGAGGCGGACGCGACGCATAAATACTGCGCGCCGCTGGCGACGGGGTTCGTCAAAGCTTTCGTCGAGAAAGAGTGTCCGCGACTGAAACGGCTGTACGACGCGGTGCGAACCGATGCGCGCGTCGAGCGGTGGAACGAAGAGCGGTGGGGCATTCGGCAATAGAGACATAGGCGTCGTAGGCGTTATTAAAACGCCGTCGCGTTATGGTATTTCACGCGGCGACGAAAGAAGACTTGAAAGCTTTCTTTGAGTAGATTTTAAAGACTCCAAACAAAGACTCATACAACAAACAAACGCGTCCCCTAAACTCACGGCCTCGGCAACCCCACGGCGATGGTCCCGAAGTACAGCACCGTCGCGCAGAGCACCGCGCTGACGAAGTTGACCATGGAGTTGCTCAGGAAGTTTAAACCGGAGACCTTGGTGACGCTCGGGCCGGGCTTACTCACCATGCGCTCGCGCTTGGAGCAGTACCCGGAGAACTGCACCGTCGCGCCCAAAACAGAGTCCACGAGCGACCCGACGATTCCGGCGCCGGCGCCGATGGCGAGCACGGGCCACTGCGTCGCGAAGCGAAGCGCGAGCTCGAACCTTCCCGTGACCAGCGGCACGATCAAACCCCCGAGGTAGAACGCCAGACCGACCGCGAGACCCCCCGCGCCCGACGCGACCAAACCGAGAGGCGTGACGCCCCCGTTGGTGCCCGGTTTCACGACGGTGTTTGGACTGGTGATGAGCCGCGGCGGGGTCGCTGAGAGGACGCCCAGCTCGCTGGCCCATGTATCCCCCCCGCAGCAGGCGTAGTACCCGATGAACGCCGCCGCGAGCGGCGTCTCGAACGCGTTGGTCACGCCGAGCAGGTGTTCCGGCCCGCCCGTGGCGAACGCGTAGCCCATGGCGAGGAACGTGGGCACCAAACCGTTGGCGAGCACCTGAATCCAGTTCCTCGCGCCGCCCTCCTTCCCCTTCTCGTGGTGCTCGTCGACCCTGGCCTTGATTTTGGACCCGACCCGGGTCATCGCGCTGCTGGCGAAGAAGAAAACACCGAGCGTCAAGCCGAAACGCACGCCCGCGTACAGCGTGCCCCACCCGACCAGCGCCGCCGACGCGGCGCCGCTCGCGTCGAGCGATCCGCTCTTCAAACCTCGCGCCGCGAGGCCGACGCCCAGCGCGAGCGACCCGACGACGCGTATGGTGTTCCAGATGCCCCACCCTGGGTCGCGCACGTGGATCGCCACCAGCGCGACGAGCGCGATTAAAAGCGTGCGTTTCGAGCGTTTCTTTCCTTCCACAGAGACGTCGGAGTCGGTCTTTCGCGCGAAGAGCTCGGCGCGAATGAGCGCGACGGCGTCGCCGACGGTTTCGCATCCGCCCGCGTCGATCGAATCTGACGCGATCGAGTCGGACGGACGGGGCTCCCAGGGCGCCGGGTCGGGAGAGTCGTTCGAGTCCGCCGCGTCCGCCGCGTCGCCCGCGGACGCGCGAAGACGCGCGGAGCGGCGCGGCGCGTGCGCCGGGGCGAGCGCGGCCGGGCCGCCGAGTGTCGCGGCGCGGCGTCGCGACGAGCCTTCGTGCGCATCGGACGATTCGACGAACCGTCGAGCGGGCATGGCGCCGCGCGGACGGAAGAGCCCTCCGCGTCGCGCGGTTTTCGGATGCACCGAGACCCTCGCGCGAAACGCCACGGTCGAGGGCAACATCGACGGCCGGTGGGTGGCCGGGCGCAGCGCGTGCGCGTGCGCTGACACACTGCGCTGTCAGCGCGCTGACTCACCACCTCGCGGTTCGCAGATACGCCTCGAGGCGCCCGATCGAGGCGCGTCGATCGACGGCATCGACCGGGCTTCCGGCGCGCGCTCAAAGGCGTTTTCGGCGACGCTTGTTGAAAGCCTCGTAAAAAGTACCATTATTCTGGCTTTCATCACAACGACGCGCGTGAACGGAGCGCCATTCGCCGCGATGGTCGGCGTGGCAGCGCGCGGGATCAAGGTGAGCGGGCGCAAGAGAAAGCATGACCTCAGCGCACAAGCGGGTGTCGCCATTTCGGACTTGCCCTTCGACGTCACCGTCTCGCTTTTTGAAAAACACCTCCCCGACCCCGCGGACCTCGCGATCCTTCGCGCGGTGAGCCGCGGGATGCGCGACGCGGTGGACGCGACCGGGCGGAAGATCGAGGCGTTCGATGAAGAGGATGCCGCCGAGCGCGGTTATTGGAACACGCTCAAGTGTCTGCGTCGACGAGGTCGACTGCATGAAGAGTGTCTCGTGTGCGCCGCAGCGGCGAGGATCGGAGATCTCGAGGCGTTGCAGGCGCTGCGCTCGGAGAATTTCCCGTGGGACATGTTGACGTGCGAGTTCGCGGCGAAGGGCGGCCACCTCGAGACGCTGAAGTGGGCGCGCGCGAACGACTGCCCATGGAACGCGACGACGTGCACGTGCGCGGCGTTTGGTGGCCACCTGGAGGCGTTGAAGTGGGCGCGCAAGAACGGATGCCCGTGGGACGAGGGGACGTGCTGGGCCGCGGCGAGGGGTGGCCACCTCGAGACGCTGAAGTGGTTGCGCGCGAACGGCTGCCCGTGGACCGAGGAGACGTGCTCGTACGCGGCGGAGGGCGGCCACCTCGAGACGCTGAAGTGGGCACGCGCGAACGACTGCCCGTGGGACGAGGGGACGTGCACGAACGCGGCGGGGGAAGGCCACCTCGAGACGCTGAAGTGGGCACGCGAGAACGGGTGCCCATGGGGCGTGTTGACGTGCGCGTGCGCGGCGGGGGGCGGCCACCTCGAGGTGCTGAAGTGGGCACGCGCGAACGACTGCCCGTGGGACGAGGACACGTGCGCGTTCGCGGCGGGGGACGGCCACGTCGAGACGCTGAAGTGGTTGCGCGCGAACGGCTGCCCGTGGGACGAGACGACGTGCTCGTGCGTGGCAGAGGGCGGCCACCTCGAGGTGCTGAAGTGGTTGCGCGCGAACGGCTGCCCGTGGGACGAGTGGACGTGCACGCGCGCGGCGGAGGGCGGCAACCTCGAGGTGCTGCAGTGGGCGCGCGAGAACGTCTGCCCGTGGGACGAGTGGACGTGCTCGCACGCGGCGAAGCGCGGCCACCTCGAGGTGCTGAAGTGGGCGCGCGAGAACGGCTGCCCGTGGGACGAGTGGACGTGCTCGCACGCGGCGAAGCGCGGCCACCTCGAGGTGCTGAAGTGGGCGCGCGAGAATGGCTGCCCGTGGGACGAGGAGACGCGCCGACTCGCGGCTTCGAAGGGATACGTCGAAACCTGAGCCGCCGACGCGAGAGACGGGGAGCGCACCTCGACCGAGCGAACCATGACGATTACAGTAGACTATCGAAAACCACCCGCGCGTCACCTGCAGTGCAACACGGCGTCCAGGCTTTTCTTCACCGCCGCCGCGAACGCGGCTCTGTCCTCCGCGTCCAGCGGCACGGGCTTCGCGCGCAGCGTCGCGGTCAGCGTCTCCAGCGCGTGCGTCGCCACGCGCAGCAGCGCCGCCTCCGCGGAGGGAGACGAAGAAGAAGCTATGGCGGCGGCGGGGGAAACGTGTCGGTCGGCGTTTGCAAACGCCGCCGCCGAAGCGTTTGAAGCGCTTTTCGTCGCGTCTGTCGTCGCTCCCGGGAGCGGCGTGGACCCGGGCGTCGCGCCGCCGTACGCGGACGATGTCCCCCCCGCGGCGTCCGCCGCGCCGTACGCCTTGGCCTCCGCTAAACGCATCTTCTCCCTCTGCTCGAAACCGTACGGCAGGCTCGTCTCGCGTCCCTCAGCCTTGGCGCTCGCGCGCTCAGACTCGATCTGCTTCATCCAGTACGCCTCCACCTCCTCGCTCGTCTTATGCGCCTCGCTGCCGTCCGCGTACGCGCCCGCGATGAGACCCTTCGAGGAAAACGTGCCCGCCGCGGCGGCGCCCTGTGGGGTTTCGGGTACGTAGGGTGCGAGGGAAGAACGAGAGGTGAGATTTCGGTCGAAGCAGGTGCCTTTTTTTTCTCGTCGTCGGCGACATCCGGGTCGTGGCGCGTCGCTCCCCGCGCGCTACTTCTGCGCGCTCCCCGGAGTCGACACGCACCAGTTTCATGTCATGCTCGGTCAGATTGTTGCGCCGGCTCTCCCAGCCGAACGGCAGCTTGGACATGGTGGCGGAGCGCGGTCGTTTCAGGGTCGAAGCGGCGGCGGCGTCGTGCGCCTAGAACTGCGCGAGTCGCGCCACGTTCCGCGGCTGCCGACGCGCGAGAAATGAAATCGTCGTCGGGGATTTTTTCCACGTGGCCTCGAAGATTCGAAGCTCCGCGAAGCTGCCACCTTCCGGACTCGCAGACGGCTCACACCCGCGCGCACAGTCGACGCGGACCCCGCGCGCGGCTCACGTAGCGGCGCGCGCGGCTCGCCGCTCCGCGCGAGTCAGAGTCGCGCGCGGTGGTGGCGATTCCGTGTGACGAATCCGCGCAAGCCGTTTTCTTCGCGCACCTCGAAACGAACAATGCGGGAGCTGTGTCCTCGGTCGTACGACGTCGTGGAGAGAGCGGAGCTCCAGTCCCTGCGACTGGACCTCTTCGACGACGAGACGAGGGAAAACCCCGTGACGGTGATCGTGCGGCAGGACCCCGACGTCGGCATACCCGGCGTGGTCTACGACTGCGCCGTGTACTTGGCGGCCTTCGTCGTGGATGAGGTGTTTCCCAAAAAAGACGCTTCTTTTTCGCGCGAAGACAACGCCGTGTCGCGTCCGGAGGATGAAAAAAACCGACCCGTGCGCGTCCTCGAACTCGGCGCGGGAACGGGCGCGTGCGGGTGCCTGCTCGCGGCGGCGTGCGCGCGGAGGGACGTCGAGATCCACCTGACCCTGACGGACCGCAAACCCGCCGCGCTCGCGCTGTGCGCGGCGAACCTCGCCGCGAACCTTCCCGAAGGATCGCGTGACGACAAAAAACACGCGACGAGACGCTACGCGTTCGGGGACCCGGTAGACGACTTGCTTCTTCCGGTCGACGATAAGGACGATAAGGACGCGAGCGAAAAAAAGGAAGAGCGCGACGACGAACGCGGACCCGACGAGACGACGAACCTCGACGCGGCGAAGGGCGGACGAACTTACCGACAATCGTCGTCTTCTTCGACGCGAAACGGGTTCGACGTCGTCTTAGCGTCCGACGTGTTGTACGACGAGTCCAGCGCGGTGCCGCTCGCGGAGACGCTGAGAGAGCTGTTGAAGACGAGACGGTCTCGGTGGAACGGAGACACAAAAACCGCGAACGACGAAGAAGAAGAAACGTTACCGTCATCGAAGCCTACGTGTTTCCTGGCGTGGCGTCCGCGCGCGGCGACCCCGCGCAAAGCCTCCGCCGTCGCGTGTTTCGCGGCGGCGTGCGCGTCGCGAAAGCTGCGCGTCCGCGACGCGGCAATCTTCGGGTCCCGAGAGAAGATCGCCTCTGCCACCGTTAAGGTGCGTGTGTCGGACGCGAACGAGGCGAACGGACGCGGGTGGTCCGAGTCGCTCACCGCGCGCGACGCGGCTGAGCGGGGCGTGCGCGTGCTCGCGATTGACGCGATGGAGGACGGGTAGGCGCGTTTCGCTCCACGAAACGTTGTTTTTTACGGCGAATCCTTCTCTTCGTATTGCGAAGACGCGCACTCGCCCGCTTCACTCGCCCCAACGCGCGCCTCGCGCGTACCTCACACCTCCCTCAATAACGATCGCTCACGTTCACTCATTAACGACGACGAACGAAAGAAACGAACGCTTAGAGCACGGGGGTGCGGTCGACGCCGGCGATGGTGACGAAGTTGTAGCCGAAGGGATCGGCGACGTGCTTGCCCCAGTTGGCGGCGGGGCCCTCCGCGGTGGTGGCGCCCTGCACGAACACGCCGAGCATCGCGATCATCGCGAGGCGGCCGTTCTTGATCTCCTTGACCTTGAGGATCGCGAGGTCCTCGGGGGTCGCGGCGACGTTGAAGAAGTCCAGGGGACCGCCGGGGTTGATGGGGTCGAGGCCGGAGAACGCGCTGCCCTCGAACTTGCCGTAGATGGGCGCGAAACCGGAAGGCGCCTCGATCTTGCCCGAGCGGAAGCCCTCGACGCCCGCCATGAGCGCCACCTCGATGGCGGTGAACAGGTAGGGGTTGCCGAGGATCTCGGGGCGGCCAGCCTCGCCGTCCAGGAACACCTTGCCGGTCTCGGTCCACACGCCGCCGGGGATGCCGAGCGCCTCGGGGATCACGATGCCGGGGATGGCGAGCATGGCCCAGCGCGCGTGGATAACCTCCGCGACGCGGTACTGATCGATCTTGCCGTCGGCGCCGAGCTTCAGGGGGTCGAAGCCGTAGTCACCGGCGAGGGTGCCGTTCAGGTACGAGGGCACGTCGGTGTTGATGTCGAGGAGGCCGGCGGGGAGGTACAGGCGGCGGTTGGGGCCTGCAAGGGAAGAGAGGAGGAAAAAGAAAAGGAGGAAAACCGTCAGTCACGGTGTCGCGTCGGATGTCATCCAGTGTCGTCATGTCTTTTCGGTGTGGCGTCCGCTTCGAGCGCGCGCCGATCATCGGGGTTGGACGCGGTGGAGTCGTGGCTCGCGGCGCGCCGCGCGTCGCCGCGACGAGATCGTGACGCGCTGAATCGCTCGAGGACTCGCAAACGCCGGGGAGGCTCGCGGTTCGTCGATCCGATCGAGCCGCGCGACGACGGCGTCGCGCGATCGCGCGCGCGCGCGAGACCCGACAATCGTGGGTGGCGTTGTCGGGTGACGGATTCGCGCGGACTTCGAGGACTTCGCGGACTTGGCGGCGGGAGGAGGTGATACGTACCATACCACTTGGAGGCGTCACTGCCCGCCTGGGCGGACTTGCCGGAGGACTTCTTGACGGGCGCGGCCTTGCGCACGACGGTCTTCTTGGGGGCGACCTTCTTGGGCGCGGGGGCAGCCTTCTTCAAGGGGGAGGCCTTCTTGGGCGCGGGGGCGGCCTTCTTGGGCGCGGGGGCAGCCTTCTTGGCGGTGCCCTTCTTGGCGGGCGCGGGCGCGGCCTTCTTGAAGAACGCGTTGACCTGGAGGACAGCCATCTTGTGGTTTTGGAGGTGGTGAGAGAGTGTCTCGTGTGCTGGAATAGCGCCGGCCGCGCTCGTCTCGCCCGTCAAGTATCCATCGGAAATCGCCGCGACGCGAAGCAAAAAACTCGCAGGCGCGCGATTTCATTGGTCGACAAGATTGTGAATCCCCTCTCGACGGGAAAACGAACCGTGAATCGACGGTTTATCGGTGTCGGTATTCCGGGCGACAACTCGACACGCTCGAAACCACAAAATTCTCGCGTTCTCGCGTCTCGCGATCCGAATCGCCCGCGCGGGATTTCGATCGGTGCGCGCGAACGAAACGACCGCCGGCCTCGGTGAACGGGCTCGGTCGGGTTGACCGCGGCGCGATGAAACCGACCGGTCGACGGGACCGCGCCGAGCGACACGAGAGGACAGACGCGGAGCGGAGAATTTTTAAGCGGCGGTCGCGGCGCGCCGCGCGAGACACGCGCGAGGCGACATAAAGACGCGCGCGTTACACACCGTCGTTCTACCACCGCGCGCGCCGCTAAGACACCACGCGCGTTCTCGGAACCCCTCCTCGCCATCTCGCCCGCGAGAGAAGAGTTTCCTCCGTCATCGTCCATCGCATCACATGGTGGCGAGGATGTCGTTCTCCCGCACCACGATGTACTCGACGCCCATGTCATCGTACATCTTGTCCCCGGCGTACTTGAAGAACATCACCTTGTCCCCCTTCTTGATGTTCATCGGGACGAGCTCGCCGTCCTCGCCCTTCTTCCCCGGGCCCGCTGCGACGACAGTCGCGGTGCAGGGGCGCTCGACGGCGCCGTCCGTCAGCATGATCCCGCCCGCGCTCGTGTTGCTCACCTCCTCGGGCTTGATGAGGATGCGGTCGCCCATGGGGGACATCTTGGGGATGTCGCTGGCGGTCGCGCCCGAGCCGGGGAACGTGCCGATCAGATCCTGCTCCTTGATGACGATGTACGAGTCGTCGCCCATCTCCAAGTCGGTGCACCCGATGCCGAACTTGTTGTACAGCACCGTCGAGCCCTTCTCCAGGCTCTTGCAGTCGGGGCCGAGCTCCATCACGTCGCCTGTCGTGAACAGTGAGGTTGATCACGAACGGGTGGTGTGTGCGTGAGGGAGGGATCGGTTAATACGAGCGCGACGTTTTTGAGGTGAGCGTCGGGAGTCGAGAGAAGACGCGCGCGTTTCAACGCGCGAACGACGTACGAAGTCGAATTCGCTTTCAAAGCGTCGTTTTCGACCCGCGCGAACACAGGGTTTAGGTCACGAAGACGACGCGGAGAGGGACGATGGTTCGGACGTACCGGAGGTGGGCTTGCGCTGCGCGGTCTCGGCGAGGATGATACCGCCGGCGGTGGTCTTCTCAGCCTCGGCGACCTTGACGAGCACGCGGTCGGCCGTGGGCGCGATCTGCGGGAGGAGGGGGAGGGGTCGCGTCAGCCAGGGCGCAGATTGGCATCGAGGGCGCGAAGCCTCCTATCCACTTTCGCGGAAAGTCGTTCGGCCTCGTCGCGGCGACGCCACGGAACGCCTTCTCGATGATTCTCACTGGGCTCGACCCGAAAGAGAGCGCAACGCACTCAGAGACGTACCTTCTTGTACTGCTCGGGCATCTCGAAACCCTTGGCCGCGGCGCGGACGGCGACGTTGCGCTTGGGAGCGACGCGTCGCCCGGGGGCAGCCGCCGCCTTCGCGGCGACGTTGGAGGCGATGGTGAAGGCCATCGTGTGGGTTGAGTCGAACGCTGGAGTCGCTCTGTGCCGACGTGTGAGCGGGCGACGGGAAGGTCGACCTCGCGGACGGGAGTGCCGTGACGTGCGCGTGCGGAATGCGGGACGCGCGCGGACCGAGGCGCCTTCGAAGATCGGTTCCGGAGCCTTCCTTCTCCAGCCGGATAAACTATTCGCAGTCGATCTCGATCGGACGAAGGTCTGTGACTCAAAAGAAAAGGCACCGGAGCGCTTTGTCGCACTGACTGCTTCCCCTTCGGTCGATTCACGACTCGCCTTTCCCGGCGTTTTGTGTTTTCCAACTTTTTCAACACCCTTGGCGTGCCGCGAGGAGCCACAGTCGACGCGCAGGGCAGGGTGAGGCGCCTCGGGGCCGGCGTCGGACACTCCTCGCACGTCATGGCGGCCAAGATGGCGTACGACGTGATGGCGTCGTTCACGTGCCCCCGGACGATCACGTTCCAGGACTACCGCCTCGGCTTCACGCACAAGGCCATCGTGGTGGCCATCCTCGGGTACGTGTGCTTCAACCTGTTCAGCGGGCAGCTGTACCTGGTGGACAGCGTCCCGCTCGGACTCGTGTCCGTGTGGTCCACCTCGGACTACAACGGCACGAGCGGCGTGAGCAGCTTCTCAAACGCGCGGGACGCGTTCTACGACGACTACAGTGCGAACGCGAAGAACGGGTCGTTTCGGTACTGCGGCAACGACGATTACGATTACGTCTACGACGCGAGCTACACGTACGAGAAAATCAGGTGCGCGTTTCAGGAGGACGCCGAGCTCGCGGTGAAGGGCGAGAGCCAGATCTTCTTCAGCACCATGGTACAGACCAACACCGTGGCGTTCGTGAGCACACAAAAAGGCGAGACGTGCGGGCGGTCCGTGTTCGAAGACGCGGGGGTCTCGGACGCTGAGTGCCCTTCGTCGGAGATGGAGGACGACTACGCGAGCGTGGCGTTCACCGAGGAGCTCGGGCGGTGTTACTGCCGCGCCACGAAGAACGCGTTCAACGTCGCCGCCGAAAACCTGACGGTGAGCATGGAGCACAAGTACGAGGCGCTGTACGGCCGCGGGGAGTTGCCGCGCACGTTCGTGCGCCGCGAAGACAGTCTGGAAAATCTGCACGAGTTCGCGCCCGGCGAGGCTCTGCACCTTCCGCTCTGGCGCGTGCTGGAGTTCGTCGGCCTGAGCCTGGACGAGTACGCGGCGGGCGGCGGGTCGAGTTTAAAGGGCGTGAGTTCGTCCCCGACGCCCAACGGGCAGCCCAAACTCAGGGTGAAGGGCCTGCAGATCACCGCCAAGATGCAGTACTACAACTACCACCAGGCTCCCGGGTTTGAAAACGAGCGCGACGGTAGGCCGGGCGAGACGGTGTGCATCTTGTCTCTGTCGCCGCAGGACATGTGGGCGGCGCTGGGGAACGACGTGAGCCACTTCCCGTCTATGGGTTCCGCCGGGAGCGCGGGTTCGAACGTGCGCGAGCGCGGCGGGTTCGAGAACCGGTACCGGTACGGCATCAAGGTGGTGATTCAGGCGAGCGGCGTGATCAGCGCGGTGGATTTGATGTTCATGATCAACGCCGTGATCCAGGGTCTGGTTCTGTTGAACGTCGCCGTGATCATCACGCAGCAGGTGGCGTTTTACCTGCTCGGGGACCGCTCGAAGATGTACAAGGAGTTCGGGAACGAGACGGCCATCTTCGAGCGCGAGGCGGCGCGCTTCGCGATTCAATCCATCGTCGCGGGGCACGTGTTCCGCCTGGTGGACGCCGACAAGTCCGGCGGCTTGGACCACGCGGAGATCTACGACGCCATCCAGGAGAGCGTCGCGGGCAGCGGGCTTTCCGAGGAAGAGATGAACACGCTCGCGGGGTTCGTGATCCACCAGGCGGACCTGGACTCGGAGAAGCACAAGGCGTGGTTGGGCGAGGACGCGGCGGCGGCTGGCGACGAGCAGGAGGGCGTCATCGGCCTCGCCGAGTGGGACAACCTGTTCGCGTCCGGGTTCATGGATTTCCACTCGCTGTCGCGCGTGGTGAGGAACCTCTCGAAGGAAGAGAGCTCGTTCCTGCTCGAGCGCGCGAAGACGTTCAAGGCGGGGCTAGGGGGAAGGGCGAACTACGGCGCCATCGAGGAGGGCAACGCGAAGGACGCGTAGACAAAACGTTCTTCAGCGTGTTTCTCTTCGTAGACGTATCTAAGAGAGCTATCAATAAGAGTACATGTAGTCCATCTACGACGGGACGAGCGCGCGGCGCGTCACACCTTCCCGACGAGTCTTTTGTGCCGTTCTTTCTCCCACGAGGCTCGGTCTCCCCAACGCGCCAGCGCCGCTTCAGTCACGTCGACTTTGCGATACAGGCGCATGGGCGCCCAGCCCGGGTCCACGGGGTTCGTGTCTATGCCGTGCGGCAGCGGAGAAAGGTCAGCCGGCCGAAGCAGAAAAAAATCTTTCGCGGCGGCGCCCGTCGCGAGGCGCTGCGCCGGCGTGGACTTGGCGTAACCCCCACTGCACGCCTTACACAGGCGCATCTTGAGCGCACCGCCGGTCTCACGCATGAAGGACGGGACCCCTCCGAACAGATCGAAATCGAAATACCCGTCGTCGTCGGGCACCAATTTACTTGTCAAGTGGTGACAAAAAGAGGCGCAATCGTAACACGACCGTCCGTAGAGGTGTTTGTAGACGTCTCGCGAGGTCCATTTGTCGGCGAGTGTTTTTGGGAAGCGCGACTCCGCGCCGCGCGCGCGGTCGCGCGCCAACTCGAGCAGCTCGAAAGGAACCGACGTTTGAATCACCATCCATTCTTCTTCTGTCCATTCTGGATCATCACGATGCCGCCGGGCCTCTTCGGTGTACATTTCCAAGAACCTCACGCCCGTGTCGCGTCGATTTTGAAGATACGAGTGAAAGCTGGGATCGTCGGCCAGAGAGCTCGGGAGGGGCCTGTCATTAAAGTTGATATGGTCGATCAGCTTCAGCAACTGCGCGTTCCCCTCCACGACGCGCTTCAGCACGCCACGCATCGGCGTCGGGCTCGCGCTGGACACGACGTCCCGCCATGCTTTACACACGCGCGCGCTGGTGAAGAGCGAATCGTGGTCGAGCAAGGACGCGATGTGCTCCTGCAGAGCGAGCGGCAGCGCACACAGAAGGTTGGCTCCATCCCCAGACTCGCCTTCGTCGTGACCGGCATCCCCTCCCTCGACCCGCGTCTTACGCCGCTTCGCGCCGCGCGCAGCGCGCGGCATCTCAGACCCGATGCCGCCGCCTCCGCGCACAGGGGGTGCCTGCCGCAGTGGGCGCACGTCGAGTCACGACGGATGTCGTCCCGTCCGAGACGTCCCTATTTTTCACAAAAAAAATCACGTCGGCGACGAGGCGAAGGTCTTGTACTCTCAATCGCGCCTTGGCGCGTCTCAGCTGCGTCCGCGGCTTCTCTATTCACAACACCGCGCGACGTGCTCTCGCCGCGCCGAACCAACACTACTTCACAACACGACCGCGTGTCGACACGCCTCCTCGCGGTCTCATCGCACGAATAGTCTCACAACAACACACGTCGTCTCGCGACGACGTCGACACGTTTTTTTCAGTGTATGACGACGGCGTCGTACCCTCGCTTCTCCACGAGGTCGTCCAGGTACGCGAGGATGGTCTCGACGCGCTCGAGGAGCATCTTCCGCTCGTCCGCGCTGAGGAAGTACGAAAACTCGCGCTCGATGGCGGCGGCGTCCAGGAACCGAAGACGCAGGTACGTGCTGCTCTTCACGCACACCGTGGGTCCCGTCTGAAACGCGTTCTCGTGCTCCATGGACACAAACGCCTCCGGCCGGAAACTCGCGGCGTGGTCGATGAGGCACGGCAAGTAGTGCGTCCCGCCCAGCGTCGGCTCGCCGTTCCCGAAGCGCGCGTCTCTTCCGTCGCCGTTCTTTCCGCCGTCGCGGGACCTCGCGCCGTCTCCGCCGTCGCCGTCAAAGGCTCCGACGCCGCCTGCGTCGCGCACGCCCTCGGTCCAGTGCCTGCCGAACAAAAAGTGCCCTTGGTGCCGGTCGCTGTTCTGCAGCAGCACGTCCAGCACGCGCGTGTCCGAGAGCACGACGCGCGGGTCTACACTATCGCCCCAGCACCCGTCTCTGGTCGCAGCTTCAAAGCCGCCCACCTGCTCCAGCTCCTTGGCGTCATCCACCCAGTACATGAACGCACCCTCGTCGAACGTCTTGTAGTCGAGCTCGATGCCCCCCGTTCTATACGCCGCGGGAGGCACCAGGTCCATCCCGAGCATTCTGGACAGCTTGTATGCGACGTACTCCATCGACGCGCGGTGCCACCCGTCGCCGTCGCCTTCGATCTTGGGCTTGAACACCGCCTCGATCGCCGCGCCCGTACCTTTGTGGCACTCCACTCTCAGGCGGTAGCACGGATGGCCGAACTTGCCCTCGATCTCGGACATGCTCTCCACCCACACGATCTTCCCGTTTTGCAACAAGCGCGTGATGACGTCGTGCGCCGCCGACTCCGCCTCCGTGACGGCGCCGCGCACGGCGGATTCGACGCGATCCGCCGCGAGCGCGCGCGCCGCCGACTCCGCCGCGCGCGCGCCCAGCGCCACCAAGTCCGCCGGCGCCATCTTGCCCTCCGCGCCGTTCACCGAGCGCACAGAAGTGTGCAGCGTGATGGTCGCCGCGCCCTTTGTCGCATCCGTCGCAATCTCCGACCGCGTGCAGCACAGCGCGCCCGGGTGCGACGCGACGCACACCTCCACCGAATTTTCGCGAACCGCGTCCGCGCCGACGGAGTCGTCTTTGTCTTTCGACGGAGTCGACGTTTCGTTCTTCTCCGTTTGCGTAGACGCGTTAACGTCTTCCACGGCGCCGCCTGCCTCTTCGTCCGCGCGCCGCTTCTCCGCGGCTTTGCCGCTCTCCTCCAGCCGCTTCAGCCCGTCCATCACCTCGGCGTCGCCGAAGCCTTTGCTCTCGATGAGCTCGAGGAGCATCTCGACGCGATCCGTCAGGTGGCTGTTCCGGCGCGCGAGGTTCTCGAGCGCGGAGACAACCTCCAGGCTCGCGGATTTCAACGGGTCGGGAGCGTCGGGAACGTCGGGAGCGTCGGACGACTCCGCGCCGTCGCCCTCCAAAGACCACCCGTCGATGACGCGCGCCTCGCGCGAATCCGCAAACGAGATCTTCTCGCCGCCGCGAGTCTCCGCGCTCGAGGGCGGGGGAGGGATGGTTCCGCCGTACATGTCCGCGACGGTATCCTCCAGCGCGGGCGTCATGTCCACGCCCGCG
>Ga0209666_1000336_pt1 | contig 36948 bp, 21 predicted proteins | sample SaaInlV_125m_DNA_FD_184679 | JGI IMG/M metagenome (GOLD analysis project Ga0209666, IMG submission 184679) | Marine microbial communities from expanding oxygen minimum zones in the Saanich Inlet - Saanich Inlet SI037_S3LV_10m_DNA (SPAdes)... | ecosystem: Environmental > Aquatic > Marine >...
CGGGGGGGGGTGGAAGCGCGCGAGATGCACGCGTGCGTCGAGAAGCTCATCGTGCGGTCGGTGAAGAGCCTCGTGCGATTGGGACCTCGGTCGCGACCGCGCGGGCTATGTGTTGATGGACAAGTGGCATGATGAGCACATCTCACGCGCTTTCGCCGTTCACCCGCGAGCCGGGAAGATCTGATCGAGGAGGATGCGCCCTTCAAACCGCGGGAGATTTTATTTTCGGTTTCAACACCCCGCGTTTTACCGTGTAGTCATTCCTCACGCACATGGCGTCCCTGGGCGACGCCCCGCTCACCGCCGCGCAAGCGGCGAAGCGCCGGTCCGTGAACCCCACGAAGGTGACCAAGGCGGAGGAGGCCATCTTCTCGCTGCAGCCCGGGCAGGATGCGTTCGCGCGCATCGCCGCGGCGGCGAGCCCGTTCCGCCCCGTGATCGAATTCGTCCAAGACGGCGTGTCCTGGCGAAGCACCCGCGCGGCGATGTCGCTGCAGCTCGTGTTCTGCGTCGCGGTGCTGCACCCGCAGTACCTCGTGCCCGTCGCGCTCTGCACGCTGGGCGTGTGCACGATGGTGAGCAAGCGCGAGGCGGGCGAGGGCGAGCGCGACGACGGCGATTCGGGAAGAACACTCGTGAGGCTGGATGCGAAGTGGGCGCAGGAGACGCTCGAGACGGCGGCCACCGGTTTGGAGCGCGCCGTCGCGGTGACGACGTGGGAAGACCCTATCGTGACCGCCGCGTTCATCGCGTCCTGCGTCGCGCTCGCGCTGCTGTGCATGTACATCAAAATCCAAACCATGATCCTCGCCGCGGGCGTCTGGATGCTGCGGCCGCCGGCGTGGAAAGTCGTCCCCGGGCCGGCGACCAACCTGCTTCAGCGCATGCCGGACAAGGCGGAGGCGTACGACAGACTGACGCAAGGGGGAGGCGCGGGGAAAGCCGCAGGGGCGGTCGCGTGAGAATTGTGAAATGCGAATTGTATACGTACGATGACGAACGACACTTCTTCTTCGCCACAACCGCTCCACGAGAAGCGTCCGATCCCGCGCGGCGATCAAAAAGCCGCGACGCTCGTCCCTTCCGCCGTCGCCCCAAAAAATGAATCTCCGCCGCTCTCTTCTTCTCCGCGTTCGGCGACGAAAACGCCGACAACAACCGCGATCGATCACTTCACTTCTTGATCGCGCCGGTGGCCCTTTTGATCGCGAGCTTGATGCTGTCGCGGTTCAGGCCGGTCACCACGTGGATCTCCTGCACCTGCCTCCCCGCGCGCGCTAACAAGTTGTACCCGTCCGCCACCACCGCGTTGGTGAGCCACAGCTCGAGGTCCTGCGACACCACCCGCTGCTCCACCGCCTGCCTGCCCGGGATCACGGCGTCGATGCCGTGTTCCGTTAACAGGTTGGCGCAGATGTCCATCAGCCCGGGGAGGGGCGTGTCCAAAAGCTCGTCCTCGTCCATCGAGGGCTCGGGCATCGCCACGGGCATGATAGTGTCGAGCGTCTCCAACAAAGGGTCGGCTTGCGTTTGTTTCAGCGAAAACGTCACGCGCGCGTTTTTGTTTCCCAGACCAGGCGCGACATCTAAAACCTTGACGTCCACTTCGTCCCCGACGCGCACCACGTCGCGCGGGTGCGAGATGCGGTTCCAAGAGAGCTCGGAGATGTGGATCAGGCCCTCCATGCGCGGCGCCTGCGGGTCATCCTCGGAGAGCTCCACGAAGGCGCCAAAGTCAGAGAGCGACACGATCACGCCCGACGCGCGGACGCCAACCTCCAGCGCCTTCGCGCCGCGCTCCTGCGCGAGCGCGCGCTCGGACACGACGATCTTCGTGCCGTCCACGCTGGTGATCTTGACGTCGATGGTCTTCCCCACCTGGCCCTCCAGCGCCGCCACCGCCGCGTCCTTGCCCGTCTGGCGCGCTTTCTTCTCCTCCTTCTCCGCGGCGGGGACCGCGGGGGGCGGCACGAAGTCCTCCTCGTCGTCGTCGAAGGACGCCAGGGGCGCGGTGACCGTCTTGGGGGCGGTCACGCGCGTGCTCTTCACTTTCAGAGTGCGGCTCGAGGCCATCTGCGACAAGGGGAGGAACGCGCGGAACCGCCCGTTGAACACGCGCAGGATGAGCCCGCCGCGGTTCGCCACCTCGACGCGCCCCTTCACTGGCTCGCCCTTCTCCAGCGCGCGCATCAGCGCCTTCTTCGCCTCCGCGTTCTTGGAATCGTCCGCCTTCTTACCCTTGCCCACCTTCGTCGCGGTCGCCGCCGAGGCGTCGCCGGCGTCGCCGGAGCCCTTCTCCGCGCGCGCGCGCACGCCGAGACCGCGCGACGCCGAGACCGCCCGGCGCGCCATCGGCGTTCTGGGCGCGCCGGACGAGACGCGCGCGGGCGCGCGCTGGGACGCGCGCGCGGCCGTAGAGACCGCGGCGCACTGCGCGAGGGTGGACGCCATGGTGTCGACCTGAGTAGGAGGACGCTCGGTCGGACGCTGCGCGCGAGTCGAGTGGCGTCGAGCCGCGATGGGCGACTCTTATCCCGTGGTCGCGAAAAAAAGTGTTTTCGGCGACTCTCACGCCACAAACGCGTGCGACGAGAGCGTGACACGTCATCGCTCGACCGAAAACGAACGATGCGCGTAGTGTACCGGTACACAAACGCCAATACGCGTGCGAAAATGGCGAAAAAGCGAAAAAGCGAAAAGTTTCGTGGAAAAAAACGACAAGAGAAACGACGCGCGCCGTCTACGCCGTCTACGCCGTCTACGCCGTCTGGCCTTCCCCCGCGGGCTCCCAGCCGCGCGCGCGCGCCTCCGCCTCGCACGTCTCGAGAACCTCCCACGCCGAGGCGCTCTCCGCCGCGGTGAACGACGCGAACGCGTCTCTGACGTCAGAGCGGGCTTCATAAAAGTCGTCGCGCAGCCTGCGCGCCGACGCGCGCGCCGCGTCCTGGCACGCCGGGCACGCGAACCGGCGCCACGACCCCGCGCGCGTGGCGAACGTGGCGAATCCTTGTCTGTCGCCGTCCTCGTTGATGGCGCGGGCGAGCCGCTCGAACGCCGCGCGGTCGCTCGCGCGCGCGAGGTCCGCGTGGTCGCCCCACCACACGCCCGTCGCGGCGGCGTGGAAGTCGCGATCCGCCGCGCCCGTGAACCCGTAGGCGAGTCCGACGGCGTCGCCCACCGTCGCGCGACCGCCCGCGAGCGCGAGGCCGAGCGCCTCGCACACGCGCGAACCCGCGACCGCTTCTCCCGAAGGCGCGAACTTTGCCACATCGCGCGCGCTCGTGGAGCACGTCGTCGCGCCGCGCCGCGCGCAACACGAGAGGCGTTCGTGGTTCAAGCCGACGCTCGTGCGCCGGACTGCACCCATCTGCGTCTGCGCCGCCGGCTCGGCGACGGGCGCGGGTCGGAACCTTCGCAGTGACCGTCTCGAGGACCCCGACGGTGTTTCACCCTCGTCGCCCGCGTTCGATACCTCGCCGCCGAGGTCTCCGAGCGCGCGGAGCGCGACCACGGACCCGGGGCCGCCCTGAACGACGCGTCCGACGGCGTCGTATCCGACGTTGTGTTCGGCTCGACGCGAAGCGTCTTCGAGGCCGGGGAACCCGCCGTGCACGTGCGTCACGAAGTCCGGGAGGAAGAGCTCCCTCTTCGCGCGCGTCGCCGCGACGTAAAGCAAGTTGATCTCGTCGGAATCCACCTCCTCCGAACCCGTCCCCCCGAACCCGTCGTTCGTTTCCGCGAAGTAGCGCGCGCCGCGCCGCCGAATCCCGCCGACGTCCACGAAGTCGTGCCACAGCAACACGGATGGGTACTCGAGGCCCTTCACCTTGTGCGCCGTCGACAGCAGGAAATGCGCGCTCTCGTGTCGTTTCGGGTCCACGCACCTTTTGATCATGTCGTCAACGATGCCGGGGAGGTTCGAGCCCAGGCGGGCCACGATGCCGAGCTTCATCTGCATCTCTTTGTCGTCCGACAGCTGGCTCTGACGTCTCAGGATTCCCAGGCGATCGCGCGCCCGGCGCTCCTCCTCCGACGCCGCTTGCAAAAAGGCGAGCTCCTTCTTGGCGAACGTCGCGACGTACTTGTCGGAAATCTCGAGGAGGTCCTCCTCGCACGCGTACGTCGCCAGGCGGTACACGTCCATGAGCTGCTCCAGGCGCAGACTCTGCGTGCCGCCGACCACGCCGAGGGTCGCGCCGGGGAAGCCGTGGATCATCTCCGCGGCTTCGAACACAGACGCGTTGGAGCGGCAGAGCACGACGAGCTGGCTGCGTCGTTCGAACCGCCGCGAGACGTATCGTCCTTTCTCTGAAGGATCCCGCGCCGGCGCGTGCGCCTTCAACGCGGCGTACGTGTTCGCGACCATCTTCACCGCGCCGGCCGCGGTCTCCGCGCGGACCGCCTCGCACAGCGCGTCGATCGTCTCGGAAGAGGGCTCGAGCGGAACAGTCTCGTCGGCGGAACGCGTCTCGCTTCGTTCCAACAGCGGCGGCGGTCGCCTCGGCGTTCGCGCGTCGACCGCCTCGCGCGCGGCGCCCAGCACGGGCGCGGTCTCGCCCTTCAGGCGCAGCAGCGAGTTGGCCACCGCCGCGATCTCGCGGCCGAAGCGGAACGACCGCGAGAGCCGGCGCTCGGTGACTTTGCTCTTGTCGACGCGCGCCACCGCCGCGCGCATCGCGTCGCGCGCGCCCATGAAGGAGTAAATCTCCTGGTGCGGGTCGCCCACCAGGATCTTCGCGCAGCCCGTCTGCTGCAGGACGATGTCCGCCATCACGGGCGCGGCGTCCTGCGCCTCGTCCAGCATGAGCACCTCGAAGTCCAGGTGCAGCTTGGGGCGGGAGAGCTGGTACAGCTTCAGGTACCCGGCGTCCGTCATCTTCGATTTCAAGCACGTCTTGTCCTTCATGGAGGTCCACAGCTTCGTCGCCAGCGACACGAGGTCGCGCGCGGGCGTCGGAACCTCGCCGCCGCTCCGCCGCGCCTCCTCCGCGAGGCGCTTCTTCACGGCGCCCGAGTCGTACGTCCGGTCCAGGTCGCGTCGCGGGGGCACGTGCGCCTCCGACACCTCGGGGTCGGGGGAAATCAAAAACGCCTCCAGCGTGCGAATCGCCAGGATGTTGCGCTCGTCGCTCTGGGGCAATCCGGTCGCCTCGTGCACGTGGTGCGCGCGGAGCGCGCCGCGGTGGAACTTGCCCTGAAACAAAAACCCAAACTTTCGGTACGCCAAACCGTGGAACGAGAGCGCCTTCGTGTTCGCGGGGAACTTGCTCTTCGCCTCCTCCATCACCGCGCGGTTGAACGTGAGGTACGCGAAACGCTTGTCCGGCCGCCGACGCACGTACTCCAGCAACGTCGTGGTCTTGCCCGTCCCCGCGAACGCGCGCACGAGCATCACCTCGTCGTCGCGCACCTCCGAGGTGACCACCGCGAGCTGCTCGTGCGTGAGCTCGCGACGCCCGCTCGCGCTCCCGGGCGCGGCGTTCGCGCGCGCGAGCTCGATGGCGCCCGTCGCCTCCTCGACGTGCGCCAGCCGCGCCAAGCGCGCAACGTCCACATGCAGATTAAACGAAAAGACCCCGCCGCCTTCCATACACGACCATTCCCGCCACGACGCGCTCGACATCGCCGCCACCAGCAGGTTGGCGAACTCGTCGAGGTCCAAACGAGGGCACAACTCCGCCACCACGCCGACTTCGGCGGCGTTCGCGGCGCACGTCTTCGCCGCGCGTTCGGCGCCCTCGAACAAGAAACGCATGGTGGTCGCGTCGTCCACCGCCGTGAACGCCGCCAGCGCCAGCAACGCCCAGCCGTCGTTTTCCACGAGACGCCAAGAAGAGAGTTCGCGTACCGTCGCCGCCAGGCCCGCGCCCGGCGCCGGGCCGAGCTCGGCGAGCGCGCGAGACGCGTCCGAAACCGAAACCGAAACCTCCGCGTTTTTTTTTCCCGAAACCGAAACCGCAACGAGCGCCTCTCCGAGCGCGACCCGCGCGTGTTCGCGCTCAGCCTCGGCGTCGCGGAGCGCGTCCACGAGCGCTTCGCACGTGAGCGGCGTCGCGAAAGGGCGCCGCGACGGGTTCCCGTTCGACGCGTGAGACGCCAGGAACCGCACGACGCCGGCGGCGTTGACGACGCCGCGTTCCCGGAACCAATCGGCGTGCGCTTCGCGCCGCGCGACGAGCGCCGGGGTGGTCGCCGAAGTCGCGACCCCTTCGTCGTCGTTTTCGCGCGCCGCGTTACCCTCGTCGCTCGAGAGGTCGCTTCGGTTTTGGTTTTGGTTTTTGTCACGCCCCGCGTTGTGCGCCCAGCCGCGCAGGTGCGCGGCCATCTTCGCGAAGCGCAGGAACGCCTCGTCGTCGACGGCGTCGCGCCAGCTGGCGCTCACGGCGCGCGCGTCGCCGAGCGCGCCCGCCGGCAGATTCGCTAAAATCTTCTGCTTCAGCGGCATGGGGAGCTCGTCCGCGAGGCAGCGCTTGTCGGCCTGCCCGCGGCTGCGGTCCGCGGCGGCCGCGAACGCGCCGAAGATGGAGCCTTGACGACACTTCTGCCTCGCCTTCTTCTCCTCCATCTTCAAATCCTCCTTCCTACGCTTCTCGGCGCGAAAGGCTTCCTGTTCCTCCTTGGACCACGCCGAGAAAGGCTTGGAGGGGTCGGAGGGCTTGAACCCCCTCCCCTTCGAAGGGGGCTTCGCCTTCCCGCCGGGGGGGGCGGCGGGCCGCGCGGAGCCGCCCGCGCGAGGTCCGAAGAACGGCGCGGGCACGGAAGACGCGTGGCGCTTCTTGGCCGCGCCGTCCAGATCTCGCTTCGCGGGGGGTGCCAGCATTTCGGCGGGCGTCGGATCCGCACCCCGCTCCTCCGTCTTCTCCTTCTCCCTCGCGCTCGCGCGCAGGATCGCGGACGCGGAGGTGAACCCGCCCGCGCCGCCGAACCCTGGCATCGCGATACGACCCCGGCACCGCCGCTGCGTCCCCACGGCGTGCACACACGTCTGAAGGTATCAAGTCGTCCGAGAGAAAACGTCAGAGGCGCGTTCAGTGGACGTCAGCGAGTGGCAGCGAGCGACTCCTGGCTGTTTTCAGCCGGTTTGAAATACTTCGTTCGTTCCAGAGCCTTGCGCACAGTGGCGAGCGATGAATCTGGGAGAGACGACCCCGAGCATCGGCGGCCCCTCCTTCCCGTGGGAGGCGCCGAACGTGTATCAGCACCTCATGGAGCTCAGGGCCGCGGGGAGGCTCCGCGAGGAGGATCTCGAAGGCTTGCCTGATGCCGAGTTCCTCGAAAAGTACGGCGCGGAGGAGTACTGGCTTCGGACGCGCGCGGCGCAGGAGGACGGCGCGGTGGGGTACCGGGGCCACGCCCCGCACGAAACGGGCGCGGGGGGTATCGGCGCCGAAGCCGCCGAGGCGGCGGCGCAGCAGGCGCGCGAGGAACCCGAGGCGTCCGCGCCGAAAAGCAACGACTGGTCCAACCCCGCTTTGCCTTCGCTGCGGGAGATTCGCGAGCACGGGTACTTGCGCCGGCACGCCAACGAGTCTCCCGCGCTTCGAGGTGGGTTCCGGCGTCTGTGCGACGAGGAGGAGCTGCATCCGGAGAACCGGGCCGCGGCTGGAATCGCCACGCCGCCGTGGACGAAGGACGCGATGAACGTCACCGCGACGACGTCGCTGGCGAGGACGGAGAAGAACGACTTCGTGTAATTAAAAGTGCGCTGTAAAACGAAAAGAGGACGTCATTGTTAGCCGCGCGACAGACACCATGGCCGCCGCGGCGCTGCCGACCGTGTTCATCAACCACGGCGGCGGTCCCTGCTTCTTCATGCCCGATGACGGCAGCGGCCCGTTCCCCGCGAACACGTGGCGCAAGATGGCGTCCAACCTGTCCCAGCTCGCGAAGCTCCCCGGCCCGAACGCGCCGAAGGTGAAGGCCATCTTGGTCGCCTCGGCGCACTGGGAGACCGAGGCGCCCGCGGTGACGGTCGCGGCGAACCCCCCGCTGCTGTACGACTACTACGGGTTTCCCCCGGAGACGTACGAGATCGAGTGGCCGGCGCCGGGCGACCCCGACCTGGCCCAGCGGGTCAAGCGTTTGCTGACCGGCGCGGGATTCCCGAACGTCCTGGAAGAGCGGGAAAAAGGCTTCGACCACGGCGTGTTCATCCCCTTGAAACTCGCCTTCCCCGCCGCGGACGTCCCCGTGGTCCAGCTCTCGCTGGTCCAAGGGCTCGACCCGAAGACGCACCTGGCGATGGGCAAGGCGCTCGCGCCGCTGCGACGCGAGGGCGTCCTCATCATCGGGAGCGGGATGAGTTTCCACAACTTGCGTGCGTTTTTCGGCGCCGACGAGAAATCCGTCGCCGCCGCCGAAAGCTTTGACGCGTGGCTCGACGCGACGTGCGGCGAGGACGGCGACGCGTCCGCGCGCGAGCCGAGGCTCGAGCGGTGGGCGACGGACGCCCCAAACGCGAGGGTGTGTCACCCGCGCGAAGAGCACCTCGCGCCTCTGTTCGTCGCCGCAGGCGCGGCCAGCGGCGAGCGCGGACGTAAGACGTACGCCGACAAAATAGGAGGGCTCGCCGTTTCCGGGTACGCCTTCGGCGACGTCGACGACGAGAGACTCCTTGTATCTAGAGCTAGCTAACTATGTATCTGCGAATAGGTCGGACCGATGATGTATGTCGTAGCTCGGGAATAGGTAGGTAGCCGGCGGCGTTTGACGTATGCGTGATGTCCATAGTCAAGCTACGAGCTATCGCTGTCGCGAGCTCGCTGAGCTCTCGCGCGCGTTGTTACTTTTGCGATAACGCTGCGCCGGAGGTGGGCTTGCCGTCGTCGACGATTTTCGTCCAGACGTTGCCATCCGGGAACGCGATGCCGACGCCGTTCCACTCGCCCGTGAAGGACTCGCCGCTGCCGTCCTTCTGGTCGAAATCGATAAAGATGGAGGCGTCGTCCTTGGCGATCTTGGCGTTGATCTTCCACGCGGTGATCTTGCCAGCCTCGACGGCCTTGCTTTCGTTTGCCTTTTTGTACCCGCGGCACCCCCGGCCCTTCTCGAAAGGCACCGGATCGATCCCGGTAATCACACCCGCGGCGTCGATGTCGCGCGGGCAGTGCGGGTGGTTGGGGTCGATGTACTTGCCCTCGAACACGGTCGACGCGAACGCGGGGTCCACGGGCGCGGACGCGAGCGTCGCCGCGAGCGCCGCCGCGAGGAACGCGCGCGTCGGGGTGGGGACGGACCCTTTTTCGGTGACGATGTCGGAGGGACGCTGCGAGGCGCGCGCGGGCGAAGCCTGGCGGCGCGCGGCCGCGCGCGGGGGGGTCGCGACGCGCGCGAGCGCGGGGGTGACGGTCACAGCGAACATCTAGAAAAACTCGGGCGGAAGGTTCAGGCCGGCTGTGCGGTGCTGTTTGTTCGGTGGCCTCGCTATCCTCGATCGTCTTGACGTCGCCACGGTGGCGAGGCCTCGCCAAGGAAACCGCGGGAATCGCCGAAAGTGCCGTCTCGCCGGTTTTCAAACACGGTCGGTCCTCAGATCACCGACGCGCGTCCCCTCGTCGTCCCTCCGTCCCCCCAACCCCGCGATGGGCAAGCCCGGCGCCTCCGAGCTCGCCTCCGTGGTGGACGACGCGTCTTCGTCCGCGGAAGCCAAGCTCGCCGCGCTCTCCAAGCTGTTCCTGGACAAGGCGAGCGCGCTGCACAAGTGCGAGAGGCGCCTGGAAGATGCCGAGGCGCAGCGCGGCGTGGCTCTGGTGCAGCGGGACGCGACGCGCAACGACATGGAGAAGGTGCTGGCTGTGAAGGACAAGCTCGAGGTTTTGTGTCGCGAGCTGCAGAAGGCCAACAAGGCGGTCGTCGCGGACGCCAAGGCGTCCGCCGCGGCGGAGGCAGCGAAGCGCAGCGCGCTGAGCGACAAGTTCGAATCCGGGCTCGGGGACATCTCCGAGAAGCTCAACGCGCACGCGCTCGATCGCGAGGCGTCGCTCAAGGAAAACGAGGAGCTCAGGGAGCACTTGCGTAAGCTCATCGAGCGCGGTGACCTGCAGGAAGCGCACGTGAAGAAAGCCAAGGAGACGTTCGACCTGGAAAAGCAGCTCATGGAGGCGCAGCTCGCGGAAGCCGCCGAGCGAAGAGTCGCGGCGGATGCGCTTCGAGACGCGCTGGAGCAACAGCTCGCCGCGCGCAGCGAACGCGAAAACGCTTTGACCGAGCAACTCGCCGGCTACTCCGCCAAGTTCTCCGAGTTTCAGTCCGTGATCACGCAGAGCAACGAGACGTTCGCCGCGTTCAAGCAAGAGTCCAGCTCGCGCGAGAAGGCGCTGGCCGAGGCGGAGCGCCGAGCCGCCGAGCTCGAGCGCAAGGCGCGCGCCAGCGACGTGGCGCTCATCGAGATGCTCGACGAGAAGGAGAAGCTGACGAAAACGGTGGTGGGCTTGACGGCGCAGAAGGAAAAGCTGGAGGGACTGTGTCGCGCGCTCCGCGCCGCCGGGGGGCAGACCGAGAACGTCCCACCCGGCGCCGATGCCGGCGCGAAGAACCAGCGCTCGATCGACGCCGCGTGAGCGTCGCCTGAGGCGCGTACAAACGCTAATTGTATTCATAGTCGACTACGTGGTTTTGGATGTCACGTGGCTCTCCTGCTAATGCTACGTTCGCGCGCCGCGCCGCCGCGGGGCTACGCGCTTCGGAACGTGACGCCTCCCGACACTCCACGCTGCGTCTGAGTCTTCCGCACGACCAAGGTTTCGGCGCGCGCCATGAACTGCTCCTTGCTGAGCTTACGCGTCGCGCGGAGCCACTCTGGGAGTTTCAGCACGCCTTTGTCCAGGCCTTCGTCCAGCGCGTCCATGGCATCCTCCAGCGCCGCGTCCTTCGCGACGGCGCGAAGCAACTGCCGCGAGACGTCATCCTCCTCGGCGAACGCCGCGTCGCATCGCTCCTTTCGCGATACTGCCTCCGAGCCGGTTTTCGTCGCATCCGTCGCATCCGTCGCGGCGCCCGCGCCGCCGTTCGTCCGCCTGGCGCGCTCGGCCAGCCACTCCTCCGACTGCACGGTCGCCGCGCGCAGGGTCCCCACGCGCCCTTCCCAGCGCGCGCGCTCCGCGCGCATCTCCCGCAGGCCCGCCTCCAGCGCCTCGCGCCGCCGCGCGAGCTCCGCCTGCACGCCCAGCAGCCGCTCCGCCTCCGCCGCCGCCGTCGTCTGCAGCACCGCCAGCTCGCGCTTGAGCCGCGCCGTGAGCGCCTTCGACGCGCGGGACTTGAACGTCGCCTCAGCCAAAGACCGCCCGTTCGCGTCGCCGTCGTGAGAGGTACCGCCGCGCGCGTGCGTCGTCGGAGCGGGTCGCGACCCCGACACGCCGGGGGGAGGCTGGGGGTGCGCGCCGCCCGGGTAACCGCCGTACGCCTCCGCGCCGCGCGCGGACGCGGGCGGCGGCGGCGGCGGAGGATACGCCCCGGCGGGGGGCGGGGGACCGTGACCGTGCTGCGCGTGTCCGTGCTGCGCGCCCGGCTGCGGCGGGTACTGACTGACTACCCGGGGGCTTCGCGGCGGGGACGGATACCTCGACGCGCCCGGCCGCGAATGCTCGCGCGTCCCGGGTCCCGGCGGGGGCGGAGGCGGCGGCTGGCCTCGGCCGCGGTACGGCACGGGCGCGCCGCGCGCGTCGCCGTTCGCGGCGGCGGCTTCGCGTCGGTACTCGCCGCGAGTGTTTCGCGCGTACGCGTCGGCGCGTTCCTGCGGCGCGGGCGGCGACGGGTGCGCCTCGTAGCCCGGCGGCTTGGCGAACAGCGGCGGCTCCACGCCGAACGCGTCGGCGAGGTGTCTGGCGAAGTCGGCGAGCGCACTCGCCGGGTACCGCCACTCGCCCGAGGGGTCGCGCCGCACGAGCCCCCCCCCGTCCACCAGCCCGTGCCCTGGCTTGATGATCATGTTCGCGGTGGGCGTGACGTAGCAGATGGGCCCCGCTCTGGGGAACCCCTCGGGGAGGAACATCTTCACCGGGATGTTGTACTTGACGCCCTGGTAGTAAATCGGCACCGTGCCCTCCGCGCGCAACAGACGGGTCGTCCGCCCGTCGTTGTGCGTGAACGGGTCGTCGCGCACGCTCAGCGAGGGGTACCTCTGCGCGTCGTCGAACGAGGACGGCGAACGAACCGGACGGGAAGACAGAGACGTGGGGAGGGCGCGCGGTGAGTCGCGCGCGGAGACCTCGGCGACGTGGAAGGAACCGACGTTTTAGGGTTGACGGGGCGGACGCACCTCCACCAACTGCAACAGCTGGTCGCGAAGCGCGGGCTTGGACCACTCGTCGTACGGCAGCGCCTGTGACCCGGTCGCGGCGAGCTTGCCGTCCAGGTACTGGAGCACATGCGGGTTGACGGACATCGCCTCCCCGGCGGGGACCGAGCGGCGCGCCGAGTGATCTGCTCGAGTTGACATCGATCGATTTTGAACACACGGACGGTGCACGATTTCGGGTCTCTGAATTTTTGCAGATCGTTTCTATCGGCGCCCCGCGCGGCGCGGGGCGCGCATACCTCCGCGCGCTCTCTTATGATGCGTTTCATCAAAAGGGCGCGTCTCGTTCCCACGAAGTCGAGGGACCCACCCACACGGTGTCTACCGCTCCTCGAGCTCGCGCGTCGCGAGCCCGCGCGGAAAAAGCACCTCGCGCGCCATGAGCTCCGCCCACGGTTTCCCGAACCACCCCGCGAAGAGCAAAACCGCGGGGTCTCTTTCGCGTTGCCAGTCGTCGTGCGCGTCGTGCGCCGCCGCGGTTTCCTCCACGGACAGAACGCGGCTCGAACGCCCGGAGCTCCGTTTCGCGAAACGAGACCCTCGAAACCCGTCCTCCTTGCTCCCCTCCGTCGCGCCGAACAGCGCCGAGCCTGCGCCGACGACGTCCGCGCCGAGCCGCTCCGACGCCTCCAAAACGGCGAGGCTCGCGTCGGCGCGCGCCTCCGTCTCCGCCATCTCGCCGAGCGACGTCTCTTCCTCGCAAGGAAGGGAAGAAGCTTCGGACGCGGCTTCGATCGTCTCGCCCGTCTTCTTCGCCTCCTCCGCGCTCTTCGCGCGGTCGTATATGTTCTGGTTCTCCTCCAACACCACCACGTCGGACGCGACGTCCGGAGGCGCGGAGGACGACCCGCGCCGCTCGGAGACTCTCCGCGGAGACGCGTCGAGGAGCGCCAAAAAAAATTCCGCGTACGCCTTGACGGCATCGAGCGTCCTTTCGCGCACCAGGCTTGTGCCGCACGCCTCGCCTTCGGCGCCGCACACGTCGTCCTGCTGCAGCAGGGGCACGGTCTCCACGCCCGCAGCGGCGGCGGCGCTAGACGCGGCGGCCGCGGCCATGGCCTTCGCGTCCGGCCGCGCGAAAAGCATCGCGGGCGAAAAGAATCGCGCGTCCTCGTAGAAACGCGCGCTCGGCGTCGCGAGTTGAAGGTCGGCGAATCCGTCGCGCGTCTTTTTCAAATCGTCCGCGTACCGATTGAGGTACGCCTCGTCTCGAGACAGAGGCTGCAGATCCAGACCCACTAAGATGTTCTTGCCCTTCGCCAAGCAAAGCAGGTCCACGCCCAGCAGGGGACAATCCCCGAGGTGCGTCGAAACGGAGTGATCGTCGGAGCGATCGTCGGAGCGACGGATGTCCGACGAGGCGTCGAAATCGTTTGGCGTCGCGCGCGGCGCGGGGTAGACGACGGCGTTGAAGATTTGCTTTTCCGCGCCTTCGTCGACGTACGTGAACCGCACGCGCCGCGCGAAAGGGCTCGTGTACACCCAGCTCTCGACGCGGGGCCGCCCTTTCTTCTCCGGCGGGCCCGTGCGCGTTTGAAGCTCGGGGTCCAGCGCCACCGGCGAAAGCGGGCCGATGGCCTCGTCCAGCCTCTGGAACAGCCATCGCATGTGATCGGTCCAGGCGACGCACGCGGTGTCGTCCGGGAGGGGCTCGAACGCCACGGTCGCGGGGGAGGGACGAGCATCCAAAGGCTCGTCCGCATTACCGCCGTCGTGACTCTCGGGCATGGAATCGCCGGCCTGGGGCGTGGGCCCCCGCGTGTCCGCGGGAGACGCGCGGAGGGGCTCGGGCGCGCCCCTCGAGACGCCACCGCGAGGAGACGCGCGCGCTTTGGTTTTCGGGACGAGGGGTCGCGCGGCCAGCCGGCTCGCCCGCGCGGACGCCGCGGGGAGGCATCGCCCGCGAGGCGCGAGTGGCACCAGGCGCGAGGACATGGAAATCTCGGACGCTCGCTCGAGGGGGGGTCGGACCCGCCGCCGAGGAGAATGGCCTCGGGACGCCAAACCTCCGAGATCGGGCCACACTCGACGAGCAGTCTGAATCCCGAAAAAGAAAAAACTAACATCGCGACTTGGAGGAGGGATCGGGGCGCACTTCTCACCGCACAGACAATGGAGACGAAGACCTGCGCTCGGTGCAAAGAGACTCTGCCGAAGAACCAGGAAAACTTCCCTCACGGCTCCTCGTGGTGCACCAAGTGCTGCCCCGTCTCCGACAGCGACTCGGACTAGAGGGGCGTGCGCGCGTAGATAGATCTCGGAAGAAAACCTGCTGACGTGGAAAGGGTAGCGCATGACGCGCCCCTTTCCGACGCCTCGCGTGGGATGGCAGGGCAACGGCTGGGACAGACGGCTTTCGTGGCGCGCGCGACATCCCGCGACGATTCGGGCGTTGCGCGGCGAACACTCCGTCACCGCGCGCGCCTCCGTGCCGCGCACCACCGCGGTGTTGAGCGCAGCCGCGGTGACCTCCGTCGCCGGAGCCGCCGCGACAATTGCCCTGGCGCGAAGCGTGAACGCCGCGCTCAAGACGCATCAGCCCTCTTCTTCCCTCCCGGAAGGCACGAATGGCGGCGCGACGACTGGAAGCGCGACTGGTGAATTGGAAGCGTCGTACGTTTACGAAGCCGCGTTTTGTGTTCCGGATGAACAACACGCGCTTCCCCCCGTGGACGCGGAGGCGCACGCGCGGCGTAACCAGAAGTGGCGCGGAAAGTGGGAAAACGCGTACGCGTCATCCGACTCCTCCGCGTCAAACGCGGTGACCCTGACGAAACCCCCCGGGTTCCACCAGGCGCGCGTGCACCCGCTTTTGCGCAAACACAAGATGCTTCTGCTCGGTCAAGGTGTCACCTGTCCCCCGGAACCGAGCAGGCGCGTGTTCGTGCCCCTGTGCGGCGCCTCGCCGGACATGCTATGGCTCGCGGCGTGCGGGCACCGCGTTTTCGGCGTCGAGCTCAGCGGTTCCGCCGCGCGCGGCTTCTTCGACGAGAAGGGCCTTCCCCGCGCCACCTCCGCGGCGGGCGGCGTACCCGCGCGCCACACCGGGGGCATAGAGAAAGTGCACGTCTCGGGGAACGTGGCCATCGTCGAGGGAGACATCTTCTCCCTGGACAACGCGGGGCCCGAGTCGAGATCAAAATCGAAATCGAACCTTTCCACCGTTCGAGACGGAGGCGCCCCGCCGTACGCGACGGCGGCGGATTTCGGTGACGGCTCCGTCTTCGACGGCGCCGACCTCCCACAGAGTCGAGCCCTTCGCCACTTTTTGTCGTCGGCGGCGACCGACGCGCTCGCGGCGCTGGAAGCGCGCGTGACGCGCGGCGCCGTCAAGACTCAAAACAAAAACAAGACTGAAAAGCCGTACGCGTCGGACGCCGACGCGTCGTACGCCGCCGACGCGCGCGTCGGCGCGAGGCACTCCATCAGCTTCGCCGAGGAGTGCCTCCGTTTCGCCGCCGGCGGCGGGCCAGCAATGGACGCCGTCTGGGACCGAGGCGCGCTGGTCGCCGTCGCGCCCGACATGCGCCGCAGGTACGCGCGCGTGGTCGCCGAGCGCATCGCCCCGGGAGGAAGAATGCTTTTGGTGACGGTGTCGTACGACGAAAAAGAAGCCGGCGCCGACGCGGGGCCTCCGTTTTCCGTCCCGGACAACGAGGTGCGTCGGCTGTACGAGCCTTTGGGTCTGAGCGTGCGTTCGCTGGGGAGCGAGGAGTGCCTCGACACGGCGCCGCCGAGGATGCGCGAGCGGCTCGCGAGCATGCGCGAGACCGTCTACCTCGTGGAGAAGCCGAGGCGACAGAAGAAGAGGCGGTGACGAGAGGCGCCGACGCGCGTAGGCGAGGAACTCCGGTAAACTACGTCAGACTACGCTCTTCGGCACGTCGACACGAAGCAGGACCTCGCGGACGGGTCCACGTTCGCGCGGACCAGCTCGAGGGTTTCCGCGACGCGTTTACCGCCTTTCACTCTCCTCTCCAACTCCACTGTGACCGCCGATCCCGTCGGACCGCGAAGCGCGCTCGCCGTTCCCTCGAGCCCGCCGAGCCGCGCGGTGGTTTTCCCATCCACCGAGACGATGGCGTCGTTGACGCGGACGCCGGCTTCGTAAGCCGGCCCCGCCTTTTTCGCATACCCCGCACCGAACGCTTCGACCACCTTCACCGCGCCGTCCGGGCCAACGAAGATCTCGAGACCGACGCCGGAGTACGACTCCAGCGCGCGCGCGGCGCGCGGGACGGAAGCCAACGCCCCGACGCTCGCGATGACGAGCGCGAGACGTCGGGACGTCGACGTCGACGCCGGGGGTTCGGACGTGGACGATGCGGGGTGTCGCACGGCGCGAGCCACCACCGAGCGGGCTTCGGACCGCCGACACCGCGTCGGCGCGAGCGTGCGCGCGTGCCAGGCGACGGACATGAGGGGGCGCGAGACGAAGTGGGACGAGATGGCCGAAACACCTTCCGAAAGACGACTTCTTGTTTTTTTTTTTTCGAAAAGCGCCTCATCGCGGCGAATCCATTCCGCTCACCGGCCGTCCGCCGCCTTCTTGGGCGAGTCCCCCTGCTTCGCCGACCCCATCACTCCCGCCAGGCTCCTGGCGATCGCCGCGCCGACGCCCTCCGCGGGCCCCTCGGGCGCGGGAGGGGGGTCCAGCGCGGCGACGTCCGCGCACCCGGGCATCACCGCCTCCCATGCCTTGGCCTGCGCGGCGGCGAGGTCGCCTAACGCGACGTTCGCCGCGCGAAACGCCGCGTTCAGCACCGACTCCAGCTCTGCGTGCAGACGCGGGAGCTCCACGCGCATGGTGGCCTTGATCTCCTCGTACCGAAGCTGCGCGTGTTCCCTAGCGGAATCAGCAGCCTCCGCCTCCCTCTGCAGGTCCTCCACGGTCTCCGCCGGCCCGCGCGCCGCCGCGACAACCTTGGTCGTCGTCGACGCCAGCTTCTCGAACCAGCCCCCCGTCGCGGACGCCGCGCCGGTCCCGGCCGCGGCGCCGTCGGCGCCGTCGGAGCCATCGCCCGCGCGGACCGACGCTGACGTTTTCGCCGTGCCCGCCTCGACGGCAGCCTCCAGCTTGGCCCTCCGCTTCTCCGCCTGCGCTCGCGCCGTCTGCAGCCGGAGCAGCGCGTCGCTGCGCAGGTCCACCGCCTCCTTGGCGGCGTGCACGAGGTCCAGCGCGCGGCGCAGCGGCGCGCGGAACTCCGCCGCCAGCCTCTCTGCGACCGCCTCCGTGGGCGCACGCAGGGAGATGGCGGCGGCGCCCACCTGCCTGAACGCCTGCCCCAGCCCCCCCGCGGTCTCGCCGAGGAGCATCTTCGCGCCCCGCTCCTCGCAGTCCCCGAGCAACGCCGCGTTGTCCCCAAAGTTCCCGAGGATCAGCCCGCCCGAGTTCACCGCGGACACCACCTCGTCCGACGCGCGCGCCGCGCGCTTCAGCCGATCCTCCACCGCCAGCAGGTACTCGCTCGCCTCGAGGTACTCGGGGTCCTCCTCCATCAGCACCGTGTCCGCGCCGGCGCCGTGCACGAACGACTCCGCCGCAATCGCCGCGCTCTTGAACCACCCGTCGACGGCGCTCAGCGCCGTCCCCGCCGCGCCGCGCTGGTACCAAGCCTCCTCGGCGTCCCGCGCGCCGCTCGACGCCGTCGAGACGGACGCGGTCGCCTCCGGCGACGCGCCGCCCGCGTCCCGCGCGCCCGCGCCGCCGGGATCCTCCGCGGCGGGGTGGCCGCCGCCGGGGTCCTCGAGGAACGCGCGTAGGTGCTCCGAGCGGCGCAGCGTGGGGTGCGCCGCGACGGCGCGCGCGAAGGTGTCCAGGCCGACGCGCCTCTGCTCCAGGAACTCAGGGTGGAACGGCGAGGTCGTGACCGTCTTCTCGGGCAGGGGGTACACGATCACGCCCGGGTGCGCCTTCTGCAGCGTCTTGCGCAGCTTGGTGAAATCCGAGAAGCGGCGCGAAACCGAGCTCGTCTCCGACTTGAACGCGGGGGACGTCGTCGACGCCGTCACCGGGTACGACGCGTACGCGCTCATGCCTTCGCCGACTTTGATCGCCTTGCCCACCTCGACGGTCACGTCGCCGTCCGCGCCCAGAAACGCGGGAAGCGCGCCGCTTTCGGTTTCCACCGAGGGGTTCCCCGGAAGGCTCTCGAGCTTCGGGTCGTCGGGGACTTTCGCATCATCCGCGGGTTGGGGGTCGTCCAGCACGACGCTCTCGTACGGGGGGGGAGGCGGCGTGCTCGCCTGCGTCGCCTCCGCCGCGGCCGGCTCAGCCGGCTTCGCGGGGTCGCTCTGCGGGGAAGGATAGGCTCGGTCAGTCGAGGGGGAGGTGTTCGTTCGTTGAGGCGAAAACGAAGAATGCCCGCGGCCTCGCGCGGAAACGAGGCGGGGAAGGGCGGTGAGGCGGCGACGGCGAACGCTCGATTCGAGCCGATGCGATGCGCGTGGTCTGTACGAAGTGTCGCGAGGTCGCGTGTTGCTCGTACCTGTTCCATCGCGACTCAGACTGCGCGCGGGACGTCTGAAGAGGCACCCGGATCTCCGTGGATAAAAACGTGTGCTAAAACTTTTTTCAAACCGAATGTTTGAACCGGTTGAAAGGAATCTTCGGTGAAGCGCGACCGACTGATCACGCGGTGAACCGGTCGACTTCGAAAACCGAGTCAGATTTTCGTTCAAAAAGCTCGCGGTGATCGCTCACGTCTACGCGCGTTTCGCGTCCCTCGTCACACGCACCGCCCGCCGCACACACCACCGAGCACCACACGCGCGGCCTCCCGGACGTCTTCGCCAGACTCCAACGCGCGGCTCTTCCCCGAGTGCCCCGCAGACGCGTTCCGCGACCGAGACCCGCGGCGATCTCGAGTCGAGTCAACTCTTTCGGAAGACCGAGCGAAGAGACCGACGGCCACCATGGGGGACGCGGGCGGCAAGACCGCGGTGTCCAACTACGAGATGAACGGCGACTCGTTCAGGAACACGATGCACAGCTTGAACTACGGCAGCGTGATGGAGGCTGCCGCGCGCAACTACATGAAGGAGGTGGAGTCGGAGCAGGCGGCCGCGGGGAACATGGGCCCCGTTCAGTACGACCTGGAGGATCTGGAGGATGATCCCGAGTTGCACGCGCTGCACAAGGAGCGGATACAGCAGATGAAGGAGGAACACGAGAAACGACGAGAGATGGAGAGCAAAGGCCACGGGACGTACGTGGACGTCAACGAGCAGGAGTTTCTGCCGGAGGTGACCTCCGCGTTCCAGGTGTGTTGCCACTTCTACCACCAGGAATTCGAGCGGTGTCGCATCGTGGACAAGCACATGACCATCCTCGCCAAGAAGTACTTTGACACCAAGTTCATCAAGATCCACGCGCCGGACGCGCCGTTCTTCGTGGATAAGCTGCAGATTCAGGTGTTGCCGTGCATCGTCTTCTTCCGCAACGGCGTCGCGTACGACCGCATCGTGGGCTTCGAGGAGCTCGGCGCCCGCGACGACTTCCCCACAGCCAAGCTCGAGGGGATGCTCCTGGCGGCGGGCATCATCGCGCCGCGAGAGCGCCGCGAGGACGACTCCGAGGACGAGGAGGAGGTGCTGGCGCGCGAGCGCGCCAAACGCATCACCTACGGGTTCACCAAGTACGACTCGGAGGACGAGGACAGCGATTTCGACTAGTCACGCGATACGTGATGTGTACGCCGGGAAACGCGTTTAACCGGTAATGTAAAGGATTACATCTGGGAGCCTCCTGGAGTCACTCTCCGAAAACGTCCGCGCGAGCCTCATTGACACATTTTTTTTTCCCTCTCGTCGTCACAAGAAGACGTCGAGCTCGTGCCTTCGGAACGCGTTCTCGCCTTCGTCCTGCAGCGCCGGGTACGCCGGGACGAGCGCTTCCTGCCCCCCGATGTACGCGTTGTTGTACACTTTCCAGTACGTCTCGCGCACCTTGCGCGCGGGGTGGAACAGACCCTGCAGCAAGTAACCGAGCAGCACGCCCGACCCGAGCGCCACGCGACACCCCTCCACGGCGTCCATCACCGCGTTTATGACGTGCGGTGACGTCTCGAAGATGTTCGGCCAGACGTAATTGAGTAAATGAACGACGGCGTCCTCGCACCCGAGGCCCGCGCACCCGAGCGCGAGGTGTTTCACGGTCACGGCCGCGGTCTGCCTGTGCACCTGGTCGCGGTCCATCAGCGCGTCCTCTAACAGGGGAGTCACCGCGTACGCGTAATCCTTGCCCATCTCGCCGACGTACTCGAAGAGGAACGACAGCGACTTGAGCACGCCGTTCTGCACGTTGAGCTCCGGGACGCGGTACTCGTTCATCAGCGCGGGTAACACAGTGAACGGGCTGCACGTCTCCGCGACAATAGCGATCGCCACGGTCGTGCACACGCGGTTCTGCCGTTCCTGCACCTTTAAATTGTTCAGCAGCGTCGCCAACACATCCTGCGGCCCGATGGCTTTCGCGATGTACCCGAAAGCGTTCACCGTCGCGCGGCGGATGCTCTTGCGCGCGGCGCGCAGCATCTCGAGCAGCTCGAAGCAGATGCGCATCCACTCGCGCGCGGGCACGAACTCGGCGCCGCGGTCGGCGACGCGCCCCACCAGGTCGATGCAGTTCTCCTGCACCTTCTCGTGCCTGTTCTTGAGGATGGGCGTCAGGCGCGGGAGCAGGTCCTTCACGGGCGGGGTCATCTTGGACATGCCCACCACGTTCACAACCGCCTTGAGCGCGCCCAGGATGCTGCCGAGCACGTCCGGGAACTCCTCGCCCAGGTACTCGTACAGCACCACGCCGAGGTGACCCAGCAGCTGCTCCTCGTCGCACAGCTTCATGGTCGAGGCGACGCGCGACACCAGGTCCGCGGCTTGCTGCCGCACCTCCGCGCTCTTGTTGTTCAGGCGCCACTTGATGGTCCCGCAGATCTGCGGCAGGTAAGGCTTAGCGCGGCCGCCCAGCGCCGACACCGTCGTGCCGAACCCGTCGAGCATGACGTCGCCGTCGTCCCCAGTCTGCTCCTGGAACGCGTACAGCACGCCGTCGATGAGGAGCTCCTCCAAACGCGCGTCGATGTCCGCGGTACCGAGTTTCTCGATCACCTTCGTGATGGTCTCCATGACCATCCGGCGGTACGGCTCGCTCTCGTCCTTCAGGTCCTCGACGATTTTCGAAATCACATCCGACGCGCCCGTCTTGAGCGCGAGCTCCAGGGTGGTCTCCACCAGCGCCTTGTAGTTGCGGCGGTCGAGCGCCATGCGGCGCACCCAGAAGTGCTTGAAGAACTCGGGCATCACCTCCTCGCGCACGTACGCCGCCTCGACGCCTTCCGTCGCGACGCACTGCTTGACCACCTTGAGCGTGATCTTCTTCATCTCCTCGTCGGCGGTGGCAAACTCGCGAATCAAAATAACCATCACCTCGCGGGTGTAGTAGTTGGCGTACATCGCGTCCATGAGCGGGATGATGAACCCGATCGCCTTTAAAAACGCCGCCAGCGTTTTGCCCCTGTGCGCGCGGATGCCCTTCCACAGCGGCTTCAAAACGCTGTCGAAGGACTCGATGCCGTACGGCGCGGCGGCTTCCGCCAGCGCCGCCACGGACAACGCCGTGATGGTCCGCACCTTCTGGTTCTCATCCGCCAAGCCGTGCTCGATGATCTCCACCATGCTCCGCAGGTGCGGCAGCGTCGCGCACCCCATCAAAATCGCGATCTGTTGCGTGATCTTCACCCCGGTGTGCCTCGCCTGCCAGCTCTTCTTGCTCTGGCACACCGCCTTCAGGAACGGCAAAAGCGCAGGCACGCCCAGCGCCTGCGCGACGACGGCGAACGCTCGCGCCGTGGTGTTGCGCACGTACTCGTCCACGTTGTCGATGTCCGGGCGCATGGCGGCGATCATCGTCGCCAAGCCCGCGGCTTTCGCGAGGTTCCCGATGATCTCTCGGCCCTCGACGCGCGCGTAGTAGTCCTCGTCGATCAAAAGCGGCTCGATGACCACCAGGATCTTGTGCGCGTACGGCCGGACGAGCTCGTCCAGCTTGTAAAGCACGCGGTCCACCGTCTTCACCAGCAAGTGCCGCTCCTGGTCTTCCAGAGTGGGGGACATCAGAAGGGGCAGGATCTGGTTGAACAGAGGGCCCGCGCCTAAATCGCGAGCCTTGTCTGTCAGCTGACGCAACGCCGATTTGCGTTGCTGCGGGGTGCCGTTCTTCACCTTCAACAGCAAACGCATGATCTTGCGCTCCAACCGCTCCTCCGTCGTGAGCGCCTCGTCGTCGCCCGGCTTCAGCAGCGGCGCGAAGTACTGGTAATCCTCTGGCTTCATCTCCGGAAGTCCCTCCGGGGTCTCGGGGACGTCGAACACCTGCCCGCGGTCCTCGTCCGGCATCTGGTACAGACCCCCGGGAGTTTCGCCGCCGTGCGACGGCGTCGCCATCAGTTTCCGCGCCGGCGTGCGAATCGGCACGTACGTCTCCGGCTGGGGCAGAACTTTGTATCCGTCAGAGGGGAGCATCGCGTCCAGATCCTCGTCCGAAAGAGGTTTGTTACGTTCCTCAACCTCACGCTCCCAGCGGAGCGCGTTGTACTGCTCGGGGGTCATGGGCGCCGCGCCCGCTGCCGCCGCCGCCGCCGCCAGCGCGTGCGCGTCGGGGGTCATCATGCCTGCCAGTTGCCCCGGCCCGGGCGTCGCGCCGCCGTCGCCGGGCATAATCAGCGGCGTCTCCGCGCCCGCGCCGAAATGCAGGGGCGTCGCGTCCACGGGCACGTCCCTCGGCGTCTCGTCCCAGCGACTGCGCGCGCGGCGGCCGGTGCCGCCGCCCGCGGCGACGTCCGCGGGCGTCGCGTCCCACCGGTTGCGCCTCCGCGTTTGTCGCTCCGCCGCCGGCGCAGTCGGGGGCTGATCCTCCCACTCCCCCTCCGTCTTCGCGCGCTTTCCCGCGTCGTCGTCCCACGCCTCTTCAACGCCCCGGTCGCGTTTCCTGGTTTCATCCCCCGGAAGAGGCTCGCCCGTCACCATCGCGCGCACCGCGGACTCCTTCGCCGCCTTCGCCGCCAGTCGCGCCTCGCCCGCCGCCTTCTCCGCCTCCTCGCGCTGCTTCTGCGCAATCTGCCGCATGGTGTTGTCCCGCTCGCGGTCCAGCTGCGCCTCGCGCACGCGCTCGGCGTACGTGGTCTTGCCATCGTCCCGCGTCGGCGAGAGCGTGCGGTTGAACCTGCGTTTGCTGTAGTCGCTCTCTCGGTCGACGACGCGTCGGCTCCCGCCGAACCGCTCCGCCACGGTGTCCTCCTCCTCGGCGGCGACGGGGAGATCGTCCATGATCGCCTTGGGCGCCGTGAACGAAGACAGCGGCGCTTTCCTGCGACGCGAGGGGAAAGGAGAAGCGATTTTCGGAGGTGAGTCGTAAGCGAGTCACTCGTGGTGGCGCCTCCGAAACGACGGCGACCGGACGCGTCGGGAGAGGGAGAGGGAGAGGGAGAGATTCGAGAGAATGAAGATTTCGCTCGGTCCGGGGCGCCCGTCTGCGTCTTCGCGAGGATGACGAATGGAGACCGAGGCGGATCGATCGACGGAGGCGGGGATCGGGTTCGCCGAGCGCGGACAGCCGACGCACCTCACGGGTTCGTCTTCTTCGGGTTCCTCGTCCGCGATTTCCCTGGCGTACCCCGCGTGCTTCTCCCTCACGGACTTGGACGGGCCCGCCTCCGCGGCAGCGGCCCTCTCCTTCTGCAGCCTCGCAATCTCATCCTCTTCATCCGTCGCGGGCGGCGCGTCCCCGCTCAAGCGGCGGCTCCGCCTCGCGCCCGCCATGTCTCGCGTCGACGCCGATCACGCCGCGCGTGAGGGAGTCGCGTCCGGGCCGGGTGAAGTGCCGCGCGCGTGACGCGAAAGTCTAGGGTTAACTTTTGAGCGCCATTTTGGCTGCAGTTCCGCGAACCGCGTAAAAACGACTCGTCCCTCTCCAAGTTGCCGAAGAATCCGACACGCGCGGCCAAAGCGCGTGGCGCCGAGGAGCCGACGCAGTGCGCCGCACGGGAGCGCATCGCTCAGCGTCAGCCTTCACGTGACCGTAAGAGCGTGCTTCCACCTTTAACAGGCGCGCGGGGGTCAGCGCGGACGGCCGCGAGGGATCGGACGAGAGTCGGCATCCCGAGAGCCAATCTTCGGTGCAATTCTTCTTCCCGTCGTCCGATAAGGAGCGCTCGCGCGCCTCGTGAGCGGTGCGATGGCGCTGTACATCAAAGGCTTCTCCCTGGTTCTGAAGACAGTCTCCAAGCCGCTCGCGAAACAGCTTAAGCAGACGGCGATGAGCAACCCCACGCTCAGGAGCCTGGGGATCGCCGCGGCGTTGCGCGCGGACGCGCTGTACCAGAGCATCATGGCGCAGCAACCCGAGCCCGTAGTCTCGTCGAGCGGCCGTCGGATGAAGCTCGCGCCGAAAACGCGAACCACGGTGATGACCGAGGATCAGGCGCTGAGCGCGAGCGCCGAGTTCATAGGCGAGTTTTTCGTGTTCGGGGTCGCGGGGGGGCTGGTGTACTGGGAGCAGCAGAAGAGCGCGGAGAAGGATGCGAAGAAGGCGCAAGTCGCAGATGACGAGCGCGCGGCGAACCTCGCCATGATCGCGATGCAGCAGCGGAGTCTCCGGGACCTCACCGAGTTGATACGCGAGCTCGAGACGAGCAGAGCGCGGGACGCGCGGAGGCTGGAGGCGTTGGAAACGGCGAGGAACGCCGGGAAAATACTGGGCTGGAGGAGAGAGGCGACGGCGGCGTAGCGGCGCGCGCCGCGACGCGTTGAATGCATTATTTTACCATCTCCAACTCGTTTTCAATCTCGGCACGCGGGTCGAAAAAACCTTCCCCAACTCACGTCCGCCCCTCGGCACTGCGCGGCGCGCCGCGTCGGCTGTCCACCATGGCGTCCGACGAGAAGAAGGCGCCCAAGGAGAAGAAAGAGAAGAAGGAGAAGAAGGAGAAGAAGGAGAAGAAGGAGAAGGGCTCGAGCGGCGATGGCAAGGCGAAGAGATCCCCCGGGAAAGGAAGCGGCGGCGGCGGCGGCACGCCCATCCAGCCCGTCGGCAAAGCCAAACGCAAGGCCAACTTCGTGTCCTGGTTCAGCGACGCGCTGAAGAACGACGAGGGGGGCGCTCGCTCGGCTTTCATCAAGGCGAGGGACTACGTCGCCGTGGCGAACGTTTTCCGCGCGCGCGCGCGCGACCCTTCCGTCGCGGGAGCGCACGATGAAGCCTTGAAACTCCTGGACTCCAAGGGCCACTTCATGCACATCGTGGACCAATGCGCGTCGGCGCACGCGGAAGCAGCCAAGTCGTGGGAGGAGGTGAAACGTCGCCAGCGCGCTAAGTTCGAGAAGGCAGGCGGAGCGGATGGCATCGCGGAGAAGAAGCGCGCCGCGCGCGAGGCGAAGGAACAGCATAAGCTGATGCTCGCCGCGAGGGAAGAGCGCGAGTCGCGGGCGAAAGCGCTCAAGACGGCGAGGAAGGAGTACAAGGCGCAGATGAACGTTTTCCGGATGCGGGGTTCGTGTTTGGACTGGTGCAACCTCGGCAAGTGCTCGTTCGGGAGCGAGTGTCAGTTCAAACACGAGGAGGAGGACAAAGGCTCGCTCGTGGCGCTCGCGGCGAAGGTCAAGGCGGCGAACGTCGGCGGGCGCACCGGCGAGAAGGACGAGCGCCGCGCGACGAAAATACGCGAGGCGCGCGAGGCGAGGGAAGCCGCCGGCGACGCCGGCGACGCCGGCGACGTCGGGACGGGTTCGAGAAAGAAGAAGACCTCCTCCCTGTTGGGTGATCTTTCCGACTCCGACGACGACGACGACGATGACGACTCCGACGATGAAGGCGCGGAAAGGAAGAGAGCGAAGAAGAAGGTGCTCAGCGTGCTTCCCGGGGACGACGGGGACGACTCGTCCGACGACGAGGGCGTCCCCAGGATCGTGCGCGCGCGCCTGGCGCAGCGGCGCGAAGACGAGCGCGAGGCGAAGGCTTCGCGCGAGCGCAGGCGCGAGGAGAAGGCCAGGGGCGAGGAACGCGCGAGGGCGAAACAGGCGGCGTCGGGCGGGAACGGCCGCGCGACGGCGAGTGGCGAAAAAAGGCAAAGTCGCGGCGGCGGTTCCGCGGGGCGTTTCGAGAAGCGACGCGCGTCCTTCGGCGACGGCGAGAAGAAGAAGAAGAAACCCCGGCACCCCGACGGGCGACACGCGCTCAACGCCGCCGCCACAGCCGCGGGGAAGGGGAGACCGCGAACGAAGTTCGACGACTGAGGTTCGACGCAGCCTGCAGCCCTTAGTTTAGTAGCGCGTGATATGATCATACCGTCGAAACTATTGTCGTACAAAGGAGACTTCGAGCCTATTACTCTTCCCATCAGTCTTCCTCGCGCGGCGCGCCGTCCTCTTCGTCGTCCTCGTCCTCGTCGTCGCCGCACACCTCGGCGATGAGATCGTTGTGCCGTTTCCAGTGCCCGATGATCTCCTCGACGCGCGACCGGTTGCGCTCGCGCTCCCAGACCCGCAGCTCCGCCATCACCGCGTCCAGACGTTTGCGCTCCTCCGAGCCCAGCGCGTCCTCGCGCTGGTCGATCATGTTCACGTGGAAGTCGTGGTGCGCGCGCACGGCGTTCATGAACGTGTCCTTGTCCGCGAGGACCACCTTGGCGTCCTCGTCGCAGAAATCGTCCAGCTTGCCGGTGGAGAACTGCTCGAGCATCGCCGTCGACGCCTCGGACATCTCGGCAAAGTACGCGTCCTCGTGCGCGCGCATCTCGGTGAAGATGCCGGCGATGAGCTGCTTGCTCTTGTCCACAATCTCGGAGAAGTTGCGGTCAAACTCGAAGATCAGGTCCGCGGTGAAGTCCGCGCAGTGCAACTCGATGGCGAGGAGCTTCTCTTTCGTCTCGTCGCCGCGACGCCGCAACCAACGCCCGGTGCTCTCGTGCACGTCAACCTCTGACTCCGACTCGGAGCCCGCGTCGGAGTCGTACTCCGGCTCGGGGTCTGACTCAGACTCAGACTCGGACTCAGACTCAGACTCGGACGCACTCGAGTCCTCAGCAGCACCTTCCTCACCCTCGCCGTCCGCCCCGGAGGTGGTGCGCGCGCGCTCCACGCGCGCCGCTGCGCGCGCTGTGCGAATCACAGCCTTGACGCGTTTCAACTTGGCCTTGTTCTCGGCGCGCGTCACCGCGCGCGCCTCCTCGGCGTGCTCCGCCTCCGGATCCTCACGGTCCTCATGCGTCTGCTCGTCGTTCTCCAGCGCCCGGAACGCGTGTTTCCGCTCGGTTTCCAGCCGCCGCATCAGCGCGCGCGCCTCGGCGTCCTTCTCGGCGAGCGCGCCGTCCAGCACGGCGCGCCACTCGTTCGTCTCTTCGTTCTTCGCCGCGAGCTGCTTCTCCATCGCCCTCGTGAACTCCTCCAGCAGACGCTCAAAAGCCTCGCGGAACACGGGCAGGCCCTTGATGAGCACGCCCCCGTCCTTCTCGCTCGGCAACTTGCGAAGCTTCGCAAACTCGGGGTCTTTGCTCAGCATATCGTCGAAGAGCTCGGCGACGCCGAGCAAGTTGGCCTCGCGCGCTCGGGCGTCCCGCGCCGCCTTCTCCGCCGCCTTGCGCTTCGCGACGCGCGCCTCCTCCTCCTTCGCCTCGAGCTCGGCGAGCTCGTCCGCGTACTGGTCCCTGGCCTTCTCCACAGCCTCGCGGCGCACCAGCCGGTGGTCCAGGTACTTGAGCTCGCGCGTGCGCGTCAGGACGTACGGCGCGTAGTCCTCCTCGTCGCACACCGGGTTCCCGGCGAAGTTGGCCAAGCGCAGCGCGGTCAACGCGCGCAACGGATCAAACGACTCGAGGTATTTGAGTTTGTTCTCGCCGAGGCTCAGCGACACGAGCGTGTCTTTACACGCCTCAAGACCCTGGATGGTGTCGATCTGGTTGTGGTACAGCGACAGATCCTCGAGCTTGACGAGGCTGCGCAGGTTCTCCATCTTCGTCAGCGCGTTGAAGCTCAAATCCAGCCATCGCAGATGCACCAGGTGATCCAGGCCCTCGATCTTCGTCAGCGCGTTGTTGTCCAGCTGGAGCTTGGTCAGGTCCCGGAACGGCGCGAGGTAGTCCACGCGCGACAGCCTCTTGTACGAGAAGGACACGGAGGTGGCCTCCGCGAACTCCATCGCGCGCCTCTTCTGCTCCGTGGACGCCTCGTCCAGGGACGACACCTGGATGGCCATGAGCGCCATCCGGTCATCCACCACGTTCAGCTCGGCATCCTCGAGGACCGTCATCGCGACCGAGCTTCGGTACGCGCCGCCTCCGCCTCGAGCCCGACGACCCAGAAACCGCGCGCCGACCGCGCACCACCCGCGTGCGCGCGCGGGACTGAAGAGGAACGCCCGCGGGTGGCGGACTCGCCAAGAGCCCAAAATTGGAATGATTTTGCGTCCCTTTTGAGAGACTCCCAGTCAAGTGTCAGTCTGGACGACGCGAGTGACGACACGCGTGTCCGAAACGAGAACGGCTTTTCCTGCGGAAGCATGACGGGTCAGACGCGTCAGAGAGCGCGTCGTCGAGCGGTAATAAGAGTCGTGTGTTACAAACAAGCGTTCCTACTATCTTCCGACTATCGCTTACTCCGAGCGCGCGGCGTAGGAGGTGAAGTGCATCTCCTTGCAGTCGATCCCCACCATGGCCTCGCCGAGCCCCTGGGACACCTCGGCGAGGATCTTGGGGTCGTTGTAGTGCGTCACCGCCTGCACAATGGCGCGCGCGCGCTTGGCGGGCTCGCCGGATTTGAAGATGCCGGACCCGACGAAGACGCCGTCCATGCCGAGCTGCATCATGAGCGCCGCGTCCGCCGGCGTCGCCACGCCGCCCGCCGCGAAGTTGACCACGGGCAGACGCCCGAGGGTCTTGGTCTGGCGCACCAGCTCGAGGGGCGCGCGAATCTCCTTGGCGTAGACGAAGATCTCATCCTCATCCATCGCCTGCAGACGGCGGATGTCGCCCATGACGGCGCGGCAGTGGCGCACCGCCTCGACCACGTTCCCGGTGCCAGCCTCGCCCTTGGTGCGGATCATGGACGAGCCCTCGGCGATGCGGCGGAGCGCCTCACCCAGGTCGCGGCAGCCGCACAGCACGGGCACCTTGAAGTTGTGCTTGTTGATGTGGTTGATCTCGTCGGCGGGGGTGAGCACCTCGGACTCGTCGATGTAGTCGATGCCGACAGACTCGAGGATCTGCGCCTCGACGAAGTGCCCGATGCGCGCCTTGGCCATCACGGGGATGGTCACGGCCTCCTTGATGGCCTTGATCATGGTGGGGTCGGACATGCGCGCCACGCCGCCGTCCTTGCGGATGTCCGCGGGAACGCGCTCGAGCGCCATCACCGCCACGGCGCCAGCCTCCTCGGCGATGCGCGCCTGCTCGACGTTCACCACGTCCATGATCACGCCGCCCTTGAGCATCTGTGTGACGTGCGGGAAGGTGAAGATAGAGGCGTAGAGGCGGATGTTTCGTGTTTCGTAAAATCAAAGGTCAGTCGGTCGGTCGTCGACGCGGAGCGTGAGCGTCTCGTCGGGTGAAATCTATCGCCGACTCGCGCGCGAAAAATCTCGGGTCCTCTCGCGGCGCCACGCGGCACCGCCGACGCGTCGACGTCATGCCGGTGCCTTCGCGGCGCCGGGCGCGGGGCGTCGGAGACGCGCGCGACGTCGTCCCGGGGCTTCACGGGAGGCCAAAAGCGCATTCGTGGCCTCGTGAAGCGTCTGGGCCGCAATCCGGACGCCGAGAGGGCGCGAGGCGGTCCGGCGGCGCGCGCGCCGGCGCGGCGGTGACGCATCGCCGACAGCCGCTTTTCCCGAAACGCGCGATCGTCGCGGGAGGGCTTTCGGCCGGCGCACGGCGGTGGAACGCGACGCGAGCGTGGGAAGGGCGACGCACCTGCGCGAGGCCGACCTTCACGGCGAAGGTGCCCTTCTGCTGTTCGGTGGCCATGGTGTCTGGTCTGTGACTGGAGGGGTCGAGTGCTTGCGCGCTCGAGAGTGGCGTCGAAGATCGAGCAATCGCCTTTTGGGAACCGCACGTGCTTGCTTTTCACGCTGAAAATTGTTTCGAGAGCGAAACTTGGTCAGTGCGATTGCAGTCTTGAAAATCGCGAAAAAGGAAAACGACGCTTCGCACGCGCCTTCGCAAGCCAGCAAAGCATCGGTTTCGGCGACTCACTTTTTGCGCTTTCGTCAGCGCCGGCGCCATTGTTCCAATGACGCGGCGACGCGCGGTGGCGGTCGCCGGCGCGGTCCTGCGCCGGTTGCGCGGCGGGTACGGGTGCGCGGCGGTCGAGGCGCCCTGGGTGCCGACGCGGCCGACGCGGCCGCCCCCCCCGTGCCACGCGCCGTGGACTGGACGCGGCGTCGCCTCGACGCCCTCCGCGCTGTCCTCCTCCGCGCTCGCGGCGACGGCGCCCGACCCCGCGCCCGCGGCGGAGGAGGAGCGCGGAGGCTCGCCGATCGCGGAGACGGGCGCGGAGACGTGCTCTGCGCGTTTCGCGCGGTGGACGCGGAACCGCGCGCGCGCGTTGCGCGTCTCCCCCTCCGCGCGATGGCGCCTTTCCGCGGAAGAGCAGGCGGAGGATGTGGCGGTGGCGCGCGCGATTCTGCACGAGGCGCGCGCGGCGGGTTTGTACGACCCCTCGCTAAGAGCGCACCCGCGCGACGCCGCGGCGGACGTCGCGCGCGCGTTCATAGCGCTCACCACGCTGGCGTCGCACCCGGACGCGGGCTGGCGCTGCGAGACGGAGGAAGACGCGCGCGCCGTCGCGGCGCTCTTCCGCGACGTCCGTTTTCTCGTCCCGCGCCACCTCGAGCGCGACGTCGACCTCGTGCGGTGCGTGGACGCGTTCAGGCACGCGGGGGTCTGGGACATCGCGCGCGACGCCGAACGAGCGCTGCGCGAACGCGTGGATTTAGGTGGGAAGGGCGGGAAGGGCGAAGAGGCGTATCGTGATGACGATCCCGAAAACCAAACGGACCCGTCGATTGTCCTGGAGGCGCTCGGCGCCGACGGCGGCGCGGCGTTTGCGCTCATGCGCTCGGCGCGCGGGCTGGGCGGCTCGAGCCGCGCGCACAACTGGGGCACGGGAGGCGGCGACTCCGCCGCGCGTCTGTACGACGCGGAGACGTGGCGCGGGTCCAAGGGAAGGGAGACGCGCGAGACGACAGACAGGTTTTCGCGCTTACACAAAAACGAAATCGGCGCCGACGGACGAGATACGTACCGAGCGTGGTTCGGCGACGTCGTTTCGAAAAACGCGCCTCCGCCCGAGGAGCGTCTGCGGCGCGCGACGATGTGGACCAAGACACTGTCTGAGTTCGTCAAGAGCTCTCCGTCGATGACGGAGTCGATGACGCCGTCTCACGCCCGCTCGTCGCACGTCGTCCCCACGGACGACGCCGCCACGGAGATGCTGTTCCAGAACCTCGCCATGTGGGCGGACGTCTCGACGCGCGCGCTGCACGGCGACCGCGCCGCGTACCTCGTCGCGCGGCGCGCGGGAAGCGACAAGCTAAAAGCGCGGCGGAGGCGACGGAAGGGTAGGGGAGAAGCAGGAGAGGGGGACGTGTTTTCCGGCGTTCGGGAAGAAAACGCAAACGCGGCTCTTTTTGTTCGGGACGGCGACGACGGAGAGGACGAGGAGACGGAGGAGACGACGGACGCGTTCGAGGACGACTTCGAGGACGAAACACACGCGGAGCTCGAGCGGCCTCGCTCTCTGGCGGCGCGCCGCCGCGCGCACTACCGCGGCTTAAGGCACGCGCTGCGTCACATGCGCGCGCTGGCGGAGGCGCACGCGCGCGACCCGGACGCGAACGCGCGGGCCATGCCTCCCCCTCTGGAGATTGCCCTCGTGGTGAACGCGTTCCTGCGCGCGCGCGCGCCGGCGAGCGGCGCGAGCGGGTCGGCTATGGGCTATAAAGGGGCGGACGCGGACGACGCGCGCGCGGCAAATCGGCACATGGCTGATTTCGAGGCGTGCGCCGACGCGCTGGCGCTGTGGCGCTTGGCGCTGGACGCGAGCGGAAGCGAGGAGGGCGCGTACCGCGAGAAGTTCTTCCCGCACCAGGTGTGGGCGCGCGACGAGCACCACGAGCGCGAGGTGTTCAACCCCGCCGCCGAGAAGTTCCGGAAGCAGATGCGCGAGCTCGTCGACGCCGCCGGCGAGAACGCGAGAGAAAACGTTCGGCTGACGCTGTCTGGAGGAAAAAAAAATAACGGCGACGGAACCGAAGACGCGTCCGCGGCGGCGCTGCGCGCGTCGACGAGCGCGCTGCGCGCGCTCACCACTTTGGCGCAGCGAGGGATACCGACGCGGCGTCTGGCGTTTGATCGCGTCGCCGCCGCCGCGCTCGACGCCGCCGAGCGGATGTGCACCGCCGGCGGATCGGAAGTCGAGGTGGCGGACGCGGCGGCGATAGCTTTGCGCGCGTACCAGATTGCCTCCGAGCGCGAGCACGAGGGGCGCATCCGCGACGCGCCGGTGCGCAGATGGTGCCGCGTCGCGGAAAAAGCCGTCGTCGCCTTACAGAGCGTTTTGGAACAGAACGCGGGATATGTCCGTCCGGAGACGCTCGGCGTTTTGGTCGCCGCCGCCGGCGCGTTTGCCGGGAGGGAAACCCTCGCCGGGGACGTCGGCGCGCTTCTCGCCGCCGCCGACGACGCCGTCGCCGCCGAAAAAACGCTTCCGGGTTCGTTCGCGGCGTCCGCCTCCGCGCACGACGCGCAGCGCGTGCTCGTGGGCTGGCGCCGATTTAAAGAAGCGGACGCGGAGGCGTTACACGCGAATCGAATTCGATACGCGCCCACGCCAGCCGCGCTTCTGGCCGTCCTCCAAGCGGCGGCGCGCGCGCTTCGAGACGAGCTCGACCCGCAGACGGTGCACGACATCGTCGCCGGCGCGGACGCGGTCGAGCGCGAGGTGCTCGCCGCGGAGGCGGACGCAGACGCGGACCTCGCCGCGCGCCTGGCGGCGGCGCGCTCGGCGCTGGCCGAGGCGAAGAAGGAAGCGCGAGCGCGCCGCGAAGCCCGGGACGCCGCGCACGTCGCGGCGAGTCGTTTGTGTCTGCAGGGCTTACGCGCGATGGACGAGCCTGCGCCGCCTCCCGACTTGGCTCGCGAGGCGGCGCGCGCGAGCGAGGCGACGGCGGCGGCGGCGGCCGATCTGGAAGGCGCGATGATCGCAAAGTGCGCGCGCGCGTGGGCGCGGCTGGTGCGCGGCGCGCGCGTCTTCCCCGACCCGGCAGCCGTGGCGGCCACCCTGGCGGCGCTGCCGGAGGCGCGCCCGCCGGCGTCCACGGCGGACCTGCGCATGATCGAGCGCGCCGTGCTGGACGTGGAGACGGCGCGAGCGTCCGCGGAGCCGCGTCCGTTTCCGTCGACAGGAAAGAACCCTCCCACCGGTACCGCCGACCGCGAGGGACTTTTCCAAACAAAAACAAAAGAGGAGACGCTCGACGCGTACGTGCGGAGATGGCTCGACGCGTCCCCCGCGAAAGCGCGCGCCGCGCTGGAAGCGTCCCTGGCGACGGCGGACGCCGGGGCCGGCGGATCCAAAGCCGGCGCGCTCGTCGCGGCGGCGCGCGCGGACACCACCAAGGTCCGCGCGAAGCTCAGGGAGGCAATATTAGCGGCGTTCGAGGGCGAAACGGGGTGGTAGCTATGACATATCATAATGGAATACTATCTCTAGCTAGCTCTAGACTACCTTCGAAGTTACTTTTTACTCTGGCGTTTCGCCACGACGCGTCGCGCCTCCATCTCCGCCTTGTCCTCCGCCTCGGCGCGCGCGCGCGCGTCTCGCGCGCGGCGCAGGAGCGCGGCGGTCGCGGCGTCCTCACGCTCGCGCCGCGCGGCGTCCATCGCCGCCATCGTCGCGGACGATCTCAGCAGGTCGTTTTCGAACCGCTCGGCGTTCGCCTCCAGCTGAGAGAGCGTCTCGTTGATGTTGTGGAAGCTCTCCTTGGCTTCCGCGGCGGCGCGAACGACGCGGAGCGTCGCCGGCGAAGACGGCCGCCGCGGCGCGGTGAGCTTCTCCGTGGACCTGGAGACGTCCAGGCGCCGGCGGTGCGACAGGCCGCCGGTCCCACGGGATACCGCCGCGGTCGCCAACGGCGAGCCGTCGTCACCGGCGGGAGACGCCTCAAGCGCCGCCGCGAGCTCAGCCGCCGCGCGCGTCGCCGCGCGCTCGCCGGCGGCGGAGAACGGCGAAGCCGAGCGCGTCGCGCTCTTCGATCCGACCGTCGCGCCGAACCGCCCGCCGCTTCCTCGCGTTTTCGGCGCGCCCGGTGACATGTTCTTCCGCGCGCTCGTCGGCGTTCTCGGCGACGCGGCGATATTCCGAGTGATCGCCTTCGACGGGGACTTCGCGAAGACGTCTCGCTTCACGGGGCTCCGTTGGAGCGCCTTCCCCGGCGCGAACGCGGACGCGACGCTCGTTTTTCTTTGCCCCTCGGCGGCGAGCCTTATTCTGTCCTCGCGCGCCGACGCGAGCTCGGTCTCAATCCCGGGATCGAACGCGAGCGACGGCTCTTCGTGATCGGTTCCCGGGGCGGTTCCGGAACTGTCCGCGCGCTTAGCGTTACGCTCGGCGAGGCGCACCGAGCGCGGACGCATCGCCTGCCGGAACCGCGCGAACCGCACGTCCAGCGGGAAGCCCTCCCACACACGAAGCTCAGCGAGCGCCGCGCGCGCGTCGCCCGGCGAGACGGAGGCGTCTGCCAAGAACCGCGTCAACGTCACCGGGTCCACGCCGGCGTGCGCGTTGCCTTCCCTCTGGAAGCGGCGCTTCAGCGTGCCCACCGCGGCGTCCACCAGCTCGGCGACGCGCGCGATGGCGGACTCGTGCGAGCGGGCCGTCGCACCGGCCAGAGGGCCGCCGCCGCCGCCCGCGCGACCTTCCACGCCTCCGCGGGACTCGCCGAGCGACGCCGCGGAGGTGGCCCTGGCGGAGTCGCGGAGCGCGCGCACGAACGCCGTGAGCGTGAGCGGGTCGCGTTCACCGGGCGCGTCCACCGCCAGGCACGCGTCCAGGTACGCCAGGCTTTTGGTGCCCTTCGCCGTGAGGGGAAGCAACAAGCGCGACGCGAACGACGCCGCGTCGACGCGGCGCATCGCGGAATCCGTCTCGGCGCGTTTTCCGTCTCCGAAGGCGGCGAGCGCGGAGAGCTCGGCGTCCCACAGCCTGGCGAGCGCGCGCCCGCCTTCCTTCTGCGTCCACTTCAGAAGCGGCTCGAACGGGTCCGGGGGGAGCGAGGAACCGAGCGAGGGGGTGTTCGGGGCGCTCGCGGTTTGATCATGAGGGCTCCTCGTGTCAGCCGCGTGCGTATCAGTCGAACGTTTCCCGGGAGAGCGCGCGACGACGAAGGTTTGGTCGGCGCCGCCGAACCCGCGCGCGTACAGATCGCGCGACGAAGCGCTCACGCCGTCGCGTTCGTTCGCGAACGGCGGTCCGAGTTGGGTCCCGCGTTTTCCCACGTCGTCTCTCGCTCCGGCCGCGCTCGCGCGGCGACGTGCGAGCGCGGCGTCCGCGCGTCGCCGCGCGGGGTTCGGCGAGGGCTCGACTCGTCGAGAGGCGCTCGAGGACACATCCTCCATCCTCGCGCGGACGGAGCGCGCCGCGCCGGCGGCGGCGGCGAGGACCGCGGAGGCGTCGCTCCGGTTCAGCGACGCGGTGGCCTCCTCCATGGCCGCCTTGTACGAGGCGTAGTACAGCTCGCGCGCGCTCGGGCCGAGCCGCGCCGCCTCGGCGGCGGCGGACTCAGCCGCCACCAGGAACGCGTCGTCGCGGATAGGCGCCGAGGCGCGCGCGCGCGTCGGGTCGAAACGCGCCAAAGCCGCGTCCACGCTGAACGGCGGCGCGCGCGCCTTCTCCTCGTCCGCGACGTTCGCGTTTGGTTTTTTTCGCGAACGAGACGCGAATGAACCGTCCCCGTCCGTGCCTTCCTCAGCGACAATCGCGAGAGCGGAGGACGCGGAGGATGCTTCGTTCTCCTTTTCCTTCTCCTTCGCGGAGGTTTCGGAACTAAAAGCGCGTTTCCCGGCGGCGGTCTTCGGCGTCGCCGCCGCCGCGTCGGCGGCGGGCGCCGCGCCGCGCGCCGCGCGCGCCGCGTTTTCCAGCGCGCGGAGCTGCTCCTCCGACGCCTCCGCCAGCGCGCGCGTCAGGCGCGCCTGGGACGCCGCGGAGGCCTCCTCCAGCGCGGACGCCGCCGCCCAGGCCGTGAGCGCGTCGTTCGCGTCCATGACCCAACTTTCACCGGGTTTCGCGGTGGTGCCTTCGATGTCGGAGGAGTCCGCGCGCGCGGCGGCGGCGAAAAAAAGCGCGCGTTGCGCGTCGCGCGAAAAAAGCCGTAAGTGCGTCGCCTGGTCCAAAGCGACGCGCTCAAACGGCGTCACGAGGCGCGTGACTCGCGAGAGCAGACGTTTGGGCATGCCGGTCATCGCCGAGGACTTGGCGATGCGCGCCGCGCGCGTTGGGTCGCGCGCCGAATCCTCCGCGAAGCTCACACCCGAGCGACCGGACGTCGCCGTCGCGGGCGCGGGGTCGGGACCGCCGGAGCCCCGAGGCGCCGGCGGCTTCGCGCGGCGGAG
>Ga0209666_1000337_pt1 | contig 36904 bp, 26 predicted proteins | sample SaaInlV_125m_DNA_FD_184679 | JGI IMG/M metagenome (GOLD analysis project Ga0209666, IMG submission 184679) | Marine microbial communities from expanding oxygen minimum zones in the Saanich Inlet - Saanich Inlet SI037_S3LV_10m_DNA (SPAdes)... | ecosystem: Environmental > Aquatic > Marine >...
GCCGTCGAGTTCCGCGTCGTCATCGCCGTCGTCGTCGTCATCGCGCGCGTCTTCGCCCCGACGCGATGTGGCGTCGACGCGCGTCTCGTCGATGCGCGTGACGTCGCGCCCACACACCCGGGTGTGTGAATCCGGCGCGAATCTGGACGCGCCCGGTCGTCGCCAGATCGCCGCGGCGCGTCGACGCGCGCGCGCCGTCGCGGCCGCGGTCCGCGCGATGACGACGTCGGTGACGTCGGCGACGCGATGCGCGCGCGCGGGCGACGCGATGCGCGCGCGAAGATCGCACCGCGCCGGAACGTCGTCCCGGTCGTCGACGCCGACGCGACGCGTCGTCGCGGCGCGGCGCGGGCGTCGACCGGCGCTCGCGTCCGACGACGCGACGACGACGACGGCGGGGACGGGGACGGGGACGGGGACGACGCGCGCGACGACGACGGCGCCGCTGGCGCACGAGCTGGTGCAGGGCGCGCTGGTGCGATGGAGCGTGGAAAAACCGGACGGACCGCACCCGCCGACGTGCGTGCTGGTGCACGGAATCCTGGGCTCGCGAAGAAACTTGCAATCGCTCGCGAAGCGCCTGGCTGAAAAGTTTCCGTCGTGGCAGTTTTTGTTGGTGGATTTGAGAAATCACGGGGAGTCGAACACGGCGCTGGAGAAGAAACCAGAGGGCGCGAACACGGTGCAAAACGCGGCGAGAGACGTGCTGGGGGTGTTGAATCATTTAAAGATATATCCGTACACGCTGATCGGGCACTCGTTCGGGGGGAAGGTGGCGATGTCGATGGTGCACCAGTTTGGACGCGCGTTGCCGCGGCCGGTGCAGGTGTGGGTGCTGGACACGGTGCCGGGAGACGTGTGGTGCGATGACGTCGGAGATCACCCGAGAGATACGATTCGGTTCTGTACCACGCTCGATAGACCGATCGAAAGTCGCAGATCGCTCGTGGAGTCGCTCACGGGGGCTGGATTCACCGTGGAAGGCGCGCAGTGGATGACGACGAATTTACGAGCGGATGGGAACGGGAAATTCGATTGGACGTTTGATTTGGATGGCATCGCGGAGATGTACGCGTCGTACGAAGCGTGCGATTTGTGGCCGATGGTTGAGACGCAACCCGCGGGATTGAGCTTAGATTTCGTACAAGCAGAACGGTCGGCGTTCGTGTGGACGCCCGAGGACGTGGCGCGCATTCGCGGCACCGGCGCCAACGTGCACTTGCTGCGCAACTCCGCGCACTGGGTGCACATCGATAACCCGAACGGGTTGCTAGACATTCTGGCCCCTTCTTTCGAGAACATGGAGCGCAACTCGAAGGCGCGATGAGGAAATTGTAATATATATTTTGCGCGCCGCTCGCCGCGCCGACGCCCGCTTTCATAACAACGATTCCATAAGCTCCCGATGGCTCTATTACGTTAACCTCCCATGCGAATGCCGTGTTGAGACGAATCTTTCAGGTCCAGATCACCCGTATCGCTCACCAACGGTTCTCCCGCGCCTTCGCACTCGATGCTCTCGCCGTCAAACGTCACCGCGCACGCCTCGTCGAGATCCGCGACGTTGACCACGACGTACGTGCCGCTTTCGATGCCTTCGCACACGAGTTCACCCTCTCCCGTGAGTTCGCACCGCACCTCGCATCCGCGCTGTCGCTCGCTGTCGCACCTCGGCGCGTTCCCTTTCCCGTCGTTTCGCGCGCCCGCCCACCACGCCGATACCTGGTACGTCCCGCTCGGAATGTCCCCCTCCGCCACCATCACGCCGTCCTCGCGCACGACGCAGTTGTACCCCTCATCGAGCGATGATTTCGACACCCCACCGCTCGCCGCTCGCGCGCGCGTCGCCCCCCTTCCCCGTCGCGCGCGTCGTCCCATTCGCGTCGTCGCCCTCGTCGTCCCCGTCGTCGTCCGCGTCGCCGTCTTCATCGCGCGCGACGCGTCACTCCACCGTCGTTTCGCGCGTTCGCGTCCTCCGAAAAGCGCCTCGACGCGCGCGCGCTCGTCGCGTCGGTCGCGTCGCCGAGTCCCGCGCCGCGCCGCTCGACGCGTCGCGCGATCGGCATCCGCGTCGAGCGATCCGACGCGGATCGCTCGACGCGCGAACGAATCGATCTTCGACGCAGGGGCTTAGGGTTTAGGGTTTAGGCGACGTCGGTCGCGTTCGTCGTTCGTCGTTCGTCGGTCGTCGTCGTCGTCGTCGGCCCGGCACCGCGCGACGTCGGGACGTCGGGACGTCGGGCGCGGTATGAGCGACCGCGCGCGCGCGCGCGCGGCGTCGGTGACGCGGACGAACGCGACGGAGACGACGACGCATCGCAAGGTGCGCGTGCTCGTGATCGGCGACTCGGGGGCTGGGAAGACGACGCTGACGCGCGCGCTGGTCGGCGGCGGACGAAGCGGGAGGGAAGAGCACGGACGAACGAGCGGGTGCAGCGCGGAGGTGATGCGAGCGAGCGAAGAGGGCGCGGAGGGGACGACGGGGACGCGCGACGCGGCGACGTACTTCGTCGAACTGTGGGACGTGGGGGGACATCGACAGTATAAACGAGAGCGAGGGATATTCTACGATCAGATAAACGGGGTGATAATCGTGCACGATGCGTCGATGCGAGCGAGCGGGGCGCGGTGCGAGGCGTGGGCGCGAGAGGTGGCGACGAGAGGGACTTTTTCGGCGCCGACGGCGCCGACGGAGAGTTTCGCGAGCGGCGAACAGCCGTGCGTGATGTACGGTTTCGGCGGTTTACCGGTGCCGTGCTTGATCGTGGCGAATAAGATAGATTTAGAAAGCGCCGCAAACGATGGGTTCGGTCGAGGAGATGGACTTTTACGGCGTGCGCTAGACTTTTTTGGCGATAAAAGCCGGCGCCGGCGGTCGATTCTTCCGGAAACCATCGGCGAAGCCGCGCGCGCGAGCGCGTCGGCGGCGCACAGACGCCAACCCTCGTTCGGGGCGACCGCGCTCGCGAAACTTCCACCGGGTGGCGGTTTGCGCACGTCCGCGACGCTCGGTCGTATAGACGTGGACGTCATGCATGGGTTCTTTCGCGAGCTCGTCCGCCGTCGATACGACGCCGCCGTGATCGACGCCGGCGCTTCGCGCACGTCCGAGCGGCTTTTACACGCCAAGCCCGCCGCGCTCGTGGATGATGATCTCGACGACTTAACCTAGCCCTCGCCGCCCGGCGTACCTTAGCAAATTAGCCGTGCCATAAGCACTAAGCACTCTTTGACGCGCGCGCGCTCGCCCTCGCGACGCGGATAAAGATGACTTGGACGCCAGTCATCGACGCGTCGGACCATGTCATCGCGCGCCGCCACGCAGTTGACGGCAACGTCACGCGCATCGTCAGCGTCCTCGCGCAGCGGCAGACGCTCGCTCGCGCGCGCGTCGGCGTCGCGTCGCGTCGCCGCATCGTCGTCGACGTCGACCGCGACCGACGGCGTCGGTTTCAGCGCCGCTGGTTTCTTCTTTCCGTACCACGTCGGCGTGTGGGAGGAGCTCGTGGCTTTAAAAGTCATGCGCAGCGACGAGACGCCGTGCGCGGGCGCATCCGCGGGATCGCTCGTCGCCGCGATGCACTGCTGCGGCTTAACGCCGGCGGATGGGAAAAGAATTTTAATGGACGTCCTGGCGGATTGTCGAGCGAACGGGGTCGTCGGACGCGTCGGTGCGGTGCTAGAAAACGCGCTGAGGAAAGAACTTCCGAGCGATGCGCACGAGCGGTGCTCGCGTGGGAATTTATTCATCAGCGTATCGTCGCCGATGATGCGCGATGGGAAATTTGCGTTGGACGGAGAACTCGTGTCAGCCTTCGAGAGTTTCGACGATTTGGTCGGGGCGCTCCTGGCGTCGTGTCATATTCCGTTGTATTGTGGGTGGCCGGCGCGAAGGTACCGAGGTAAGTGGTGCGTGGATGGGGGATGGCATAATTTAACGCCGACGCCTCCGGGCTCCGAGCGAAGCGTTCGCGTGTGTGCTTTTCCGCTTCTCGACGCGTGGCGCAAAGCTGAACCTGGAGATGGCAAAGAGTCTGGTGATGTCTTCGCGCAACAGGCTTCATTCTGGGCGGGATGGGGCGATGATGACGCGCGAAACTTGCTCGTGGCCCCGGACGCCGCAGGCGGGAAGCCAGAGTGGGATTACTCGGAGGCGATTCGCTTTGCTCTACTGCCGGGTTCGAATGACGTCTTGGAGGAGATGATCGTCATGGGTCGCATGGACGCCAGGCGTTGGGCGAAGAGCGTCGGGTTCGATGTCAAACTAGCGATGAGAGGTGCGGTAGGCGAGTCTAAAATCACTATGTAATACTAAGTAGTGCTAGTGCGTTGAATCGACGATTTGCGACCAAAGCGCAAGCGTCACGTCGTCGCGTAATTCTAATAATGTATCCGTTGCTACTTTCGAATACTTACCGTTCAAATTTCTGAGCAGACACGACACCAGTGTTTCCATCATGCCGGATAACTCGCCTCGCAGGAGATGCGACAAAGTATATGGAAGTGCGAGAATGCACTGCTCTATGGATGTCATCGACAGGAGCGCCGACGTCGGTCCCCACGCTGCGGCAAGTATAGCGATGCATGGGATCGCATCGACATCGGTGAGATTGGCGGCTTCGTGTATCATTTGTGCTCGAAGTGAGTTTGATGATGTGGTGAGATGACCTACCGTCGCTCTCAAAGTGACCGTCCTCGTCGCCTTTGGCCAAGTCGCCAGTGATGTGAGCGTTTCAGACGCAACTTGTCCAGCATTGTATAAGCGAGCGCAGACGATGGGTTTGACGTCGAGCGCGAGCTTCTTCACGACTTGTTCTCGTAATACCGATGAAGTAAATTGACTAACGCACGTGGAGACTGCATCAAGCGTTCGTGTATCCGTCAAACTTAAACGAGACACGAGTTCGCAAACTGCCGCTGTAGCTGTTTCGCTTTCAGAGACATCAATCAAACCATTCCAAAGCGACTCCACGCAACCGTCGGACGCGTGCGGTGAAAACGCCATTTGAGTGAATCGTTTTATCGCACTAGCACCGGTCTCAGACCGTAAAGCGCACGCGTATGGAGCGCTCAACATCGCCAAGCGCTGTGTCTCCGGCGCCAGATTGAAGAAGTCTGCATCAGAGAGTGCTACGAGCAATTCCAAGACGTCTCGACCTATTGAAGCTTCCGGGTGCGCACGACACATTCGAAGGCAAGCACACTGAAGCGCATTCTTTTCAACTTTATCCGCATCGCCACTGGAAGTCGCGACTCGCCACCAACGATGCAAGGCATTTGACCAGCCAGCATTCGGTAAGCGAGCGAGCTCTCGCAGTACATCCAACGCCAACGTCGCGCCGTTCAGTTGCTCTCGGGACGGACAACTCACGACATTATCCAAAAGTGCATGCATAATAAATCCAATGATGGTGTCTTTTGGAACAGACGACTTCGAATCAGTTGATCTCGGGCCAATCGTAACGGCAATTTGTGCCGCTCTGTCTGACACCCCAGCGAGCGTCCAAATGGTTAAATCTCGCAACGCTTTCGAAACAATATCGCCTGGCGCGTACGCGATACTTTCTAGCGTCTTCAGAACACGTTTTGCCTCGATATTTGATTTATCACCGCCCCAGAGCAACGGCGCTGAAAATACCGCACCTTCATCGAATGTTCCGGCGACGCTCACATCGTGGCCGTCCCAAGCGCTGCCCAACACCCCAGACAGGGACAGGACACCGATCGAACGGTCGAACGATGTCGCCATGTCGTCTCGGACCGTTGACGTGACTCTCGCAATAATTTCCTGAACGGTTTGTATCGGAATCGCGCAGCCATGGTCGAGCGTTACACCAAGAATGATGCCGGCGACGGCGCGAATAGCGGGCTGTTCCGAATCATGCGTCGTCCTTAGCGCCTTCAACGCGAGGACCTCACTCTCGGTATTGTGCCTATGATTGAGTAATGACTTCACGGCAACTGGTAGAGCAATACTTCCAGGAAATCTTCCGCACGACGTTGCGCCGATGAGCCAGTTTATGATCGCTAAGGTGTTTGTCATGGCTTTGTCATCTTCGAAGACATCCAAAGCGCACGCTGCCCTCGACAATCCAGTGTAAACTCCACAGACTGCATCGGACAAGTCCCCTTTCGGAGGTGAAATAATGTCATTCGCTGGCTGAACTTTCAAGACATCTATAAACGGTTCACCGAGCGCGACCAAGGTAGCGCCCAGGAAGCTGTAAATTCTCCTGACGAGATCCAATCGCCATGACGAAGACGAGCCGCCGGGCAAAACGTTCGACGACAACTCGCGGCACATTAAACCAAGAGCTTCCGCGGTAACACCCATCGTCAATGCGCCATCGATACGGCAATCGCTGATTTGCTTCATCATAATTTCAGCAACCTTGTTCGGGCGCTGTGCGTCACCTCTATCCTCGAGAGTACCCGCAGCGAGACCGAGGGCGACGTACAACCCACGCTCGGCGCCCGCGATGGATGACTTTTCCTCCAACAGTGAGAGCAATAAATCCACCAATGCTGCACCGAGTCCACCGTTTCCAACCAAAACTGGTGTCGCGAGAAGTAAAGCTATATTTTGTAATTCATCAGGCATGGAAACATCTTGGAGTGCTTCCATGGCCGTGGCGTTAATGCTCGCTCGAACTTCGGCGTACAGCTCATCCAATCCGTTCTCGGCGGTTCTCGCCGAAACTTCGGCGTCGAACCAGCGACGAGCAAAACGAGTCCACGCGCGCGTGACGAGATTGACGTGCCATGAACCACTCCAAAACACTTGCCTTATCGCGCGCTTAAACTCAGTTCGATACGCCTCCGCACGACTTCGCCTCTGGGAATTCTCATCGACTGAACGCGTCGCTTCCGATTTCCCCTTGTGCGGGCGGAACAAAAGTAAGCGAGCGCACGAACACGGCTGACTGTCAAGCAACTTTTTCGGAAGTGTTTGCGTTACTCGATATATGAGCGGATCCGACGGAGGTGGATGCGAGACTTGTTGAGACTCTCGAGCCACTAAGGCAGTGCGAGATAACAAGCTCGCCTCGTGTTTCGTCATCGTCCGAAGCATTCGCGTGGCGCCGACGAACGATTCTTCTCCAAAACTTTCAGACAGCGCGCTCGCCGCAATTTCTGCCGGAGTCGGCGAATCATTTTCAATTATGAACTCTGGATCGTATTCACTCAACGAATTCCAGGCTTCGTGACGAACACGAGCGTCCTTGGACGTTTTGATTGCATTCCATACTGTGTCAATGAGCGTCGCCGTCGCTTCGGGGAACGAAGCGCCGTCGCGACCACCGTGTCGAATCAGTCTGATCCATTTTCGTGCCACAAGTGGGTGCTGCGGAAGGCTAGGTATATGTCTGGTAACTACCTTGAACGCGGGTAAAAAGTCAAGCGCGTCGTACGCGCACATGCTGTCAATCGCTTCGAGGGCGAGCGCTTGCGCCTCGGGCCAATCTGATTTCAAACAGCCTTGCATGGGTATCACCAACTCCGCCGCTCGAAAGGGATGGGCTTTTGCTGCAGCTGCGACTGCGGCGGCGCACCCAACCGTCACTTCGCGTTCGTGAGAATGCGATGCTTCTTCTAAAGCTCCTCGTAAACGAGGTCCAAGCTCACGATTGTGGATCCACATTTCAGCCAATAGTCGCAGCGCCAATGCGTGTAGACGAGCGTCGGGTGACTTTTCCCCAGGATTTGTGCTCATGAGCGGAGAAATCGCGCGCAACACGGCCGGCGCAGCCATAAAATTAGAAGCACCAGCGGCTAATGCGTTCAAAGACGCGAGCGTGGACTTCGCGTGACGTGCGCTGGACGATTTCTCGCAAGCCGCTCGCAGGTGCAAGAGCGTCGCCGTGATGTTCGACAAGCCTTGCGGCCGTTTGCCTCCAAGCTTTCTTCCGAGTGTTTCTGCTGCGCACTCACGAATCGAGGGAACCGGGTGAGACAAGCATGCGAGTTCAAGCGATGGAGACCTGACGTCGACGTCGTTTCGAATGCATGCGGCGAGCGTCTCCGTGGCGTCTCCGTCGTCCCAATTCGCCGCAAGTGCGGCGCTCACGAACCCATCTCGAGTGGCGTATCCCATTAGTCTGCTATTTTCGACATTGCGTGCCGAATCATCGTTTCGCAGCGTGGCGAGCGAGAGCGCCAAGCGCGCACCCGATTCTCCTGGAAGCATGAACGCTGCCGACGCGTGCATCGCGCCGAGCGCGCGCGCGGGGCCGCTCGTTGGAAAGTACGGCGCCAGAAGTGCCAGTAAAGCAGACGTCTCCTCAGCGCTATGTACGAGCGATAAACATGGTAACAACTCACCACATACACTTACGTCTCCAAGCTCGCTCAATCGCGTCAGCGCGCCGACAAAGGGGACAACGCTGTCGCCGGAGCGCGCCGCCGCGCGCGTCTGTCGCACCAATCCCTCCGCCAGCAACGGTACAACTTCGCGCGTAGACGCGTCTTCGACGTCGAAGAGTCTACACTCGATGGCATCTATAATTTCCGCCGCCACACACGCGATCCACGACCTTGACTCACTCGTGGGCGCTCGATACGCCCCGAGCGCCTCGACGCACACCCCTAAAACCGCGCGCGCGTTTTCCCCGCGCCCGCTCGCGATGCCCATCAATCGCGCGTGCAATAACATCGCGAACGAACTTCGCGGCGCCGGTGCGGGATGTTCCAACAGCGCGCGAAACACAAACTGCCGCAGGGCGTTGAAATCCGAAATCGACCCCCTCGCCAGCTTACTCGCCGTCGCCTCCAACAACCCGGCGCCCGCGTCCGAGTGCGCCTTCAGCGCGCGCACGAGCGGATGCCCACTCCCCCGCGCGCACTCCCCAGCTAACTCCCCATCCCCGAACGCGCAACACAACTCCACCAGCGCTCGCGTCAGCGCTCGAACGTTCGCCCTCGTCCTCGCGCTCGCCGCGCCGCTCGCGAGCTCCGTCGCCAACGCGCTCGCGCTCGCGTTCCCCGACCGCGCGATCGCCACGATCCCTCGCGCCAGCTCATCTTGCGCTCGCGCGTGCGTCGTCGCCTCGCACAGCGTCCGCACCGCGCGCGCGACGTCCTCCCGTCCCGTCGTCGTCGCCTCGGCGAGCTCCCGCGCGAGTCCTCTCGCCGCCACGCGCGCCGTCGCGCCGTCGTCGTCGTCGCCGTCGCCGTCCGCGCGCGCGACGTGCGCCAGCAGCGGCGACGGCGCCATGCGCTCGATCGTCCCGCGGCGACCGCGTCGCGTCGCGTCGCGTCGCGAAATCGCGTCCCGTCGCGCGACAGCTCGCGCGGAGGATTTGAATCGACGGCGTCGAATCGACTCGCGCGCGCGTCGCGCACTCGCGCGCGCGGCGATGACGACGGCGAGCGATGCGCCGGGAACGCCGATGCGCGCCGTCGCGGCGTCGACGCCCGTCGACGGCGACGCGACGTCGCCGGGCGTCGTGCGAGAGACGCCGACGAAGACGACGCGGGCGCGCGTCGCGTCGGCGCACGACGCGGAGGCGCGAGACGCGCTGGTGTTCGCGACGGAGACGGAGTGCGAGCGATACGCGGAAGCGACGAACGGGACGGCGCGCGCGGCGAGCGTGACGTGCGATCCGTTCGTGTCGGGGAAGCTGCGCGAGCATCAACGCGCGGGGGCGAGGTGGATGTATCGAGCGCTGCACGGGATCGGAGAAGACGCGGCGAGCGAGGGCGGGACGCGAGGGGTGCTGTTGGCGGATGAGATGGGATTGGGGAAGTCGTTGCAAGTGCTGGCGGTGCTGTGGACGATGCTGAGGCAAGGACCGTGCGGGAAGCCGACGGCGCGAAGAGCGGTTTTCGTGTGCCCGGCGTCGCTCATCGGAAACTGGGGCGCCGAGTTCACGAAGTGGTTGGGAGGCGTGCGCGTGCAGGCGTCGTTGGCGGAAGGGAACGCCGAAGCCGTGGATGCGGCGTGCGATCGATGGTGCGCGGAACCGGCGAAGGGATCGAAGAGTTCGTTCGATCGGTGGCCGGTGCTCGTGATGTCGTACGAGACGGCGAGGCGCCTGGCGCCGCGCGTGCGGGCGATGAAGCCCGAGCTCATGGTGTGCGACGAGGCGCACAGATTGCGCAACGCCATGGGCTCGCAAACCATGGCCGCTCTGCGAGAAATCAACGCGCCCATGCGAGTGCTGCTCACGGGGACGCCGATTCAGAACAATTTGAACGAGTACGCGGCGGTTTTAGACTTTGCGCAACCGGGTATCCTCGGGCCGCTGGAGGATTTTCAGCGCGATTTCACGCAACCTATTCAGAGGCAATACGAGCGAGGCGCGAGCAAGGAAGAAATCGCACAAGGTCGCAAGGTTGCGGACGAACTCAATCGACGAACGAAAGGGAAGATTTTGAGTCGGAAATCTTCGACGAATGCGGCGTACTTGCCGAAAAAGACTGAGCTCGTGGTGCTCTGTCGCTTGACGTCCGCGCAGAGGCAAGCTTATGAGGCTGGGGCAAAATTAGTGGAGTCGTGGACGACTAGCGATACGAGTGCGTCCTCTGGCGCGGCGGCGCTTTGTGCGATTGGAATCTTGCGACAGACAGCGAATGAGGTTGATCAAATCCTCGCGAGTGCCGATTCGCATTCGCAGACTATGACGGATGCGGAAAAGGAGCTCGATGATGAGATGGAGACGGACGCCATCGCGCGCGCGGGGACGTCCGGAAAGTCAGTGGATGATTTAAAAGCTGCTATGGCCAACGCTTTGCCTCGAGATTACGCGGGAGGAATCGATGGCTCGGGGAAATTTACCATTTTGCGGCGCATGCTCGAGGCGCTCAAAGAGCGCGGTGACCCAACGGAGCGCGTCGTTGTCGTCTCCGGTTACTCTGCATCACTCGCGACTGCGGAAGATATCTGCAAAAAATTAAACGTAACCACTTCGCGTCTTGATGGCACAGTGGCAGTCGATTTGCGTACATCCATCGTCAAGAATTTCAACTCTGGTCAAGGCGGTCAAGTCATGCTGCTCTCCGTCGTCGCTGGCGGCGCCGGGTTGAATCTTGTCGGTGCCAATCGGTTGATTCTCATGGACGTATCTTGGAATCCTGCGCACGATCGACAAGCGATGGGCCGAATTTGGCGCGATGGTCAGACGAAACCGGTCACAATTTATCGCCTTGTCTCTGCTGGCACTGTAGAGCAAAAAGTTTTCGAGCGACAGCTCGGCAAAGAAGTGCTAAAGAATACGGTCGAGAGCGGGTACACGGGTTATGAAGGCGATGGATTCACCACGAAAGACTCGCTCGTGGGTATCGTAAAATTCACAGGTGATGAATTGAGCGAAATCGTCGATTGGGGCCGCCCTTTGGACGTCCACGATGCGTGTCCATTGCTCGGCGCGGCACGTTCACACGGTGCGGCGTTTCAAGTCATCGACGTCGACGATGGTACCGCCGCCGACGAAGCGCGAGCAAACATTCCGAAAAAGGAACCAATCGAAGTTCGCGCTAAAAAGTTGGCCCCCAAGCGCACTGCTTTCGAAGATTTATTTTCCGCAAAACGCGCGAGGTAGTTGGAATAGATAAACTTAGACTTTTCACCCGTACTCACGTTCACCGCACTTGCTGACGCGTTGCGTCGCGCGTCGACGCGACGCGACGTGACGTCACGCGCAATGTCTGAAGCCACCGACGCGACTCGTTCTTCGAGCGGTCTCGCCGCCACGTGCTCGAGAGAACGATCGAGAGCTGCACGAACGGTGCTGAATGAATTCTTTTATCCCGTCGCCGACGGCGCGCGATACGCGCTTGATTTGGGCTGCCCGTTTAGCCACGCGCGTGATTTGTTCTACGAGCACGAGACCCACAAGGAACCGGTGCGACATTCCAAGCTTTACTGGCGCTCGCTGTACAGTGGGAAGGTGTTTAAGAGCGAGTATTACGTCGATAAACACATGGAGCGACGACACGGCGATAAGATTCCATCGACCGCGGACGTGTGTCTGGCTGATTATTGTGACGTGCTGCAGTGCGATAAGCACGCGGAGTACGTGAAGAATGGGCGTGGGAGCAAACCGACGCGGTGCGATGAAGAACAAATGTCCCTCGTGCGAGACAAATGTCATGAAATGTTGACGCAATGCTTTCCAAACGAGAACGGAAGTACGCGGGATAACGCGGGAAAGTTGAATGTATATTTCACCAAGTACTACTGCGATCAAATGACGTGCGCAGACGTCGATGGGGTTTTCGAACTGATGAGCGCTCATCACGATTCGCCGGGAGTCGGCTATTACATCGCTCTGGCTTTTCTCTTCTTCATCGTCGCCATGTATTACTTAACGGTGTACTCCTGGACCAATGGTCGACGCGTGAGCTCGGATATCAAACGCGCGCGCGTTCGAGCACGAGCTTCGTGGTCGGATTATCTCCCGCGACCCGTTGCACGGCGCTTCAACCTTGAGCGCCGAAAACGCAAGACGTATTAGTTAATAGTAAATCGTCGTGAAGGACGAGGAGTAGTGGCGCACACAGTCTACGGACGCATGTGTACCAATCGCAGCTTTTGAACGTGTGAACGCGTGTGTCATCACATTCTCATCAACGCGTCCACGTCTCTCCCGGTCGTCTTGGCCAGGCTTCACATCACGTCGCGCAATTGTCCCGCGTCGCGCGCGCGTGCGCGCGCGCGATGGAGTCACGAAGCGACAACGACGACATCGATGCCTTTGTCGATCGTTTCGAGCGCTCGTTGTGTCTAATAAACGACGACATCGACGGCGCGTACGAAGAAGCAACGACGTCAAAGTTGCTTTCGGAGACGCAACGAACGATTGAGTCTTGCGGATGGACTCCGCGTTCTATGCGCCTCGACGATGGCGACGGGTGGCGAACCATGACGACCGATGCGTTTGATCGCGCACTCGCGGCTCTTTTACGCGCGCGCGCGCGGACGAAGAGCGAGTCGACGTTGAGACTGTGGTGGTTATCTGTGCTTGAAATTACGAGCGCAAGAGGAGTGAAGAGTGCGAATGATAGTTCCAAGAAGAGTGACGCGTTGGATGAATTGTGTCGAACGCTCGTGGATGATGTCGCGAGATTAGCGGCTTCGAAACAAGCGCCGGATCGAGAGCGATGGGGAGAAATTATGGAAGAGCTCGCGCTGACGACCCCTGACGTGGCGACGCGAGAAGAGACGCTTGCGTTAGCGATGCGCGCGTTATACGCGATTGCGCCTGATGTGGTGCTAAACTGTGCGAGAGAAGCGCTGAAATCTAGACAATCTCAGGCTACTCGCGAAGCGGTGTATTGGTTGCTTTTTGCGTTGAGCGCGGTGGATCCCATCGCGGATGACGCATGCACGCAGTTGCTGCGATTAGTGGTGGAGTTTTCTCCAATGAAATGGGCACCTTCGTACAGAAAGAGTGATTTCAGGCACTCTCTGTCGACAACATTAACGGTGGTGACCACTCGTTATCTCTCGCGTGGTAGACCGTCGCCAGGAAGTGTGGACGTGGCCGTTGTGGACAAGGTACTCGCTGAAGTCATGAAGTGGTCGAACGAAAATGAGAAAAAGCACAACACAGCGGGATTACCTCTTCGTGCAATTCTTATAGGATTGGGATTGACACAAGAAGTAATCTCAGCGGATGCGATACCGATATGGCGACTCCTCCTCGAGAGTAGGGTCAAGGCTGGCATTGAGCAAAAGATGAAGATTTCGAGTTTGCTCGCGGCGATTCGAGGCGTCGTCATGGGCATCTCAGACCAGCATATCACTGTCATGGAATGCGCAAAGCAGAGTTTGAGTGCGTGTATTTCAGCGATCAAATATGGCAGCGGCTCGGAGGATATCGAGCGTCCGCTTGCTCTCGCTAATTGTGTCATGGCAATTCACGGCGTCAATCCGGTGGAGGGCTCAAACGTTCTCAAAATGCTCCTTGACGAAACGGACGAGTCCATACGTGCTGCTTCCTGTATCTCGTGCGCCAAAATGACTCAAGAAATGAGCGCCGACGAAGTACGCTCAAGTTCTTTTCTTTGCGAGTACGTTGACGGAGTGTTGCCAAAATACCTGACCGGCTTGTCGGCTTCGGCTTCAGCTGCGACGATAGCGGGGGCACTGCAGTGCTCGAAGTTCACCAACGCAAAATATATTGCGCCGTCATCGGTGGAATTCGCGTGCTCTTGGGTTAAAAGTGACTCTGTCGCGGTTCGTAATGCCGTAGAAGAATATTTGCTGCACGTCATAAGGTCCAATGTCAGCCTGCGCAACGCAACGCTTCAGGCGGTTGCGTCGGCCGTATTGAACTTGAGAGACTTTGCGCCCGCTGCTCGGTTATCGGCGATCAACGTTCTCGTGAGTGTTTGCAAAATTTGGCAAGATTGTTTACAAAACGGCGCAAATAGTAAATGTGAGTGTAGCGACGAGCGCGCAGAGGCGGCAGCTCTTCTACTGGTTTGCGATGCAGACTTTTCAGTGCGCACTGGCGCTTTCCAAGCACTGCGAGAAATTTCCAACCTGCGCGAACGCGTAGACTCGACGAATGGAGACAATGCCACGTCGCGTGCGGCCCTCTATCCAAGACTGCAAAAGTATTTAAACATCACTGATATTCCGACTCTCATCAGGGAAATCAGCCGAGCGACAGCGCTTGAGTGTGCCGCCGTCCATACGACAACGCATGCGCAAGCGTATCAACGAATTCAAGCGATGATGGTCGCCGAGGGAGACGGCAAACTCTTGGTCGTCCCAGTCAAGCCGTCCGAGTATAGGTACAACTTATGGCAAAACTATATGCTGTTCGTTTGTTCCACCAATAGCGCGGCTGGCGGCGGTGGCGGGCTTGATGCACGACAAGTCGTCACGATCGGCCAACGGGGTTCTCTTGCGGGATTGTTGCAAACTGTGATTCCGCGACTGGGTCAATCCAATGTCGAAGTCGACGCTATCATGCGACTTTTCCAGCTCGTGCCTGCACAATCAAAGGCGACAATTTTGAGTGCACTGCTTCCGTTACAGAGCGGATTGATGAGATCCACTCTCATGAGGCGAAAGCGTCGAGAAGACTTGAACATGGTCATCCGCTTCGGGGAACTGTACCAAGACTACGCGGTGCATGGTGTCTTCGCGTCCACGGCTGATGCGACAAAGAATTTAAATGCAGCTATCGATTTCGTGTTGATGGTTTGTTCCTACTTGAAAACGAATGCAAAAGCAGAGTGTTCGCCTACTGAGATAATTCAGCTCAGGTTTTCGGCAGCCGCAATTATCGGTGCAGTGCTCACAGATGCGGAGAAGGTGCGGGCACTTCCCGTGGTGACGCATGCTGAATTATGGGACAACTTTTACGCGTGGCAAGAGTCGCCAAATCCGAAGGCATTGGATGAGAGTGGCGATTCAACTTCACGTATGCATGTGCAAACGCTCATCGATGACCTCGCACGCGATCACACGCGAAAACCCACCGAGAGAGACGTTGGTTTTGCATCAAGGGAAGCGCTGGCGGCGCTGAGTCTCAGCGAGCACTTTACGCGAGAATCGGCGAAGAAGATTTTCGATTGGGTGAACCGTCTCGCTGAGCTTGGTGACAGTAAGAGTCTAGAACTCTCCAAAAGAGTAGTCGTTGAAATGCTGCGTTCGACTACGTCGGTATTCGAAGCATCTTTGGACTTTTGCTACTCCGCGTCGGCGACGGTGTCTCGCATGTACGTTGTTATTCTCGCCGAAATGAGCGATGCAGTTGTGGACAATCTTTCCTGTCCTCAACTAATTTCGTTGGTGCTTTACATGACGATGCACGAAGACGACGCAATTCGATCAGCAGCAGGAGTTTTGTTGCGCGCCGTGAATCGAGAGTGCGGATTAATCGATGGCCATCTCCCCTTGCAAATAGATAACAAAGCGCAGCTTATTGAAGAATGCGAGCGTCTCGTCAAGACGGATACACAGCAAATTGAAGACGTTCTTCTCGAGGTTTGGAAACGACAGCTTAACAAAGCCAAGCAAACGAAGAGTGGCTCCAATCCAAGTCACCTTTCTGCGTGCTTAGTTCCGTGGATATCGGCTCTACACCTACCGCATTTAGTCGCCGCTGGCAAAGCCGATGAAGTCTTGCTTGGTTTGTACAACGTGATGACGCACTCAGATGAGAGCACTTGGGCAGAGTTGGGAGAGCTTTGGTCGGCAATCGGTGTTCAAGCGAGAAACATAGCACCCACGCTACGATTTCTTCAAGAGAGAACGATCACATCGACTGATCGAGACGCGATATCTTTCCGCGCGGCGAAAGCTGCGTGTGGTTGGATCGCGCGGACGTCACCGCAACAAGTCATCGATCAGTTGGTTTACACGATTTCTTTCCGCGCATTGGAGTCGGACGAAAGCGATGCCACGAAACCACTTCCACAAGATTCTGCGACGTCGAAAATCTCTTCGGCTGATGTCGGAATCATACTTCTATCTGAGCTCGCGTTGGACCACCGCGAGGACTTCAGGTTTCATTTACCTGTGCTCGCGCACGCCGTCGTGGTGACTCTCATAGTCACACATGAGCAAACAGTGCGAGAGCATTGCGGTGAGTTGCTCTGTAACCTGGCGATGTGTCAAACGAGTGAGATACGTGCGCTTAAGAAAAAGAGCCCGGCCTATCGTTTGGGGAAACTGTTTGTGGACGACAGCTCGCAAGCATGGACATCGGGTAAAATCAGGACTCTCATCAACACGTTGCCGCACGCGATTGATTTGGATGAAAATTTGCCTCAACGTTGGGCAAACGAAGCTCGAAGATGGATCTTGCGATCACCGTCGTTTTCGTTGGCGTGCGCTTCGGCCGAAACGCTGATGTCGCTCAACGTTCCTCTTGACGACGAAGCGTTTGAGGCGCTTTTAGCGGCAACGTGCATGTGTGCCTCGATGTCTGGTGAAGTCGAAGATCAGAGGAATGATGAAATGTCGAAAAAACTCACGCAACACTTGTTGAAAACGCTCGGTGCGTCTTTGTGTGACATGAGTGCGCATGCGACGTTGATGTACACGCAAGTTTTCTGGTGCGGGGCAATGTGCTTGAGGACGATGGACGTCTCGCTGTACTCTTCCGCTCTTGATTTATCGTATTTGTTCCTTTACAAGACTTTAGATCACTCTACGATGGCGTTTGACGTCATCACTTCGTGTGCGCCTCTACCTCGAGGTTCTTTTTATCCCGACATCCCCATGGTGGAAACGTACGAGGAATTGCTCTCCATTGTTCCTGCAAAAATGCCCAGCCCGGAGATCTCCTGGGCCGACTTCGTCTTGCTCGTGATCAAAGGGTTGTTCCAAAGGGAAACGTTCGTGCGTGCCATACGTGTACTGGCTATGCTTGTGCCTTACTTACCTGATCACGACCGATGGAATGGCCTTCAATTGAACGTTTTGATCTCGTATGCCTTGATTCCGCTCGCCCTCGTTGCGGTTGAAGTTGAATCGTCTGCGGTGATCGGGGATTCAGAGGCGCGAGCGATCGCCCATCGGTTAGCGCAAGGGTTACATGGTGATGAACCAGACCTTGCAAAGGCGCTGGCGAAGTTTGCGTCTATTAAACACGATCCTCGAGGAGAGTTTTTGGCGAGCGAGTTTGCGGCGACGATGGCTCGCCGGCAGTCCAACGCGGCGCACTTGCCGGCACACTGCTTACGCGAATTTTCGCTGTGTGCGGACTCAGCGACGGCAAAGAAGATCCTTCAAATCTTATCCAAGGCTCCCAAAGCGTCAAAGTCATTCAATAGAGACTTTTCTGGCTCATGGTCGGCAGATTCGGCTTCAACCATCGCCGCCGCGTCGTACGGCGTGCTCCTGAGCGCTCGATTGGAGACCGACAACAAGGGTGCCGTTCCATCGTGTCTAGAGTACTAGCGCATCAACGACGACGACGTCGATGATATATTTTAGTCATTAGCAGTCAACATCTACCGTTGTTACAATAGCACGAGCTAGAATAGTCTAAAATCAATCGTCTAAATTCGCGGGTGAATTTCCCAGATACGGCGGCGGCCACATCGGCGGATCGTACCCTTTATCGCCAAACGGATTACATCGCATGATTCGCCACGCCGTCAGCACGAATCCCTTACTCGTACCATATTTCCTATACGCCTGACGCGCGTACTCCGAGCACGTCGGCACGAAACGACAACTCTTCGGCAATATCGGCGACACCTCGCGCTTGTAAAAGTCTAACAACCCCATCGCGATTTTCATCGACATCGTGTCTTCCTCCTCCTCGTCGCCTTCGCTCGCCCGCGCCGCGCGCGTCGACTCGCGCGTCGACTCTTCGTCCCTCATCGCTCCCTTCGCGGCGACGCCCTCGCGCGCGCGCGCGACGACGACGACCGTCCGCGCGCAGTTTCGACACGCGCGCACGCGCAACGGCGCTCCGCGCGCGCGTCGCGCGGTGCGACGACGACCGTCCCCGACGTTCGAGCGCGCGCGCATCGTCGTCGTCGTCGTCGCCATCGCGCGTCGTCGTCGTCGTCGTCGTCGTCGTCGTCGGCGGCGGCGGCGAGTGACGCCGCACGCGCGCCACATTGCGACGCGTTTTCGTGGCGACGCGTTTCCGCTTCGCGCGAGGCCCGTTCGACGCGCGCGCGCGATGTCGCGCGACGACGGCGCGAAAGACAAACGCCCGATCGTCGTCATCAAGGTCGGCACGAGCTCGCTGCTGAAGACGAACGACGGGTGCGTGCACCTGTCCCAGCTCTGCGCGCTGTGCGAGACGGTGGCCAACCTCAAGCGTCACGGATACCACGTCGTGCTCGTGAGCTCGGGCGCGGTGGGGGCGGGCATGGTGAAAATGGGGATAAAACCCTCGGCGACGAAGCCGTCGCTGGCGCGTAAACAAGCGCTGGCGGCGATCGGGCAACCGTACTTGATGAGGTATTACACCGACGTGTTTTCGTCTCTCGGCGCGAGCTGCGCGCAGGTGTTGCTGACGCTGGAGAATCTGTCCAATCGCACGCAATACCAAAAGGCGAAACAGACGTTTGAGCAGCTATTTGAACTCGGGGCGATTCCGGTGGTGAACGAAAACGATACGGTGGCGGTGGAGGAGTTGAGGTTCGGGGACAACGATACGTTGAGCGCGCAGGTGGCGGCGCTCGTCGAGGCGCAGTATTTATTCTTATTGACGGATGTCGACGGATTGTACACGTCGAATCCAGCGAGCGATCCCGCGGCGAAGAAGATCGAAACGGTGGAAGATATAAACGCCTTAGACGTAGACGTGAACTCGGGCGCAGGCTCAAACGTCGGTACCGGCGGGATGGTGACCAAGCTCACAGCGGCGCGCATCGCGAGCGCGGCGGGGTGTCAGACAGTCATCTGTCTTGCATCCGTGCAAGGCACAGCCATCATGGACGTGTTGGCTGGTAAATCGGGGATAGGTACCCGATTTTTAGCGGCCAAGAAGAGCGCGAGAGGGAAGAAGCGTTGGTTATTATCGGTGCCCATCAAGGGCGAGGTGCGAGTCGACGAAGACGGCGCCAAGGCTGTGCTAAACGGCATGGCGCTCATGGTTTCGAAATGCGTAGCCGTGGAGGGCACGTTTGGCTTGCAAGAAAGTGTGCGCATTTTAGACGAAAACGGCGCCGAGCTCGGGCGTGGTCTCTCCAATTACACCATCGGCGCAATGCGCGATTTTCTCCAACGCGGCCCGGCGACGAGCGACGACGAATGGGAAGACGATCTCGACGGGCCGCCCGAGTTGATTCACTCCAACAACGTGTGCATCACCAACGCCGAGACGCTCGCCAAGTCTTTCGTTCTACGAAATATAGGCACGTATGGGTCGATGATGATGGACGGAGGCGCCTCGAGCGGCGACGACGAACGATGAGAGGAATAATATTTCAAACGAGTAGACACACAAAGCGAGCGAGATGTAGTACAAACAAACCAGCAGTCCTTGGAAGCGCGCGCGATGTGGCTGCCGCAAAAAAATCGCGGTCGCAAACGCGAAGGTGATGGGCTTAAAAAAGTTGTTGTATATCGAACAGAAGTTTCGATCTTCTGACCTTTGGGTTATGGGCCCAACGCGCTTCCACTGCGCCAGTTCGATTTCTTCGTCGCCGTATTGCGGGCTACAATATACCCTCGTACAGCCTAAATTTCAAACAGTACCCCCCCCGTCGCCTTCATCGCGTAAAGTTACGGGTTTCTTCCCGAAGTCAACGGCGGGCGACGGACGCGCGTCGTCGTCCGCACTCGCCCCCCCGACGTCGCTCGGATCGCGACCGCGCGCGCGCGCCGATGACGGTGACGGACAAGACGTCGCCCGCGACCGCGCCGACCGCGTCGCCGACCGCGCCCGCGTTCAAGACGGAGCGCGACGTGTTAAACTACTGGGAGACTCTGAGTCAAGAGGTGAACCTGGCGCGAGGGAAGATTGGCGAGCTCGCGGTGAGCCTGCGCGAGCACGTCAACGTGCTCGAAAACGTCAAGAACCTGGACCCCAGTCGACGATGCTTTCGCTCGGTGGGCGGCGTGCTCGTCGAACGGACGGTGAAGGAGGTGATCCCGGCGGTGGAGTCGAACGCGGCGAATCTGCGTCGAGCGATCGAGGCGATCAAGGAGCAGTGCGCGGTGAAGGAGGCCGAATTGGAGGCGCTGCGAAAGAAGTATAAAATTCGCGTCCAGGGCGAGGACGCGATGCCGACCGACGCGCGCGAGTCATCGAGCGGCGGCGGTGTTTTAGCGTAGAAGCGTAGACGTGTCGACGAGCGAGAGACGGAAAAACCAACGAGTCAACGACGTCATCTTCGCGCGCGCGCCGCCGCATGGACGACCCGATCGTGTTCTTAGACATAGCCATCGGCGCTCGACCGATCGGACGCATCGAGATCGCGCTCGACGTCGCGGCGGCGCCGAAGACGTGCGAAAACTTTCGCGCGCTGTGCGTGGGCGAACGCGCGTCGCCGTCGACGCGAAAACCGCTGCACTACGCGTCGAGCGTCGTGCACAGAGTCATCCCGGGATTCATGATTCAGGGCGGGGACTTCACGAATCACAACGGCACGGGAGGCGAGTCCATCTACGGGCGAACGTTTCGGGATGAGAACTTCACGCTGAAACACGACGCGCGCGGCGTCGTCTCCATGGCGAACGCCGGTGCGAACACGAATTCGTCGCAGTTCTTCATCACGCTCGCGGCGACGCCGCATCTCGACGGTAAGCACTGCGCGTTCGGGCGCGTGCTTCGCGGGATGGACGTCGTCGACGCCGTCGAAGCCGTCGGTTCGCAGTCGGGCGCGACGTCGGAAGCCGTCGCGGTGACGGACTCGGGACAGCTCAGCTGACGGAATGTTTGTTTGTATTATACGCGGTAGAGTCATAGAATCACGGCGTCTCGGGACCGATCGAGGACCGATCGTTCGCCTCGCCGTCGTCGCGCGCGCCGCGTCTCGTCGCGTCACACCCCGGCGGTTCATGCTCGGTGGTGCCCGCGCGTTCGCCCGCTCCCCCGCTCGCGTCGTCGCTCTCACCGCGTCCATCGCCGCGTGCGCCACCGTCACCGCGCCTCGCGGTTCGATGACGGCCGCGCGCGCGACGTATTCGGACAAACACACGCGCGTGAGCGCGTCGTTCGATGACGTCAAGGACATTCGTTTGAGGCCGCTGCCGAAGCGCGACGACGAAGAATCGTTCGCGGCGTCGGGTTTGTGGAGAGAAAAACCGTGCGTCATCGTGGTGATGCGCAGGCCGGGATGAGTGCTGTGCCGTGGGGAAGCCGTGAAGGTGTACGAGAGGAAGCGCGAGTTCGACGCGCTCGGGTGCACGCTGGCGTGCGTCCTCAAGGAAGGCTTACCCGCGGAGGTGGAGGAGTTTAAGCGAGACTTTTGGCCGGAACACTTATACTTGGACGAAGATAAGGCGTTCTTTAAGGCTGTGGGGGGTGGGAAACTGAAGAAAGGGTCGCTGAGTGCGTTTTTGAATCCGTTTTCTCGCATTTGGAAACACGCGGGCGACGCGAAGAAAGCCGGCGTCAAGGAACACAATCTGAACGGCGAAGGGCTGATCATGGGTGGGATGTTCGTGATGAAGCCCGGTTCACAAGGCGTGCAGTATCAGTTTCAAGAGCGAAATTTCGGCGATCACGCGCCCATCGAAGACGTGTTGGCGGCGGCCAAGGCGGCGTCTGAGGCGTCGAAGTAACGTCGCAACGACGTCACGATTCAACGAGCAAGTGAGCCACCGATTGCGATCGCGTTTCATCAGGCGTGTGTACGTGACGTGATAAACGTAAAGTCTTTGTGTTTCATCGCAAGGATCGTTTCTTCACCGATTTTCATCGCCGCGCGATCGATTCGGACGTCGCTTCTCTTTTGTCTCATCATCAATTTGTAAATCTGTGCGTTCATGCAATCACTTGTCTTTTGCCTTCTCCTTGTCATCCGACGACGCGGCTTCTCATCATCAATTTGTAAATCTGTGCGTTCATGCAATCACTTGTCTTTTGCCTTCTCCTTGTCATCCGACGACGCGGCTTTTTGTGTCGTCTGCACGCGCTCTTCCTCCGCCTTTTCGTCCGCTTCCGAAGGCTTGTACACGATGACGGGCTTTTTGCATCGATGCAAACAATAGTTGCACACGCTCCCGATGAAAAATTCACGAATGCGGCCTTTTGACGATGAAGCGAGAACGACGGCGACGGCGTCGTCGATGAGCGTGGACTTTTCCACCATGATCTCTCCCACGGATGACACATTCGTGTCGTACGGGACGATGTCGATTTTGTACGCGATCGAGGCTTCGTCGAGCAGTGGGACGACGTGTTCGTCCATCCATCTGAGCGCTTCGTTTCGCCACGCCGTTTCCTGCGCATCAAATACAACAGTACGTCAATCCTCGGTTCTCATCTCGTCCGATCGACGTAGATGCGAAACAACCTGCTCTCGCGCGTGGAACACTTCTCGGCGAAGCATCGGCGATGACTGATAGAGGTATCGCATTGCGGCTCTGCGGACGAACGAACGAACGAAAAAACGATGATTAATCACTCGCCTGTTCTTCATCTGGCACGGTGACTGGGTAGAAATCGCCCATCAACGCGCTCACGCTGTCCGAAGCCGGAAAAGTTCTGCGCCACACGTCAACGAAACGAACGACGCGAGCGCGAGCGCGCGCGCGACGCCTCGAAACGAAACGCACCCCGGAATCACGTGCACCACCCGGCACTCGTCTCGTTCGCTCGTCGCGAGATTTTCGATGAACCATCGAACCATTGGAACCGTGGTCTTCGCGCAGTCGACGCCCAAGATCCAAATCTTCCGCGCGCGTCCCGCTCGACACGCGCACGCCGCGCCGCACGAGCAATTTTCATCGCAGACCCCTCCGCACGCGCACGTCGCGCAGTCGCACATCGGCGTCGTCGTCTTCGTCGTCTTCGTCGTCTTCGTCGTCTTCGTTTCGCTCATCTTCGCGTCGCGCGTCGTTTCGCTCGCGTCCTCGCGCGCGCCGTTTTACCGGTCGCCGCGCCGTCCCTCGACTTTCGCCGTTTTCGCCGTTTCGCGTCGCGGCGCCCGAGACGCGGCGCGCGCGCCCGCGCGCGCCAGGCGGCGACGCGTCCGCGCGCGACGACGACGACGGCGACGGCGACGGCGATGGCGGACGACGCCGTCGACGCCGTCGCGAACCCCGCGAGCGCGATGCGCGCGCTCGGCGTCGACGACGCCGCGCGCGCGCTGTCGCAGGGCGCCGAAGCGCGCGTCTTCGCGCTCGAATTCTGCGGGCGGGACGCGATTTGTAAGCAGCGATTCGCGAAAAAGTACCGCTTGCCGGCGCTGGACGAACGGCTGACGCGAGCGAGATTGGTGGGAGAGGCGAGGGCGATCGTGCGGGCGCGAAAACTGGGCGTGCGAGCGCCGATGGTGCTGCACGTGGACGCGAACGAGGCGTGCGTGTACATGGAACGCGTGGCGGGCGTGGCGCTGAAGGAGGCGCTGCGGCGAGAGACGTGCACGAGGGAAGACATCGCGAGGTACGGAAGAGAGATCGGAGAGGCGATAAGTAAATTGCACGACGGCGGTCTCGTGCACGGGGACTTGACGACGAGTAATTTCATGGTGAGAGACGACGACGGCGCCGTCGTCGTCATCGATTTCGGTTTGAGCTACCCTAGCGCGGTGCCCGAAGACAAGGGCGTGGATTTATACGTTCTCGAGCGCGCCATCAACGCCGCGCACCCATCGCAAACCGAGCTGTTCGATGAAATCATAGCGACGTACAAAAAAACGTCAAAGATGTGGTGCGCGACGCTGAATAGATTCGCCGAGGTTCGCGCGAGAGGACGCAAACGCTCGATGGTGGGTTAAAAAATCCCTCGCGCCTCGTTTTCAGCGCGCGCGTGTCACACTCATAGTCTTAGGCATCACTCTTCCCATCATTTTCCGTTTTCGCGCGTTCGAGCGATGCGAGTGTCGATGTGACGCCGATTCGCCAAACGCGGCCTCGCGCCAGCTTTGGCTATCCACACATCCTATCCAACCGCGCGCCATCGCGCCACTTCCATTCGCGTCTTCGCGTTTCCGCGCCCGAGCGCTCGCGCGCATCGAACGATGGAAGCCATGTCGTGCGTCACGCGCGCCCGCATCGCGTGCGTCGCACCCACGGCGTCGAAACCGCGCGCATCGTGCGCCGCCGCCCGACGATCGATGACGACACCCATCGCGCAGCCGCGATCGTCCACGAAACGCACCGCCGTGACGTCGAACGCGACGAACGAAGCGACGGAGAGCGAGATAAAAAAGCTCACCACGGATTGGCAGATCGATTTCTGCTCTCGACCGCTTCGTGACGATCGAGGGAAGAAGGTTTGGGAACTCTTGGTGACGGACGACGCGAGAACCTTTGAGCACGCGGAGTACTTTCCGAATAATCGAATCAATAGCGTTGAACTGGCGCGAGCGCTCGAACGAGTGATGGCGGAAAAGAAGGAAAAACCGAGACGATTCAAGTTCTTTCGGGCGCAGATGCAGACGATCATCTCTAGGGCGTGCAATGAGGTTGACGTCCAACCGTTGGCGAGCCGTCGATGCCAGACGATGACCAAGTGGCTGAACGAACGAGTGGAGAATGTGTACAAGAAACATCCCGGGTACGATGCCAGTGCGCCTCCGTTGATGGCGTTCGAAGCGACGGCACCGAAGCGATTGCCCGATGCGTTGAGAGGGGAGTCGTGGGCGTTCGTCGCGTTGCCTTTGGTCGGGGTGCGGGAAGAGATGGAACAAGTCAAGCGAGGACGCGTCTTTGGCGCGACGTTGGAAATTGATGAAAACTTACCGGACGATACGTTAATTCCCGGAATCGCGGTGTACACGTCTCGTGCTGCCGCGCTCGCGGGATGGACAAAGGGTTTAGAGCTCGCGTGCATCTCTTCCGACACGCAAACGAGCTCAATCGTGTTGGAAACTGGGGTGAATGATTCGTGGTCGTACGCGTTTTTCCGCAAGTCGCCCGAGTTGACCAAAGAGGCCAAGGAGTGGGAGGAAGTAAAGCGCGCGTGCAATGGGTTACATTTCCTCGCCATTCAAACCGACGAGGAAGCGGAGGCGACGGATGGGTTTTGGATATTGCAAGACTCTGACCCCGCGAAATTTTAGCCACGAACGACGCTTGACTTATGATATTACTTTACACCTTAGACGTCACAACGAGATGTCCGCATCACCACGCGAGAAGATCAAGCGCCTCGCCGTGGCATGCGTGCGACGCGGCTCGTTCATCTCGCTCTGTCTCTACGTCCTCGGCCTCGTCGTCGCCTCGCTCGCGCCGTCGCTCGCGAGAGACGTCTACGTGGATGAGAATGCATTCCTCGTAGGCTCCACGCACGCGACGTTTGACGACCTCGACGGCGCGCGCGCGGATGATTACGTCGAGACATTGACTAAAATCACGTTCGACGCCCGATCGCGGGCGCGAACGACGCGTGAGCGCTTGGAATGGGTTTTAAACGCCCTCGATGAGCGCGGCTTTGAGAGTTACAAATCATGGCTCGACGGCGCTGGTGACTTGTTCAACGTCCACGGCGTCGCTCGCGCGGCGCGAGGGAACGGACGAGAATCGATGGCGTTGGTCACGGTCCTGGGTGACGGTGACGCTGACGCTGAGGCGGCGACGGTCGGATTGGCGTTGCGCGCGTTTGAGAAGATTGGTCGCGCTCCGTGGTTGGCGAAGGATTTAATGTGGGTCTGCGTCGATGGCTCGCGAGGAGAGATCGATGGGACGATGGCTTGGTTAAAGACGTATTATTCATCTAGCGTTGGGGACTTGGGTGGGGGATTTGAGCGCGCGGGGGCGATACAGCAGGCGTTTGTGTTTCGCGCGGCGAACCGTGGCGCCGCGGCGTCGGCGGTGCGCGTCAAGTTGGAGGGTTGGAATGGGGCATATCCGAATCAAGACATATTTACGATGTTTCGTAGCATCGTGGAGACGTACCCTGTGAGCATGAGAGTAAGCTTGGAGTCGGATGTCGAGGTGCGAGAAGATGATCTTTCGCGCTGGAGTTTGATGAAATCGACGGCGCGCTTCATGTGGCGCGCCGCCACGGGAATTCCTTCGGGTGCGCACGCCGCGTTCAAGGCGCACTCAATCGATGCGATTAGTTTCGAAGCGATCGAACGTCAACAAGACGCTTACGTGCGAAGCGGTTTGCGAGCGTACGTCACTTTGGGACAGATGCTTGAACTTACGTTTCGAGCGTGCAACAACTTGCTCGAGCTCTTGCATCACAGTTGCTTTTATTATATCTTGCTCGGTCCAAACAAGTTTCTTGGCATAGCAGAGTACATCGCGCCGCAAGCAATTCTTCTCGTCAGTCTTTTACTCACCGCGTTGAAAATGACGACGTTCGGGATGGAAGATACGTCGTCAACAAGCGATGGCGAAACGCGAATGTCACATGATTGGTTTGCGGCAATATCGAAACTTTCCTTGGCACTCGTGTTCGGTGCCATCGTAGGTACGAGTTGCGTTTCATTGCATTTGAGGGAGCTAAATCACGTGACGGTGACTTTGGGTACAGTCGCCGTCGCATTCATCGCTTTCATTACCTTTTTACGCTTGACACTCGACGGCGAGGCGTCTCCGGTTCGCTCGACGACAAAGGTTTGCGAGGTTACCATCGTCCGACAAGAGCAGTGGGTCGGTGTGAAAGTGATCAACATCGCGTGGTTGCTATTTACGATGAGTGCGTGTACGTTTTTCAACTTCGCTCTCGCGTTTTTAACCACCGTGGCGTTAGCGCCCGCGTGCTTGCTCTGCGCGCCGAGCGGCGACGCCGCGAAACGAAACCGCGCAGTTGCGGTTCTCGGCGCGCTTCCGCCGACATGGATGTTCGTTCTCAGCCGTTTTGCTGGATCACCGGTGTACGAGTCTTTCGGTCTGCTCGCCGAACACCACGTACGTTGGAAAACGTTCGCGTTGCCAGTCGTCTTTGGCATCGCGTTCCCGGTGCTGTTAATTTGTTTTGATGTTGCGCGTTCTCCAGTGAAATCGAAAACAAAAAAGGCTTAGTATTAGTAGCCGCTCAGTAGAGATAGCTTAGAATTGGCATATGAATATAGAAAGAGTGAATGAGTTCTCTAATTGTCAACGCGCGGGCACAGGGTCTACTTTCGTGTCCGTTTCGACTTTCGCGTTCGGCGATTTTTTCAATTCGAGCAACGCCTCGAAAAATTGCATCACCACGGCGTCCGGCCAAGGCGCGCCGAACGGCGCTTCTGGACCCGCCTCCCATCCCAAATGACCGCCGCTTTCAGTTTCAAGCAAAATCACATTTGGATTTTCCTCGATGATCGCGCGAGGGATTGAATCGGCGATGGCGATTGGGTCGTCGCGCGCCTGCACCGTCATCAACGGGACGCGAACGTCGCCAATCTTATTCTTGCTCCCAGAATATTCGTAATACGCATCCACGGACGGAAATCCGAAAGTAACTCGCGTGATTGCTTCGTCGAAATCCCTCACCGTCTTCGCCGCCTTGACGAGCTCGGGATTGTACTTCGGTAACCCCGCGAAGAGGTTCTCGTGCGGCGCGAAGAGCTTGCGCATGTTCTTCGCCATGGCTTGACTGTACACTTTACCGAAAAACCCACTCTCGAGCGCAGTGTCGCACGCGTTCAAGTCGAACGGATTGCACAGCGCCGCAGCACCGGTGACTTTCGCGTTTTCTCCCTCTTCTCCGAGGAAATTCGTCAAAATGTTCGCCCCGAGCGACCAACCGATGGCGAAGAGCGGCGCGTCTGGGTATCGTTCGCGAAGCGTGTTCACGACGTGCCTGATATCGCCCGTGTACGATGCGCTGTAAAATTGCGGCGTCGTCAGCGGCGATTCCGAGGTGCCGCGGCAGTTGAACGCGACGCATCGAAATCCGCGCGCCCTGGCGCGCTTTAAAAAATGCTTCAAGTACTTGTCGTGCGACCCGCCGGCGATGCCCGACATCAGCACCAACACCGGCGCGTCGGCGGCGATTCGAGCGTGATGCACCGCCAACCTTCGACGCACGAGCGCGCTCTGATCGAACACCCGACGCACGAACGGCGGTCCGCGCCGCTCAATCTCGCACGCTTCCTCCCCCGAGTCCTCGTATTCGCTCAAATCCGCGTCCCCGTCCACGCTCATCGGCCAGTCCAGGGTCGCGTGTCCGCCGTCCGGCATCGCCAACACCTCCCGCTGATACGCCACGTTCAAATCCCGCCTGAGCAACGAACTCAAAATCGTGCTCGCGTGCCTATTTTTCAACCACGCGACCGCGTCGTACCCTCGCTCCAAGATGGCCCCGCACTTGTCCAGCACGTACGCGTTTCGCTTCGTCCGCCGCGCCGTCACCCTCACCTCGCTCGTCTCCCGCGCGCTTCCCAGCGCGCACCACGCCGCGCACGCCGTCGCCGCGACCGCCATCCCCGCGATCGCCCCTCCCGGCAGTCCCAGCGCCGCCGTCGTCGTCGCCGCGCCTCGCCGTCCCGTCGTCGTCGCGCCTCCTCGCGTCCACGTCGTCCCGCGCGCCATCGTCCCGCCCCGTCGTCCCCGCGCCGTCGTCGCGCGCCGACGCGGACGCGAGGACGTCACCGGCGTCGCCCGCGCCGCGCGCGCGCGCATCCGTCGTCGCGCGCCGCGCTCTGGCGCGCGGCCGCGCGTGCGACGGTCGCAGACTGTTTGCGCACACATCGGTCGGTCGGACGACCCTCGACGGCCCCCGTCCGACCGACCGCGATCCGAGCGTATGCGCAAACAGTGCGCTATGTCATTTCGACGACGGCGCGCGCGATTCGAACGTCCCGCGCGCCGCGCCACACGGCGACGCGCGATGGGCGATCGCGACGCGAAGCGCCAGCGCGGCGCGCGGCGTCCGCGCGCGCAGTCCGACGACATGGACGACCTGCTCGGCGCCGCGGGCGTGGACGCGCGCGACGACGGACGCGAGGACGACGACGACCGGGGACGCGCGATCGACGGCGACGACGACGACGACGACGACGGGACGCGCGAGGCGAGCGATGGACGACGCGCGGAAGAAGACGCGAGCGGGAGCGATTCTCGCGCGAAGGGGGCGCGGGACGGCGGCGAAAGCGGCGAGACGCGACGGGAGGAGGACGACGAGGGGGGACGCGATCCGGGGCGCGAAGACGACGACGACGACGAAGACGTGATGGACGCGGAGTGCGGGGAGGAGGAGGAGGGAAGCGATGGCGACGCGCGCGAGGAGGACCAGGGGAATAAGACGAACGCGAGGAAGCGAGGGCGGAAACCGAAGGCGGCGAACGAGGAGGGCGCGCGCGGAGACGCGGACGCGGAGGCGAGCCTGCCGAAACGGACCGAGGTGACCATCACGGGGAACGCGCGAACGAAGGCGGAGTTGATCGGGATGAAGGGCGTGGTGAAGAAATCGTTGCCGTCGGGTGGGTGGCATCGGTTGGTGTTGGAAAATGGGCGCGAAGTGCGCGTGCGAAGAAGCGCGTTGACGGCGTCGGAGACGGGGCGCGGAGACGAGGAGGGCGAACAGGGCGAAGACGACGACGACGAGGACGACGAGGATGAGGACGACGACGACGATAAAGACAACATGGCGACTAGAGCTCGACGACCGACGCGCGTTCCTGGAAACGGACCTCCGAGCCAGGCGGCGGCGGCGGCGATGAAGCGCCTGCAAGAACGTCGCCGAAGCGCGCGTCCGAACTGTCAATCGAACTTCGAGCGTCTGACGCTTTCAACTTTACAAAAGTACAAGAAAGCGTACGAAATGGAAGCCAACCCGGAGACGGACGGCGATAAGAATGCGCTCGTGCACGAGGTCGGCAAGCACTTCATGCAGCAAAAGCTCGACGAACAAAAAGTGTTGCAAGCGTTCATGTGCGCCGTGGCGGACACGACGCAGATTGGATAATAAAATTTTAATCATCGAGTCTAGCGGTTTTTCACATTCTTCTAAATCCTAAGGTCGGAAGGCACCACGCCGCTCTTGAGAGCGTTCTCCAACCGACTCACTTCTTCGAGGGTCTCCGCGTTGGCAATCGCCACCTTGAGCGCCGTGAGTTGTTCCGGCGTCGGCCCGCTCGGTTTAGCGTCCTTCTTCGTCTCATCCTTTATCTCCTCCAACCCATCGCCCGGGGTAAACGTCTTCGCCCGCTGCGCCGCGCCATCATCCGCCCCGAACGTCTTCTCCGCCTCCTCGCGTTCGCTCGCGCGCACCTTTTGAAAATCCAGCGTCTTCAACGCCTTGCACTTGTAAATCACGTACAACCGATAGTTCTCCTTCGCGCACACCGGATTCCCACACAACGTCAGCATCTTCAACTTCTTCAGCGAACCCAACCCATCGCAATCTCCCAAGTTCCGCAGCGCGTTATTCGTCAGCGTCAGCGTCGTCAGCGCCGGCGTCGCCCTCGCCAGTTCCTCCCCGTTCACCCTCGCGATTCGATTATTCCCGAACATCAGCGTCTTACACCGCGGCATCGACGGCAAATTCTCCAGCCTCACGACGTCGTTCCCCGTGAAATCGTACGCGTCGTACTGATCCCGCGCCGTCGCCAAGTTTTCCAGTCGCCCAATCCTCAGCCCCCGCAGGTCGATTTCGTACTCGCCGAGCGGGTTATACCGTCGATCGGCGTCCGCGATGACGTCCGCGGTCAGCCGGTCGCTCGCGGCGTTCGCGTTGGCGTACATCGCGCGCGCCTCCGCGCGTTCCTCGCGCGCCGCGCGCGGAGTGCCGACGCCGCGCGTCGATCGGGGCGACGCCGCGCCGTCGTCCCGACCGACCCCGTCGTTTCGAGTCACGACTCGCCGCGATCGACAGACCCCCTCGTGTTCGAGTCACGACCCGTCGAACGGCGATCGGGCGCATTCGTTCGTTCGTCGCCCCGCGGCACTCGCGCGCGCGGCGCGAGGGCGTCGATGCGACGGTCGAGCGCGGCGAGGCGCGCCGCGGCGGCGCGCGTCGCGAACGACCGCGACGACGACCGCGACGACGACGACGACGAGGACGCGATGAAACGCGCGGCGGCGACGGAATCGACGGAAATGGCAGACGATTGCGACTTCGTGCGCGAACTCCCGGGCGCGTCGGGAGGGCTCGAGGAGGCGACGCTGGCGGCGATGCGGGGCGTGTCGCTGGGAGACGCGTGCGCGGCGGCGGGCGTGAGGACGCTGGCGCGAGAGACGCGAGATGGGGACGCGGTGATCGATCGAGACGCGGTGGCGGCGACGACGGAGCGGGCGCTGGACGCGGCGATGCGGGAAAAGGTGCTGGTGCTGGAGAGATACGAGGGAAGGGTGCACTCGGTGAAGGCGAAGGAGGGAAGCGTGCAGGGGGCGTTTCAAAGGGCGGTGTTCGCGAAAAAGTTGCACGAGAGGATCACGACGCGCGTGCGGGAGGAGGTGCGAAGACGAGCGGAGAGCGATTTGAGAACGGCGAGACGAGCGGCGCAGGAGAGACAGTTGAGTGGGAGGCGAGACGCGAAGGCGGCGATGGACGCGAAACGAGAGGCGCCGCATAAACCGTGGTTCTTGTTGGAGACGCCGAAGGATGAGCAAATGCGATTGCGAAAGGCGGCGATGGTGGACGCGGCGAACGCCGAGGCGGGCGCGGACGCGGGCGCGGACGCGTCGTCGTCGTCGTGGACGATGCCGGGGAACGTGACGATCGAGCCCGTGCCAGATACCACGGATGAATCGGTGCTAGGTGCGGTGAGGATGTGCATTTACATGGTCCAGTCGCATCCGAGACCGATTCAGAAGGTTTTGGACTACCTCTTTGGGTACTCGCCCGCGGTGGACGGCGAAGACTTGGAAGAAATCGACGCGTACTCCAAAGGGCTCCCAGTGTCGCGCGGTCGAATGCCGGCAGATTTGGCGTACTCGTACGCGGCGAATCTCGACAAAACTCTCGGCGAACGAGACAAAGTGGCGCTCAAGACGCTCATCAAGGATGTCAAGGAGGAGTGGTCGTCGCACATCAAAGCCGGGTTCGACGCGGTGAAGGAGCTCGAATCCACCCCGCTCGACTCCGCAGAGGACATTCGCGTGCAAAATCGCGACAGTTGGCTCCGCGCCATGTTCCCAACCCTCGATTGGCCGACGAGAAACGAGCGAAATTATAAGTTCATGGAGCATTTGCGCGAGCAACAAGCCTTGGACGCTCGCACCGCAGTCTCGACGTCGCGACCAGTTCCCTTGGCTCTCAGTCGCGCCAATCGCGCCAAGCAAGCGCAAGAACAAATTCAAACTTATGATCTGGGTGGCTCAAAGATTCACTACAGCAAAGATGGCGTCCCGATCATTGCTCCCGATGGTTTCTTCCCCAAGGCGAACACCGCGCCTTCGAAACGCGCCGAGACCGCACGCATCCGTCTCGCCGCCTCCGACGCCGAACGAAGGCTCGCCGAGCGGCGACGACTATAGAACACCAAAGTCGATAGCACTAGTCCATCATTGGCCCCTCCTAGCGTTTTAGAAACGAAATTATTCTCTCGACGCTCCTTCGTCGCGTCCCTCGCTTCGCCCTCACATTGCGCCTCGAGGCGCTCGCCGCCATGATTTACTTCGAGCGCCAAACCTCGCGCCTGTGCGGAGTGCACGCCATAAACGCTCTCCTCCAAGGTCCCTTCTTCAGCGCCAGCGACCTCGCCGCGATAGCCCGCGCTTTGGACGACGAAGAGCGTTCGTTACTCGACCAATCTTCGCTCCGTCGCTCGAGCGGTTCGCACGCCGAGCGTTCCGAGAACGTTGGAGACGACGGTAACTTCAGCATACAAGTGTTGTGCAAAGCTTTGGACGTGTTCGGGCTCAGCGCGCGGTACGCGTCCGCGGATGAAGAGCGCGGGACGGACGCCGCGAAGGAGCTCGCGTTCGTCTGCAATTTATCCGAGCACTGGTTCGCGCTGCGGCGGCTGGGCGACGCCTGGTGGGACTTGAATTCCATGCACGCCGCGCCGAAAAAAATCGGAACGTTCTATTTGGACGCGTTTTTGAATCAGTTGACCGCGGAAGGGTATTCGATCTTCGTGGTGCGGGATTTAGCCGCGGCGGCGTTGCCGGAGATGCTCGGGCAAAACGGCGAATACGGCGAGTGGTTGACGGAGGAGGAATGTCTGCGGTTGACGAGCGAAGCGGAGACAGCGCAAGCATCGGGACGTGCGCGACTTGCAGCTGAAAGTGCGATGAAGACGCTGAGCGATGGGCCGTCGCGGTTGGTGGTGGATGGTGGCGTCGCGAGCGACGTCGTCGACTTGACGGCGGATAGAGAGTTGCAAGCCGCTCTGGAGGCGAGCATGGAGGATTACGGCAAGCTTAACGCATCGGGTACCGATACCGACGCCGATCTCAAAGCGGTTCTGGCGGCGAGCTTAGAAGAGATCGAAGGTGGCGATGCGTCCATCGAAGCCGCGATCGCCGCGAGCTTGCGAGACGAAGAGGCGAAGATGGACGTCGACGTCGCGCGATTCGCCGAAGAGCCCGACGCGGGCGACGGAATCGTGTCGCTCGCGTTTCGACTTCCCGACGGTGACCGCATCGCTCGTCGCTTCGCGTGCGCGAGCTCGATCGCAGACGTTGAAAAGTGGCTCGAAGTCGCCAAGCGTTTGGACATGCGCAGCAACTGTCTCGCGCTCGCGTTTCCGCCGCGCGCGCTCGCGGACGCCTCGACGTCCATTCGAGACGCCGGCATCACCGATCGCGAAGTTCTCGCCGTTCGTCCACGACCGTGAATTCAACAAATAGTCCCATTCTTTTCAAGTTTCCAAAAACGTTCTCGCGTCTTGTCTTCGCGTCGCTCGCGCGTCGTCCTCACAACGCGACTGGGGCGCATCGTCATGGGCGCCACCGCCCTCACTGCCGTGTTCGGCGCCGTCTCTGGCGTCGGCTGCGCGGCATTCGCGAACGGCTTGCGCAAGCTCCCACCGTTTTCACGTGCGTTGCTCCCCTCGCGCGTCGCGTCGCCGCGCCGAACGCGTCGCGACGCGATCGATCTAGGGTTGGATGTCGCGCACTCGCGACGCGACGCCACCGCCTGACGCGCGAATCTCGCGCCGCGCGATCGAGACACTGACGAAGTGTTGTTTGTTTACGTCACGCAGAACCCTGGAAGCACGCCGTGGCGGCGGGCGTCGGTGCGGCGGCGTTAATGTACAACGCGGATTTGGAAACGTCGCTCAAGGAGGACGTGGAGCGCTTGCGGGCGACGCGCGCCGAGCAGAACGCGGAGTACATGGCGGAGATACGGGCGAAGCGATAATAGGGAGTTGTGATGATACAGAATGTACAATATATATTCATAAATACGAAGTCTCGATATCACCGCGGATGGCGCGCCGTCGGCGCTGAGCGGCGCTTCTCGTAGTTGACTACACCGGTGTACACTTGCTAATAGCCAGCCAAGTCCATCAAATTAATTTCGCTTTGGCAGTGACGCATCTGCTTCGTGCGTCTTAAGCCACTGGGGAGAGGTAAGGTCTCTGGGATCGTGGGTGGATGCAGCGCCGGCGCGCCCGAGTCGCGAAGAATCTCGTATCGCATCGACTGAACATCCAACTTATCGTCATGCGACGCGTCAGAGTTCGACAAACGATCATCTGAGATGCGCCGTTTAGAGTTTTGTTGATGTAGCTGCTGATCGTCGAGCGTTGTGTGCTTCATCGGTGCGAAAGATAGGGGCTTTGCGTTGTCCTCAACCAACGCCGACAAGTCTGGACAGCTTTGAAATGACTTTAGCGCTGAAGTCTTCTCATCCGGATTAGCCTTAACGAAACGACCCTTCACGCGAACGCGCGCGTCTGCGAGCGTTTTACGGCATTCATAGCGCACCACTTTCTTCAACCCCATCAATCGACGCTCGCGCTTGGCGCGATATCTGTCGAGCTGCGCTTGGCGCTCCTTGCTCACCACGCGTCGAGGGATGCCGAAGAGATCGCTCGACATCGGCATCATTATGGGTGGAAAAGCCCCGGGTGGATAGGAACCTACCGTCTCTGCGGGCCCACGCTGCGCCGCGGGCAGTCCCAATCCAAGAGGCGACGGTCGCGGAGTGAAATTATCTCTCGCGCTCTTCGAGACGTACGCCTTGGCGGCGGCTTGATTCGGGCTCACCGCTTGAATCTGATCCGCCACCGCCTCCAGAGCGGCGGAAATAGACGCCGCATCGCCATCGAATAAAAGCGCCGACTCTGTTTCGGGCATCTCCAGCAAAGAAGCCAACGGATCGTCGTCCAAATCGAAAATCATCGTGTCGCTATTACTCGACATTCGCGGCGCCCTTGGACTCGTATCCTCTTCTCCGTTCTCACCTAAATTCAAAAACACGCCCACATCCCACGCACTGTTCGTCGCGTCCATGCTCGACGTCGAATCGTGCGTCGTCGTCTTCGCATCGTCCCTCTTAAACAAACTGAAACTCTTCTCCCTCAAACTCTCGCTCGTCCCGCGTCCTCGTCCGTCCTCGTCCTCGCGCCTCGCGCTCGCCGTCGCGCTCGCCGCCGCGTCCCAATCCCCGCACTCCTTCGCCTCACTCAATCCCGCCTCGAGCGTTCGTTTATACCACTCATCCACCGTGATCCTCTCGTGTCTCGCCGCGACCTACGGCGTTCAACCGCGTCCCAATCGTCAGTCCGTCGCGTCGTCGTCTCGCGCGCCCAGTCGACATCGTTCGTTCGCGCGTGCGTTCGTTTCGCGAATATCCGCGCGCGCGCGCACCGCGTTCGCCCCGTGCACGTGCGCGTCGCACGTCGCGCACAGGAACGCCTCTGCGCCGAATCGAAGCGCGATCGCGGGCGTAAAAAATCAGTCCCAATCCTCGTCGCGCGCGTCTCTCGTCGCGCGCGTCGCGCGTCTCTCGTCTCTCGTCTCTCGTCGTCGTCGTCCATCCGCGTCAGCGCGCATCGTGTCGCCGCGTGCGCGTCGTCCATCCGCGTCTTTTTCGCGCGTTCGCGACGCGTCTCTCGTCGCGCGCGCGCACCGTCGGCGAGACAAAATATATCGGCGTCGCGCGCGCGACACGCCGCGCACGCGGGCATCGCGACGGCCGCGGCGTCGTCTCGCGCGCGACGCCGCGATGGCGCGCGCGACCGTCACACGGAGACACACGGATCAACGACTTTGTCGAGACTCGTGAACACACGGATCTGTGGACATCGATCGTCGACGCCGCGCCGCGCCGCGCGACTCGACGACGCGACGCGACGCGACGCGATTCAGGACGCGTCGAATGTCGTCGCGCGTCGTCGCGCGTCCGACGGTCGCGCGCGATGCGCGGCGCGCGCGCGCGGGCGCGATGGATGGGCGACGAAGGCGGCCGACGACGACGCGGGGACGACGCGGACGGACGCGCGCGGGCGCGGGCGCGCCCGGAATCGACGAGATGCTCGACGGACGCGAGCGGAAGTATTACATGGTCGGAGGCAAGGGCGGGGTCGGGAA
>Ga0209666_1000338_pt1 | contig 36888 bp, 30 predicted proteins | sample SaaInlV_125m_DNA_FD_184679 | JGI IMG/M metagenome (GOLD analysis project Ga0209666, IMG submission 184679) | Marine microbial communities from expanding oxygen minimum zones in the Saanich Inlet - Saanich Inlet SI037_S3LV_10m_DNA (SPAdes)... | ecosystem: Environmental > Aquatic > Marine >...
ACAACTGGAGTTTCAAGACTGATTTCCAAAAGAGTTGGAGCGTGTACTATGACTTGTAGTATGTAATCACAAGATGTGCGAGATGGTTATTAAAAGTGATTTATGCAACTTACGCTGCTGTGGCTGGAAAACCCCAAAAGTCGTCGTCGTTTGCGCCGTTTGAGTTGAACGTTTGACGCGGCGTCTTGGCGCGCTTTGCGATCCGCGTCGCTTTCGGATTTTTATCCAAGACGCGCCGCTGATGCGAAGTTCTTTGCTGTACAGAGTGCGGTATGAGTGTCGGTGATTGCGGAGGGAGAGGGAGGCCCGGCAAACCTATGGACGCGCTACGAACGCTTTCCCACGGAGTGCGTTCTCGTTCTGGCGTATTCCTTTCATCCAGCTGTGGCGAATCATCACTGCCAATCATGCCTTTAGACTTCACCGTGGCCACATCGAACTCTTTTACAGCTTCTTTTCTCAGCTCGTCCACTTCAGCCATCGGACGCTTCATGGCGACCGTCTGCGGGGCAGGCTTTCGCTTCGTCGTCACCTTGGCCGTTTTTTGAACTCTCAGTCGCGACGGATTCCTTTGAGCCTTCGAGCCATCTAAAGTCTGCGAACGCTTAATGATATCCCCGACCGCATCGAGTAGTACAGCTGTTTCTAATTCATGATCGCTATCCTGAGGATCGTTTTCGTCGACTCTGTTGGCGGAATACGTTAAAAACTCGAGCAACGCGTCTTGGCGATGCGATATTTTCATTCGTTCCGAGTACTCTAGCTCTGCGAGCGTCTTATGGCAGTCTTCCGGCTTGAAAATGCTCTGCAAACCATCTTCGTCGCTCGCCTCCATCTCGCCTCTCGGTACGACGAGCACACCCGAACGCGACGAAATGAAAATCTTCTGCTCGCCCGTGCGCAAACACTTGACGCCGAGCGCGCACTTTAACTCCGCTCTTCGATCGCAATGGCGAGACATGAGATCCCAGAGTCCGTCTGGACCGAGTGCATCTATCATAGGCTTCACATACGGGCCCGGAAACCCACGAAGAGCTTTCAATTCTAACGATTCTGCGTCGACGAGGAGGTAGTCGGCGTCACCGCCCAAACCTTCGCGCAGTCTATTCGCCATGCTCGCGTTGCGCTCCTGCGAATCGTGTTCATCCATCGACTTCCCACCCGATTGTGGATGAAACAACATCTTGTTCGCCCATTCCAGCTTACTCTCCACGATCTCACGCAAATCTCCTTGAGTCGCGGCGACGCGAACTTGCACCGTCCCGAGCACGACTTGTTGCTTAATGGCCTCCTCCGCGTTTGTAAACACGTACGCGGTCTCGCTGAACGTTCGCGCGCTATCGGTGACGTAGGCCACGCGCAAACACTTGTCGCACCCCGATTCCCGCTTCGCAGGACGTCGGTTCATGCTCAACGACGCTCCACGGCGCGCGTCGAGACCAACAGCCTCGCGCAATTACACACCCCGCGCACACCCGATGTTTTCGATCGCGCGCGCCGCCGCCGCCGCGCGCGACGCGTCAGAGTCCGGGCGTGACGCTGGTATCGTCTGTCGTCGCGATGCGATCGTCCGCGCGACTTCGGGATGCTGTATCCGACGCCGTGTGCCGCGAGATCGTTCGCGCGCGCCGACCGCGTCTCCGCAGTCGGTTTTCGGAGACGGGACTGCGTCTCGGTTCGGAAACCTCCGATCGGGTTCCAGGCACCCGAGGCGCGCGCAGTCCGGCGACAGATTTTTCATCCCTCGGCGCGCGCGAAATCGGTCGGTCGGTCAGTGGGTCGGTGGGTGCCGGATTTCCGGCCCGTCGACGTCCTCGCGCGGACGTCGTCGCGCGGACGTCGTCGTCGTCGTCGTCGTCGCGAGGCGCGTCGCGGCAGTGGAAGACGCGAGCGCGACGCGAGCGCGACGCGAGCGCGACGCGAGCGCGACGCGAACCGACGCGAACCGACGACGGTCCGCGCCGCCGCGATCGAACGGCGCGGCGCGACCGAGGCGCGCGCGCGGCGGTTTGCGTTTGATTTGGAATCTCGTCGTTCGTTCGCATCGACGCGCGAGTTTCGTCGGGTTGAGGGCGCGAACGCGGACGACGCGCGAGCGAGGGACGTTGGATGAACGGAGGAATGAGCGATCGACGCGTGATCGCGCTTGAAGATGGTTGGGGGAACATGGAGGTGCGTCGACGGACGATTTGGAATCAAACGCTCGAGGACGCCGAGAGCTCGCGAGGCGCGGGAGAAACGAGACGTACTGACGAGATCGTGACGTTTGACGACGCGCAGGATGGTATCATGAAACTTAGACGCATTCTAGATCAGGAGGATGCGGAATCGTTCACGTCGGAAGAGTACATGAATCTTTACACGTGCGTAGGACGACGCGTTGACCGCTCGCGGGGCGGTTGGGGGCGCGCGCTCGCGCGCTCGCGCTCAAAGACCCCCCGAAACAAGTGGCGCGGTGATCGCATGGACTGACGCAATCCAACAACATTTACACGTTCTTGCAGGACGATTTACAACATGTGCACGCAGAAGGCGCCGTACGATTTTTCCGAAGAGTTGTACAAGCGCTACGAGGCCGCGTTTAACCAATACATCAACTCAAAGGTTTTACCGGCGCTCGTGGAAAAAAAGGGAGAGTACATGCTGAGAAGCTTGATGAGTCGATGGGACAATCACAAGATAATGGTTCGCTGGCTGTCTCGGTTCTTCAACTATCTCGACAGATACTACGTCCAGCGCCATCACTACGCGACACTCAATCAAGTCGGCGTGGGTTGCTTCCGAAGACTGGTGTACGAAGAAATCAAGCCGAGCATGAAGACGGCGGTGTTGGCCCTCATAGACAAAGAGCGAGAAGGAGAAAAAAGTGATAGAGGTCTCATCAAGAGCATCACGTCAATCTTCGTCGAGATGGGGTTGGGTACGATGGACGCATACCAAAACGATTTCGAAAACGACTTGCTCACGCACACGTCATCATTTTACGCTCGCAAGGCGACGCAGTGGATCGCTGAAGACTCGTGTCCGGCGTATCTCATCAAAGCGGAAGAGTGTTTGTATAGCGAACGCGAACGTGTGCAACAATACTTGCATCAGAGCACCGAGTCGAAGTTGATATCAAAGGTTGAGCAGCAGCTCCTCGAGCAGTACGAAACTGAGCTGCTGGAAAAGGAGAATAGCGGTTGCGCAGCGCTCTTGGTTGACGACAAGAAGGAGGACCTAGCCCGCATGTTCCGTCTCTTTAGCTCGGTACCGAAAGGATTGGCGCCGATAGCTCAGATTTTCAAAACGCACGTTCAAAAAGAAGGGATGAGCCTGGTGAATTCCGCCGAACAGGCGGCGGCGGCGATGAAAGGGAACAAGGAAAAGCCGACGACGTCTACGTCGATTGAACAGGTCTTTACTCGAAGTGCGATCGACCTGTACGACAAATATAGTGGTTATGTGAACGATTGCTTTGGTTCCAACGCACTCTTCAACCGCGCGCTCAAGGAGGCTTTTGAATACTTTTGCAACAAGGGCATCGGTGAAATCTCGACGGCGCAGCTACTCGCAGATTTTGCGGATAAGCTGTTGCGAAAGGGTGGGAGCGAAAAGTTGAGCGATGAGAAGATGGAAGAGACGCTGGATAAAGTTGTGAAGCTCTTGGCATACATCAGCGATAAGGATATGTTTGGAGAGTTTGCTAGCAAAAGGCTTTCTCGACGCCTGTTGCAAGACACGTCTGCGAGTCAGGATTATGAGCGCTCCATCTTGAGTAAACTCAAGACGTCGTGCGGCGCGCAGTTTACATCGAAGATGGAGGGTATGGTGAATGATGTGCAGTCTGCGCGAGACACTCAAGATGTGTTTGAGAGATGGGTAGACGAAGACGCTGCTAATCGCAAGACTTGCATCGATTTCAACGTCACCATCTTGACGCACGGTTTCTGGCCTTCATGGAAGCCCATCCAGGTGGAGCTGTGTGACGAGTTCGCGCAGTGTGTGGAAACGTTTCAAACTTTCTATGATGCTAAGATGAGCCAAAGAAAGCTCACGTGGGTGCATCAACTCGGAGCAGTCGTGCTAAACGTCAAGTACGAAGCCAAGACTATAGAAATGCACATGCAAACGCCCCAATGCTCTGTTTTGTTGCTCTTTCGGAATGAAAAAGAGCTGTCGATGCAAAAGGTCATAGAAAAGACAAAAATGCCAGCTGATGCCGTGAAGCGAGCGCTCTATTCGCTCTCGTGTGCCAAGTATAAGATTCTGAACAAGTCCCCCGAGGGCAAGACGGTGAATCCCGAAGACGTCTTTTCGTTTAACGAAAAATTCACCGATCGTTCGCGACGCATCAAGATTGCATTGCCACCTCCCGATGAGAGAAAAGCTACGATTGAGAACGTCGTACAAGATCGCCGTCATGCCATCGATGCAGCCATCGTGCGAGTGATGAAGACTCGCAAGGCGTTGGCATACAACGAGCTCGTCGTCGAAGTCGTGAACCAACTCCAACAGAGCTTCCTCCCGGAAGCAAAGATGATCAAAATGCGAGTCGATGACCTCATCAACAAGGAATACATCATGCGTGACGAAGAAAACTCGCAAGTTTTCAAGTACATCGCCTAGTTAGTTTACTGCAAATGAGAGATACGCGGCGCAACACTTGTTTTCAATCAAGGACGTTCGTAACAAATTACAACTCGGTCCGCTCTGTCTCCCTCCCCCATACTAATGTGTCTAACAAGTCCTCTCGCACGCTCAAAGAGTGACGTGGTTGGGGCGCTTGTACTTGATGATCGTCTTGGAGGCCTTGCTCGGGTGACGAGTCACCTTGGTCACGACCGGGAAGGACAAGTCGTCTTGAATGAACTGGCGCGTGTTCTCGCGGCGAACATCCTTGTCGGCAACCTCCGCAATCTTAATGATTTGCAAGCACGAAGCACGCACACGGTGGCGGGAAGCCATTTCCTCGTAGAGCGCATCCACCGCCGCGTTCATCGTCGTCTCGCGGTACTCCTTATACGAGTTGTGGTAACCCGTGCGGGACTGGTAACGGATCCAGATGCCGAAGTTCTTCACGGTCGTCGTGTCCGCCTCAAAGATCTATTCGTCATTGTGAACGAATCAACACTCGTCAGTCTCTCATTCCGCGTTTTTCATCGTCGCGACGCGCGTTTAACACGATTCGCGTCGCTCAAAGTCGCGTTCGCGTCCGCGTCCCGCTCTAGGGCTTTCACTCATCCACAAAGACGCACCTCGTTGCACGCGATGATTTGGCCGTTCGCCTTCTTCACCTTCTTGAGGCGAGACATGAAGTACCAGAACTTCGATCGCGCCTTGACGTCATCGAGCGCCCACAACTTCATGCGGAACACCTCCGGCTCGGGGTGCGCATCGGTCGGCACGTGTCGGCCGACGACTTGGTATTGGTGGTACTGCGTCGAGCAATCATTCGCGCGTTTTCTCGTCAGTCGATCGTTCGTCGAGCGCTTCGATCGCGCGCATCGCGAGCATGAAATTATCTTCCCCCGAACGCGCCGCCGCGCGCGCGACGTCCGCGCGCGCGTCCCACCGCGCGCGCGTCGTCCCATCGTCCCGTCGTCGCCCGTAGGGTTTCGCCGCGATCGCTCCGTCCGACGCTTTCGCGTCTCGCGTCGCGCGCGCCGCGCCGCGCGCGCCGCGCGTCGCGCGCGCGCGTCATCGTTTTCGCATCTCGCGCTGTCCACCGCGCGCGCCACGCACCCTAATTTTCGCCATCGTTCGCGACGCGTCGAGTAAAGAGGTCGATGGCGCGGCGCGATGGCGCTCTTCACCGCGGGGCGAGCGACACACGGATCCTTCGGGCATCACACACGCCACCAGATACCCCCCGAAACGGCCGACGCCGACGCGCGCGCCGCACGCGGCGACGCGCGCCGGCGACGCGCGCGCGATGTCGCACGTCTCGGCGCGCGCGGCGATGCGGTCGTCGTCGACGTCGACGGCGACGAGGACGAGGACGAGAACGACGCGCGCGCGCGGAGGGGATCGCGCGGCGCGCGGGGACGGTGGAGGAGGCGCGATTGCGACGGTCGAGCGCGGTTCGGCGCGCGCGACGACGCTCGGAACGTGCGCGCGACGGCGAGTCCTCGCGCGCGGGACGGCGTCGAGCGGAGACGAGGGACGAGAGCTTCGAAGACGCGCGGCGGCGGCGGTGGGGCGAGCGGCGTCGGCGAACGCGAGCGCGAGCGCGTCGGCGAACGCGCGGCGACCGAGAGTGGACGATGGAACGCGCGATGGAGCGGTCGGGGACACCGCGTTCGAGCGGTCGGGGGGATTACTGTACGTGCGAAATTTCTTTGAACCCGAGACGTTCGAGCGCGTGGCGGCGGAGTGCGAAAAATTGCGCGCGAGCGTGACGCCGGAAAATAGAGCGTGCGCGCGGCAGAGGCTGGGTGTCATGGTACCGTCGGATAATTTCGTGCACGAAGCCTGCGTGGCGAGCTCGGTTTCTGATCGCCTGCGATCGTTATTGCTCGGTGAAAATGACGACGCGGGTGCGTTGGTCGCCGGCGACGTACCCGTGGAATTCAGAGTGTACCCCGTCGGCGGGTCGATGGACTGGCATAAAGACGTCGCGTTGTACACGAAACCGCAGTATGAAATAGTATTCACGGTGACAAACACGAGTGATAGTACGACGGAGTGGGAAGATGAGAGAACTGGAATGCGTTACGGCGGCTGGACCGAGCCAAACTCGGTCATCATCGTTCGCGCGGATGGCGCTCCGCATAGAGTGACGGGCGTGACGAGAGGTGAGCGTTCGATCATCAAGTTCGTGCTCACGCAAACGCTGGAGAAGACGGATGATTTCTTTGATAACCTTCTCATCTACACGTAGTCAGTTAGTGGCTAAACAAGTTGTTGTATAATACAATTTAGCGAGGCATCCGAAATGCCAAGTATCGCCGAACCCATCGCTCGTAATCCTCGCGTATGATCTCCCAAATCGCGAGAGACAGCTGCTCTTTCTTCGTCGGAGGGTGAATCATCGTCTTCACTACTGTGTTTCGCAGGGCGATGTTCGATTTTTTGTTCACGCCAGCGGAGTGACGCCAAATCGCCGACTTTGTTCGATCTGCGACGTCGATGGAGTCACCAAATCCGAATCGCTCGCCGGCTTCAACGATTCTAAGCCTAACCGCGGGTGCTTGCAAGACGTGTTCTACGCAACTCGACACGTGGAAGTCTACGGCGGCGATCGGTATGTCGTCGCGGCGCATGAAACCACCCCACGTCTTGGCTGCATCCGTTGCTTCTCGCGCGGCGTCGAATGCGAGTTCGAGATACGAAAGCCACGGCGACTTATCGTCAATGATTTCCGGATTGCGCAGCTCGTCGTACTCGAGCGGTACATCATTACTTTTTGCCGTCTGCTTGAACCGATTGAACCATACGTGCGAAAAACCGTGTAACATGGCGACGTCTCCGGGCATTCCGCCAAAGTGCGCACGAATCATCAAAGCCTGAACGACGGTGGCCTCGGCCGCCGGCAACGCGGCCTCGACGTCATTGAGCGCGAGCACGCCACTGGCTGAATCGCCAGCGACGCCGTACGAAACGCTATCTTTGATGCGGATAGCCGCCATTTCGCCAGCTATACGAGCCACCGCGGCGCGCAACGCGTCCGTCGGCTCGAATCCTTTGCTCGTCGCGCACATGAGCCACGTCAACAGTACGACATCTGGATGCAGGATAGCATCTTCTAATGAAATGATCACGAGTCTACGGACGCATTCGATGAGCGCTTGCGGGTCTAAACACATGTGCATGGCTACGCGCGAAGCAGCAGCAGCACGACCTCGCCTGATATTCTTCTGCAATGCGGATTTGATCACGCTCAACTTGAGCTGTTCGCCATCTGCACTCGCTCGACTCGCGCGAACTTCAGCGTACTCTTTCGCGTCCCGTAACGCTTCGCGCAACGCGTTCTCTTGATCTGGACCATCGTCGCTCGCGACGTCCGTCATCAACTTTAGCGTCGTCGAACACGTCGTACCGCTCGCCAATTTCTCTTTAACCACGACTTGACTCGCCCACTTCGCCGAAGATTCCGCCTTAATAGATTTCCCCAACGACAACGACACGTCCCAACGTGAACGCGCCGCGTCATAGGTCAACAAAAATATGCGCTCGCGCTCGCGCTCGCGCTGCGCCGCCATCATGCTCGCGAAGGCGTTCGTCGCCGGTTTTGGTTTTGTCGCCGGCTGTTTCTCGGCAACCTCAGCATCGCTGTCGCCATCCTCTCGACGTTCACGTATAATGCACGTCCCGACGTGAGATTCCAAAAGCATCTTGGCAACGTTCTTTGCGCATAAAGGACACCGTTCGAATCGCGACGATGAATCCGTGGAAGTTCGCGCCTTCTTCGCGCCGTCCGCCGCGCTCGGCGTCTTAACAGCCGGTGCAAAATACGCGGCGATGCTCCCTCGTTTATGCGTCATCGCCCGAGACGCGCGCTCACCGCGAGTTCACAGTGTTCGTCGTCACCTCTCGCACACTCACTCGTATCGCCTCGCTCAATCCTTTCGCGTCGTGCAACGACTTCGTAATCAAGATTTGAACTCTCGCGATGGCGTCCTTGGGTTCGATTTTCGACGTCGTCGCGGCGTGGCCTCCGATCTTCTTGCGCGATATGGGAAAGTCGTTCGCGCGCGTCTCCCTCGAGCGTTTCATCGACGCGCGACGCGCGGACGAGTGAAGTCGGTGCGCGAGGCGCTGAGTTGTTTTGATTTGCTCGGGCTATCACAGCTATCGCGCTACTTCTACAGTTCTACTCTTTTCCTTCTTTTCCTTCTTTTGCTTCTTCTCCTTCTTCTCCTTCTTCTCCTTCTTCTCCTTCTTCGCCTTTTCGTTTTTCCGACGCGCGTCGTTCTTCGCAACGTCGTCGTCGTCGTCGTCGCCGAAGTCGGTTCGTCTGACGCCCGTCCACTCGCTCTTCAACACGCCTCTGCCGCCGAGACCTCGCTTCGTGCCCTTGGCGACGTTTGTTTCGTGCGCGGATTTAAATAAAGCCTCTTGATCGTTCTCGGTGAATCCCTTGCCGCGCTTAGCGCGATCGGCGCCGTCTTCGTCGTCCGCGGCGCCGTCGTCGTTCAAGTCGCGCTCGCGTTTCGAGCCGACCAAGCCGCCCCAGGCGAAACCCGCGCGCGTCCACCAATCGCTGAGTTTGGTGCTCAAAGACTTTTCACCCTCGTACGACACGCCCGAAGGTCTCACCGTCGTTTCGACCGCACCTTTGCCGTCGGATTTGCGCTTTTTCTTGTCCTTCTTAGACTTTTCCCTTGGCTTTTTCTTCGTCTCCGCGGCGGCGGGCGCCGACGCGCTCCCGCGTTGAATCCCATACTTGGCCAACTGTTCCGCCTCAAACTTTGCGATGCGTTCGAGCTTACCCACGCGCCCACCGAACGTGGATCCGCGATGATTATCCTCCGCCAGCTCTCGCATGAGCTGCAAATCGCTCTTCGATCCGCTAAACGCCACGCCGTCGCGTCCCGTCGCCGTCCCCAGTCTCGCCGCGACTTCATCCTCGCTCGAATCCTCGCTCTCGCTCGAGTCTCCATCGCGTCCCGACGTCGACGTCGACGACGTCGTCTTCCCATCCTCCTCGCCTCCGACGACGCGCGCAATCTTGCTCGCCGCGTTCGCGTACGTCCCCTCCCACCACTTTTCGTCCCACGCGTACCTCGTCTTCCTCTTCCCCACGCCCGCGTTATCCTCGCGCTTCACCACCTCGATCGCCTCCGCGCGTCCGTGTCGTCTTTTCCCCAGTCCATCGCCCCTGTCGCGCGCGCGCGGGTCGTTCGCGCGCCGTCAGTCTCCGCTCTGCTCTTCGGCGGTCGGGCGTCCCGCCGCCGGTCGTCGGTCGCGTCGGTCGCCTCGGTCGTCGGTCGCGCGCACTTGGACCATCCCATCGCGCGCAGCACGCGCTCGCCCATGCCGCCGTACGACTTCGCCCCCGGCGCGGCGTCGTGCGTCGGCACCTTCATCGCGTCGTCGCCCGCGCGCGTCTCTGCGGGCGCGCGCCGCGCGCGCGACGCCGCCGGTCGGTCGCCGGTGGCACGCGTCGACGACCGAACGCGCGCGGCATCGCGCATCGCGCGCGGCATCGTTCGGCGCATCTCGCGACGGCGCGCGAAAAACATGCTCGAGCGGGCGCGTCTCGCGACGGCACCGCGCGGCGCGCGCGCGGAGGCGCGAAGGCGCGTCGTCGTGGCCGCGAAATCGAAGTCGAAATCGAAGTCGAAGTCGAAGAATTCGTCGAAGTCGGCGGCGAAGTCAGAGCTCGCGCTCAGGGACTCGGCGGCGGCGTCGTACGATCCGACGCGCGCGATCGTGCGCGACGACGCGCTGCGCGAGAAACGATTGGCCAAGATAATCGCCAAGGCGGTGACGAACGCCGAGTACGAGCTCGCGCTGGAGCGGCTCCAGAACGAATTGGTTTGCCTGATGGATTACGCGAAGCTTCGGGGGAAGAAGATCATCGTGATTTTCGAGGGACGCGACGCGGCGGGGAAGGGAGGGTGCATCTCGCGAATCACGGAGGTGCTGTCGCCGAGAGTGTGTCGCGTGTGCGCGCTGTCGGCGCCGACCGAGGCGGAGAAAAGTCAGTGGTACTTTCAACGGTACGCTCGACATTTGCCGAGCGCGGGGGAGATCGTGCTGTTCGACAGGTCGTGGTATAATCGAAGCGGCGTCGAACGCGTGATGGGATTCGCGACGAGCGAGGAGGTGGAGCGGTTCGAGAGAGAGGTGAACGTCTTCGAGCGCATGCTTTTGGACGCGGATTACGAAATCATCAAGCTTTGGTTCGACGTGAGCGACGCGGAACAGGAGCGGCGGTTCCGAGGGAGACTCGAGAACAGTGAAAAACGATGGAAATTATCACCCATGGACTTGTTTGCGCGCAGCAAGTGGTACGACTACGCTCTCGCGCGAGATTTGATGTTCGAAAACACGAGCGAGGCTGTTCCGTGGAGCATCGTGCCGGCGGACGACAAACGCGTCGCGCGCTTGAACGCCATCCAGCACATTCTCGCCGCGATAGACTACGACGAAGTCGCGAAGGAACCATTAGAGTTGCCTCCAAGGCAAGAGCGTCCAAAAGGGTACGAAGAAAAGGATTTAACGACGTGGGATCCGCGCCGCGCGCGCGTCGTCCCGCAAGTGTATACGAGCGAAGGTTTGGCGACGCGCGAGATCGATGGTAAGAGCTGGAAGGAGCTCGCCGACGCCGTCGCTAAATCGGCAAAGAAGAAGTTTGCCATCGAAGACGGCGATGGACTGAATTGGCCGAAGTAATTTTGTATTTCACGCAACCGTACCCTGTACTCGCCGTCGCCGGCAACCCCCCTGCGCCGCACCTCGCAGCGCGCTGCACGCGCGAGCGTCGCGAGCGAAACCCGAGACGCGCGTCGCGAGCGATGTTTAACGCGATGCCGCGCGCGTCGCTCTCGCCCGCGTCGTCCTTGTTCACCTCGCGTCGCGTCGGCGTCGATTCGGACGTGTCTTTGACGAGTGTTGTGGATAACCACCATCGGCGGGCGCGCGTCGTCGGTCGTCGCGCGCGACACGTCGCGCGCGCGTCCGAGGTCGACATCGACGCTGGTAAGTACATGCTCGAGCGCGAGGACTATCTGTTCGTCGATTGCCGTTCGTGGAAGGAGTACGACCGCTCGCACATCACAAAGCCGCCGGCGAAAACAATCAACGTGCCGCTCGCGCAGGACGCGAGCGTGGAGGATTGGGTGAAAGCCGCGCGAGAAAAGACGCGACCTGGTATGAAATTGTTGATCGTCGACGCCGATGGGGCGAGAGTGGCGGAGTTGGTAAGCGGGCTCGAAGCCGCGGGCTACACGAACGCAGTCCCGGTGGCGGGCGGCTACGCGGCGTGGACCGCCAAGTACACCACGTTCGGGCGTAAAGTGCCACCGAAAGGGAAATTCGTGAGTACGGGGAAGGAGGCGTTGAAGAGCGGGTTGGATCTCGATCCCAACGTCGCGAGCGCGTACGAGGAAAACTGGGGTCGAGCGCCGCCGAAGTACGGCGAGGAGGCCAAGTCGGACTGAGACCACATTCGGCCGATCGCGCGTGTAATTAAAGCATTGATGTCAGAAACGTACATTTCAGAAATAACCTTCGCCTACGCTCGGCGTCGTTTCGTGGAGGACGGTTCGCCGCCGTCCGCGTCGCGCGTCGCGCGAGCTCGATGACGACCGCCGCGACGGTACGAGTATCGCCAGACTTTGCCTCGCCTCGCGCTATGAGACCGATACCCGGTCCCGCAAACGCCTTCGCGTCGCGTGAAAACATCGCACACGCGCGCGCGAACGGTGAAGGCGACGAAGGTGCGCGTGAGGCGACGCCCAACGACGCGACGAGTTCAAATCCCGCGGCGACAGCTGAAGATGTCCTCGACGCCGCGCTCTTCGCGTCCGCGCCTTGGCGCCGCGCGCTGGACGCCATCGACGTCGAAAACTTCGACCCGAATCGTGCGGAGTGTAAATACAACGTCGCTTGGTTGCGTCGCGGTGGATGGCGATCGGGAAGGGCGCCGCGCGTGGCGGGCGCGCTTCGCGAGCTCGGCGCTACGTCGAACGGCGACGGCGCGGGAACGCTGTGCGATCCCACTGGTGAGATTAGAGTCATCGTGCATCGGGAATTGATGATGAGTGAGCGTGCGCTTGCCTCGGGCTGCGCGGTGGTGCTGCGAGACGTGCCGGTGTTGAGTGTGGATGCCACGGCGCACGCGCTCGCGGTGACGAGCGAAAACTTAGTGGCGGTGTTTGAGGCAGACGTCGATGCGTACGCTGCGAGCGCAGCGAAGCGAACGAGAATCGAGCGCGAAGCGTTGCGAGAGCGGTTAAGAGAAAGCGCGGTGATCGAAGCGGTGAGCGGAGTCGACTGGGAAGACTTTCAAGACGTCGCCGGAGATTTTTCCGGGTACGGCGGCGACGCGCCACCCTCGGCTGAAATCGACCACAACGCGCGCGATGAAGAGACAGTGCACACGGACGAAATGATGAATGATGTGACGACCGCGCCCACGCCCGATGGACCGAGTGACTTCGCGCTGCAGCTTGCGGCGCTCTACGCCGACGACGGGGACGCTTGAGTGCTTGACTGCATCGGCGATCTCTTCATAACCTCGCGCGCGAGAACGACGACGACGAACCAGCGGACTCGTGTTGACGGCGAGATAGTCGATAAGCGCTCGTGCAACGCCTGGCGATGGCGTCAATCCCGACGCTACGCATCGCTTACGCCACGGGTAACCACGGCAAGTTTGCCGAAGCCAAGCACGTATTCAACAGACCGGAAAACCTCGCGCGAGCGAACGTGATTCTGCAGCAATTCGACGTGGACACTGTTGAAATACAAGGCTCAAAAGTGGACATCAGCAAGCACAAGCTCAAAGAGGCGGCGACGATTCTTTTTCAAGAGGCAGATGCGGGCGATTTTGATTACCTCCTCGTCGAAGACGTGTCACTCGATCTCGACGCCTTGAACGGATTCCCGGGGCCCTATTGCAAACCCATGCTTGAAGCGATCGGACCCGATGGACTATGGGACGTGATGTCCCGGTACGAAGATCGTAACGCGACGGTTACGTGCACGGTTGGAGCGATGGCCGTGCGAGCGGGGGGCTCTCGCGAGACGAATGTGTTTATCGGCTCTATCAGGGGAACGATGGTGCCTCCGCGAGGTGAAGTCAAGCACGGCAAGGCGTCGTGGAACAGCGTTTTCCAGCCCGCGGGATTCGCCAAGACGTTTGGAGAACTGCAGTTCGTGGAGCAAGCGGAGATTTCGCACAGGCGCATTGCGCTTGAGAAGTTTTTAGGAAACGCAATCGAGGCGGCGACAGAGGTCAACTGTTAGAAGATCTTGTAGCATGATTATTAGCCATATATAGATAGAACGGTGTCTCGTTAGTAGTACGTCGGATCATCGCGCGAGTTGCGAGACGGCCTCGCCCGTCTAGCATCGCCGTCGTCCCGAAACGGTCGCCTTTCGTCTTCGTAATACTCGTCCACTTCGTACTCATCTCTTGAGCGACCACCGCGACGTTCATTTTTACTTCGCGACTTGCCGAGCTCGACCGATCGTCGACCGATGAGAAACCAAATCCTAATCAACAATAGTGCGCGGCTCGGAAGCGAAAATAATTCCTCGACGACAATGTCTCGCCATTCTGCGAGCTGCCGAGCGTCGTTTTGCGACGAAACCTCCATGACGGCTTCGTCGTAGTCATCTAACGGCTCGTGATCGTCCGCGAACTCTTCTTCGTGGAAATGCCGACCCAACCTGCGCGGTTGGCGTTTCGCGCCGGCGTTTCGCGCCGCAACCGCCACGTTCGCCACCGCGGCGAATATCGCGAGCGTCGTGATCCCGGCTGCGAGTGGAAGCACTTGCGATGAGGGTGTCGCGCTCACACCGACGCTCGATCGGCCACTGTTGCCGTCGAAACCTAGCGTGCTTCCGAGTGCGCCAGTCAGCGCGTTGAATGGATTTTGAGCCGTTTGGCGCGAGAAGGACGACGCGTCGCTCGCTGCCGACACCCCTCGTCGCGTTGTCATCGCCGACGACGCGCTCTGCGGAGATTTGCGCAAGTCAATCGCCAATGTAGGCGCTGTTCGACCCGTGGCTTCTTCAGCGAACTCGAGCAAAGCGCCGACGCTTCTGTCGGCGCTCGCGTGCCGGTACACCGGCCCTTTGCCCGCGGGCAAAGCGACGATGGTTGGAAAAGTCTTGGCGCGAAAGTATTTCGCCGCAAACTGCTTCATCTCAGCGCTATCGCATCTCAGCCGGCACACGCGCACGGTGGGGTCGTTGGCGTAGCACACCGCTACCGCCGTCCACGCCGGCTGCACGTCGTCGCACCATCGGCAATTCTCCGTCTCCACCAGCAGCATCACCGTCTCGTCCCTGTGCGTCAGCATCCCCACCACATCATCTCGCGTCAACTCTTCCACCGTGCTCGCGCTCACCACGGCGTGCGTTCGCGTCGTCGGCGCGCTCATCCGTCTCTGTTCGCTCCTCGACCGTCTCGCTCGCGCGAACTCCGCGTCGCGTTCTCGTTCGCTCATCGCCGTCGTCCGTCGACTCCCGTACTCTCCCACTTCACCTCGTCTCCATCGTCCATCATCATTCGTCGTCGGAATCAACAGCCGCTGTCCGACGTACAGCGCCGGCGCGTCTTCGTCGTTTCCTTCGTCGTCGAACCGAATCCCATTCGCCTCGCACACCGCCTCCGCGCTCGTCCCGTGCGCTCGCGCGATCTCGTTCAGCGTGTCCCCGTACATCACCGTGTGCACGTCGTAATCATCCCGATCCCGATCCCTCGCTCGCGCGTCGTTCGTTCGCGACGCCCGCGCCGTCGTCGTCGTCGTCGTCGTCCCGCGCGACCGATGGCGACGATTCCGCCGAAGACGACGCCCGTCGCGCGTCGCGCCGCGCTCGATCGCGCGCGTCGACGCCGCGCCGCGCGTCGCGCGCGTCGACATCGCGGTCGTCTCCTTCGTGCTTCGCGCGCGCCGCACTGCCGATCGCGCCGCGCCTCGACGTCGCGCGGCGCCCTTCCCGCCCTCGTCCAGATTTTTTCAGTCTTCGCGCGCGACGGGGCCTCGCCGGCTCGAGGGGCCGCGACGCGTCGGGTGACGATCGCGCGCGGCCACCGGTGCGCGCTGAAGCGACGAGAACGCAAAGAATTTTGGTACAAATTACAATTTTTCAGCCGTCGTCCGTTTCGTATTCGCTCTCTTCGTCGTCGCCGTCGTCTGTCTCATATTCGTCGTCGTCGTCTGTCTCATATTCGTCTTCGTCTTCGTCGTCGTCGTACCGCGTAACCGCGGGTCTACGACCGTGTAGAGCGCGGCGGAGTAGTGCTCGGCCGAAATGAAGATCATCTTCCGCGTCGTCACTGTCGCTATCGATGAAGTCAGAGTCGTATTCGCTGGAATCGTCGTCTCCCGAGTGCACGCCTTCGCCGTCGTCGTCGTAACGCACCCAATCGACCTCAGCCTCGCGCACCATCTCGCGTAGACTGTTAATTTGATGCCGAATGCGCGCTTCGTTGATGTTTACCCGACCGTCTGCATCTTCAATGCGTTCTTCCGAGTCTTCGTCCGAATAATCTTCTTCCCATCCATCGTGGTCCATGTTCAAAACCATGGGCTCGATCTCTTCGTGCTCGTCTTCGACGTCTGATTCGTCATCGGCTGGTCGTAGTCTCCCAACTTCGTGCAGACGCACGGTTGACTCGTGTGTGTTCAAGATATCATACTCCACCGTAGCGCAAAGAGTGTCGGAATTCACATCCCACGCGGCGTCAATCATGCCCGAAGGAACGTCGACAGTGCAAATATCTGAATAATCGAGCATGTCGATGGTACAAAAAGAATGCTTGTACGGATGATGACACTTGCGCAAGGATGAAAGCGGTGGCTCGTTTCTAGGGTGTAAAATGTGCGCCATACCCACGGTGCCGGTGAGGTTGAACTTTAGCGCTGCACGGTCGAGTGAAGGCACCACGCGGAGCAAGCGTGATGACCGAATGTCCCACACTTCCCGCCCGATAATGATTTCGTTTCCTCCCGGATGGAAACACGCGCCCGCAGCCTCTGAATAACGGTCGAATCGTCGAATTGGCTTATCATTCGCCAATCGTACATCCCAGAGTACTTCATCCCACAAAATCAAGTCGTCGCTTGGAGAAAATGAAACTTCGTCGTTGTTTTTCGTCAATAACGGAGGGCCGCCAGTGTTCGAGGTGAGCCTGCGTGTAACGCGATGTGTTTCCATGTCCGCGAGCTCGACGACTGATTCGAGGCTACCGCTGACAAATTGAGAGCCCGTGGAGTTTATGGCGCACCCAGAGTGACCAGAGCACCAAAGCATGTAGGGCGCATCGTCTGGATTCGGGAGGCTCCAAATTGAGCAGCTTTCCACCGACGTAACGGCGAATAACGGTGTCGGGCACAGCGGACCAGCCGCCGCAATCTTGCGAATGGCGCCACTGACCCTCCCTGGCGTGGCGGCTATTTCCAAGAGCTCTCCAGATATGTGGTCGTACAGATGAAGCTCGCCGTCATTGTCACCGATGATGATTTGTTCCGGCACGCCATACAAGAAAGACGCGGCGGTGAATAAGCAATCATTGCCCCGAATCGCGCGCAGCGGTCTGAATCTGCTGTACACAAAGTGTCGATCAGCTCGACGCATGCCGGCATCCCAGCCAGTCACGTTAGCCCACTCACGCTGGCGAAGACGAGCCGTCAAGTTTCGCGGTGCTTCAAGAATACGTTTTGGCTGAGGACACTGATGCGGCGCAAGCAAAGAGAAGGGAGCGCACGCCGTAATCGGCGCGGCGCACTGCCGATGCTGAGCTCGGAGGTATTGCGTCAGAATAGAATCTAATCGCGAACGCACGCCACAACCCGTTTCACCGCGTGGTGCATCGGAGACCAACACACCGGGTGTAGGAAACTCTTTGTGAACGCGCTCCTTCACGCTTGGCGATGGTGTTTGGTGTTCATTCGCACAGCAGGCGCGTTCTGTTGCACCAACTGCAATGGGTGGTGTGATAAGAGATTTCCGTATTTCTTCTCCGTTAGTTTTTCGCTTTTTGCCTCGTCGTGTGCTGCAAGGAGTAACAACAATACCATTTGCTCCTGGTTTGCTCGTTTTGACCGAATTGACCGAAGTTGTGACCACTGCGGGTGAAAGTTTGCTGGCTCGACTTGATTCTCCACGCCGTGGCCCTTTGCGCGGCGGCGCTTGAGTGGAGCCTTGCTCGAGCCCAAGAGTGAACGGTTCGCCCGCAATCCCGAGCATACCGCGTGCCGCACCAGTCATTCTCGATCGTGGTGCACGCCGATACATCTTTGTGCGAGCTGTCTTGCTCTTGAAATTTAGCTTGAGGCGCGGCGCAGGCGAAGGACACAAACGACCTACACTCGCGCTGCGACCCGGGCGCTCCATCCCCGCCTCGTCCACGAGCGAAGCCGCGGTACTCGTCAAGCCAGCCGCGACGAGATGCTCATGCATTATTTGTAAAAGCTCGTTGTGCGGATATCGAACTTTAGTTGCAGCTGCAATCAAGTGTCGTTCGAGTTTCGCCAGAGGCGGCGCCGCAGCGTCGGACGCCACCGCGGGCGTCGTCGCTTTGACGTTTGCAAACCCTGCGGTTGCCGCGATGAGCTCCACGGCGCATCGATGAAACTCTGTGGCGGCAGCCTGAACCGTAGCAGCTGTACCGTTTTCGCGCTTCGAGTCCACGATCGCTAGTTCGTCAAACGCGGAGTGTTGCGTCGTCCCCGTCTCGCGCAAAAGCTCTGAAAGATGCCGCGCTATTTGCAGCGTCTGTAGAGTGTTTGCGATTGACGCATCGCGAGATAACCCGAGCAAGGCACGACAACAAAGTGCTCTAGATATGTTCATAGACGGCTGAGGTAACGTCTTCGACGTTTTAAACAGCAGGTTGAGCAAAGACTTAACGCCAAAAGCCTCTCGGATATGTTTCCGCCCCGCCTCAAACGTTTCCTCCATTCGCGCGTAGTCAAAAACTGAGAACGACTTGCCATCGATGCTGTGAGAGCGCTGTAACTTCCCACTCTGTGATTTAGCATCGGTACTATGCAAGGCGTAAGGGGGAGAAACGAGATTGCAAACGACTTTCAAAGCCTCGACCACGGCTTCAGTGTCGACCGCCTCTGCCGCATTCTCGACGACATCTATGAGAACGTACCCAGAAGAGTAATATTCATCAAATTGCGCCTTTGCCGTGTGCACTCTTCCAGTGGGATGTGACGTCACAATCTTTAAAACGCTTAAAGATCCCAAAACGCACTCGCGAAGAGTCTTTTCACCCGGAGCCAAAGTGAGCAAGTCGAGCATCACCTTCGGCCCTTTTTGCGCCACGAAGGCTTCTATGACGAGCCACGACTTGGTTTGCATGACGGCGGCGATGCGCTTTTGGCGACTCACTAAGCTAAATAGTCGCTCCGTCGCATCGTATCCGATATCCATCGCTTGTAGCATCGCACGATTATTGGTGCTCGTACTCTTCTTCGATTTGCCCATCACCTTTTCTTCGATCGCTTTGACGTGTTGCGCAAAATGCGCGCGCATGTACTGTCTAAGCAACAAGCTCACGTGATCTCCAGTCTCTTTCGCCTGCGAAATCTCGTTCGGAGACATCGATGGGCGCACCTTATCTACGTCTACAACCATCACTGCCAACGTCCGAAGGACGTCAAGGACGAGCTTGAGGCCAGCCTCCGCGTCAAACGCCACGACGACGACGGGGATTTGCATGGCAAACGTCAGGAACAATGCGGCTTGACGACGCGCGTACTCGTTGCTGCAATCTAAAAGCTCGAGCGATACTTTCACATATCGTCGTGCCAAGTCCACCTGCGGCGACACGAGACGTTCGAGCGCCGTGGTGATGCTCGCGATACCGAATAGGCAGCGCGTCAAATTGTAGTACGTCATAGGCCCTCTGGGAATGTTTAGCAACAACTTTGCGCCACCGGCGTCAATGAAAGAAATCGCAAACTTCCGATGCGCCAGAAACGCACTGACGACAGAGAGCGCTTCGGATAGTTGAGGATCTCCAGGCCAAGCCGAAGTTTCTCCGTGGTGCCGCTTGAAGCCGTACTTCTCAAGCCACCCGTTTTCGCGGGGTCCCGCGACGAGACGCAGAGAGAGTTCGAGGACACCGTGCTTGAGTGCCTCTGCAAAACACTCAACATAATCGCCTATTGCTCCCACACACGTCAAGCGCGCTTGCATTAACGAGCGATGAAGATCGTCGTGATCGCCCGCATCGAGTCCGCTCGAGCAACCTTCGCCGGCGTCCTCGGCTAAACGCAACGTGTCCTCGCAAGAAATTTCCCACGCGGGCATGTCTTCGCCACCGCGACAGATCAACCGCACGAGCGGTATCAACAAACTCTCCATCACCCCGTTTCGTATGTTATCGCTCGCCGCGGTATCCGTGACGAGTAACGAGCAAAGCGCGCCCATCGCGTACGTCTTCAGCCGCCGCATGTCCAATTCCGCCGTCGGCCCGAGCAAGTGTTCGTTATCTCGCCTCGCCTCCATCGCTTGCACGTACGACCGACCCTCAAACGCGATCTCGCTCAGCACGTTGCAATACAAATCTTTCGTCGCATCATCGAACGGAAGGATTGAACATTTTTGCGCGTTTCGCATTCGGCACCCCAACCCGCACGCGCGCATCACCCGCATCGCTCCCGCTTGCTCGCACAGTGCGCTGACGTACATCTGCTCCCCCACGGCGATGTCAACGATCGACCGCCGCCACTCAGGCTTGAACGGCATGTCATCGATCGCCTTCAGCCCGGCGTACTCGCGTCGGAGCGCGCTCGAGCACGACCCGCTGAAATCCTCAAAGCCTCGTTCCTCGCGTTCGATCGCGCGCGCCAGCGCGTGATACGACCGCGTCGCATCGTCAATAGCGCCTCGCGTGCGCGCCGCGACGACGCTTTTCCACGCCTCCTCCATCTCGCGCGCGTTTCGTTTCGATTCCGCCGCGAACGTCGACGCCGCCAACTTCTCCACGCTCGGCGGCACCGCGTGCTCGCGCGTTCGACGCCCCCGCGCGCGAGGCGTCGCCTCGCCGTCCGCGCCGCCGCTCGTCGTCGCGCGCGGCATCGCGTCGCCGCGCGGCATCGCGCGCGCGCCGCTCTGCCGAGCCGCCGGCGCGTCGCCGGCATTCGTCGACGCGTTCGAGTCGGCACAGACGCGCTCGCGAACGCATCGCGCGCCGAACGAGCGCGACGACTCGGCATCGCTCGGTCGCGCGCGTCGTCGGACCTCGCGCCGCGCCCGTCGTCCGCGTCGCTCGCGCGCGCGCGTTCGGACGATGTTTCGATTGACGACGACGTCCCCGGCGTTGGCGACGCGATGCGCGCTCGGACGGCGCATCGCGGGCGCGCATCGCGCGCGAATGACGACGTGCAACGCACGGCGGCACGATGTCGTCGGAACGCGCGTCGTGGGCGCGCGACGAGACGCGAGGACGCGATGGACGGGGGCGGGCGCGAGCGCGGCGGCGAGCGATAAGGCGAACGCGACGGCGAGCGACGCGGAGCCGGTGAAACTGCTGACGAGCGATGAGAGCGAGAATTTGTTGAAAATACGACACACGGTGCGTTGGAAATGCGAGGCGTGGGGAGACTTGCGTCGGTGGTGGATCGGACGACGACGCGCGAGGGGCGAGCGGAGGGGGTTTGTGCGCGACCTGAACCACGCGGGGACGAAAGGAGACTGACGATGGGTTCGCTGATTTTACGCTTCGCAGAGCGCGCACGTGATGGCGATGGCGGTGCAAAAGGTGTTTCCGAGCGCGCAGTGCACGATCGGGCCTTGGATCGACCGGGGATTTTATTACGACTTTTACTACCCAGAGGGTTTCACCGATCAAGACATGAAGAAGATTCAAAAGGAAATGTATAAGATTATTCGCAAGGATTACCCGCTTCGCAGGGAGGAAGTGTCGCGAGAAGAAGCCGAACGCCGAATCCGGGAGATTAACGAGCCGTACAAGCTCGAAATCTTAGAAGCCATCAAGACGGAGCCGATTACGATTTATCACATCGGCGACGAGTGGTGGGATTTGTGCGCGGGACCTCACGTGGAGTCCACGGGCAAGCTTGATCAGAAAGCGTTCGCGCTCGAAAGTGTGGCTGGGGCGTACTGGCGTGGTGACGAAACGAAGCCGATGTTGCAGCGCATTTACGGCACGGCGTGGGAGAATGAAGCACAGCTTCAGGCGTACAACGATTTCAAGGCGGAGGCGAAGCGTCGCGATCACCGAACGATCGGTAAGGATTTGGGTTTGTTCTCCCTTCAACAAGATAACGCTGGCGGCGGCTTGGTGTTTTGGCATCCGAAAGGCGCGCACATGCGACACATGATCGAGACGTACTGGAAGGATCTCCATCTGGCGCGCGGGTACGAGCTCTTGTACTCACCGCACGTCGCCAAGCAAGAGTTGTGGAAAACCTCTGGTCACAGCGATTTTTATTCCGAGAACATGTACCAGCCCATCAAGGTTGAAGACGAAATGTATCAGCTCAAACCGATGAACTGCCCGTTCCACATCGTCGTTTACCAAGACGGATACTACTCGTACAAGGATTTACCCATTCGTTGGGCTGAGCTTGGCACGGTGTATAGATATGAACGTAGCGGCACCATGCACGGCTTGTTCCGAGTGAGAGGTTTCACGCAGGATGACGCGCACATATTCTGCCTCCCGGATCAAATCACAGACGAGATCAAGAGCGTTCTCGATTTGACTGAAGAAATTCTGAGCACGTTTGGTTTTAAGGAGTTTGAAGTCAACCTATCCACCAGGCCGGAAAAGTCTGTCGGCGACGACAAGATTTGGGACACCGCGGAAGGTGCGCTTAAGGACGCATTGCAAATGAAGGGATGGGATTACATCGTCGACGACGGCGGTGGAGCGTTCTACGGGCCGAAGATTGACATTAAGATTTTGGACGCAATCGGGCGTAAGTGGCAATGCTCCACGGTGCAGCTCGACTTCAACCTGCCGGAGCGATTCGACCTATCCTACGTCGATCGCGAGAACGCAAAGCAGCGACCAATCATGATTCACCGCGCCATTTTCGGTTCCCTTGAGAGATTCTTCGGTATTCTCACCGAGAACTACGCCGGGGAGTTCCCGTTGTGGCTCGCCCCGATTCAAGTGCGCTTGCTTCCTGTGACGGACGAAGTCAGCGATTATACCGAAGGCGTCGCGAAAAAGCTCCGCGATGCGGGCGTGCGCGTTGAAATTTGCACCGGACAACGTCTCGCTAAGCTCGTGCGCACGGCTGAGAAGGCAAAGATCCCGGTCATGGCGGTCGTCGGTAGAGAAGAAGCGGAGAACAACACGTTGGCTGTGCGTACGTTCAAGGATGGCGACGTCGGTACGTTGTCTGTCGACGAAGTGTTGTCACGCGTCACCACCGCGAACGCGACAAAGGGTCAAAGCTTCTAGGAAGAGTCATTATGGACGATAAACGCATCTTTTGTAATCGCTAATCACAACTGGAATATTCTTTACTTAACACGCCGCGTCTCCGTCATCAATCGAAGTCGCTGTCTTCGTCGTCGCTATTCAACGCCATCTTCGCCCCTCGACGAATATTCGTCGCCTTATCTATCACATTCATCGCCTTCTTAGCCGCCCGCGGGTTCGCATCGCAGTCGTTATCGCCACCTTCGTAATTGATCACCCCCTTCGAAGCGAGCACCAGACGCAAATGCTCTGTGGGAAAATCATCCGTCCCGCCGACGTCGTCGAAACCGACAATATAATCCACAACCTTGGTGTTACGAATCAGACAGAGCGTCGGCAACATCCAAATTTTAAGCTTTTCCGTCAAAAACGGCGACTTCTCGGCGTTGATTCTACAGACTAACGTCTCCGTGTGCTTCCTCGCCACCGCCGCGACGTGTTTATCCATCACCTCGCACGGCCACGACGAAGTTCTATAAAAATGTACAATCATCTTATCCTCTCCCTTCATCTTTTCGAAAAACGCTTTCTCATCATCTAAATCATTCACCACCCCGTGTCCACGCTCCAGCGCGCTCTTCCGCGCTTCGTGCGTCGATTTCATCGCCTCCAAGCGTTTCCTTCGAATATCCTCCAACGCGTCGCCGTCCATCTTTTCCAATCGATGCAGCTCATCGTCCACGGAATCCTCCACCGCGCGCGCCATGTCGTACACCTTTTGCTCCACCATGGCCTATCGCGTTCGAGTTGCGTCAGTCGTCGTCCGTTCGCGTTCGGTCGCGGTCAACGCGCGCGCGACAGCTCGAAAGTCAAAAAATCAAATCGACGCGCGCGCGGCGTGTCGCTTTCACCGTCGCGCGCGGCGCTTTTCGAACGCACCTGCATCGCGTCGTTAGCGTTCATCGCGCGCGCGTCCTCCGTCGTCGCACGCGGTGTGTCGTCGTCGCGATCGCGTCGTCGTCGCGTTCTGACGCTCGGCGTGTGCCGACGAGCGTAAAGTCTTCTTTGAGCGATACTGATTATAAAACTTCTCGAACGAGCGTCGCGCGCGCGAAGAATCGGACGAGCGAGGACGCCGAGCGATATCGCTCAAACGTCTTTTCTCGCACGTCGTCACCGATTCGCGCGGCACGGCGCCGTCGATTTGATTTTAAAGGTATGGATTCCGCGGTTTCGCCGTCAAAGCGACGCCGTCCAAGGCGCGCTTCAAATCTTCCTCGAATCCTTGCTCCAGAGGATCTCCCGGGCCGTACCTGCGAAGGACTCGGCCATCGCGACCGACTAAAAACTTGGTGTAATTCCAAGGAATTTCTCCGTCGAACGGCGGTCTCTTTAAAAACTCGTACACCGGCGATTGCTTCGCCGAACTCGTGACGTCGTCCACCAACGGCGCCGTCAAAACCGCATCCGGATCATCCTTGAATTCCTCGTACGACGCCGGATCGATTCCTTTGCACTTGACCGGTTTAGCCTTGACCGCGATTTTATCCATCACCGGAAACGTATCGACGCCGAATTTCTTATACGCGTACGCGCGTTCCATCTCGCTCGTTCCCGGCGCTTGGCACCCGAACTGATTCGCGGGAAACGCGATGATTTCAAAGCCCCTATCGCGATACGTCTCATACATCCGCCTCAGCGCTGGGTAGTTGCTGTTCACCAGAGGTCACTCGCTCGCCACGTTGACGACGACGCTCACTTTGCCCCGATACGCCGCCAGCGGCGTCGGTTTCCCGTACTGCATCACCGTGAGATCGTACAACGACTCGGGCGACTCCGCCGCGCGCGCCGGCGTCACCGTCACCATCGCCGCGAGCGTCGCGACGCGCGCCATCGCCCGTCGTCGCGTCGTCGTCGCGTCGTCGTCGTAAGCATCGTCGACGGTTACCGACGGGACACCCCTACCGTTCGTCGCGCGCGTCGTCGTCGCCGTCGCGCGCGCTCGCCTCGTCGTCGCGCGCGTCGTCGTCATCGTCCGCGTCGCGCCCGCGCGCGCGGCCGTCGTCGACATGAATCGCCGCGCCGGCGCACCTCCGCGCGTCACAGAGTGTCGCGTCCGCATCCATGTCGGCGCGCGCGTTCGCGTTCGCGTCGGCGTCGCGCGTGCAGCCGACGCGCGTGCTCGCGCGCCGTCGCGACGCGCGGAGACGCGCGTCGAACGCCGACGGCGCGTCGTCCTGGACCGTCGTCGTCGATCGCGCGTCGTCGCGCTTCGGCAGCGACCTGCTCGTCGAGCGCGTGTCGAGCGACTGCCCGAACGCCGCGTTCGCGGGCGCGCTGGTGCTGACGCGCGCGGACGCGCCCGACGCGGTGCTGAGCGAACGACGGGACGACGGACGCGAGTCGCGGTCGGGACGCGCGGTCGGGCGAGGCGGGGTGTTCGACGCGTTCGCGACGCTGCCGGCGACGCTCGAGGGCGAGGCGAGACGAGGGAAGAAGACGATCGGAATATTAGGCCTGGGGGCGGGCACGTGCGCGGAAATCATGGCGGGACATCACGACGACGTGGACATGATCGGGTGGGAGCTGGATCCAGCCATCGTGGAACTGGCGAGACGACACTTCGCGGTGGGGGATTTGGAACGCGAGGGGAGGTTGCGCGTCGTCACGGGGGACGCGTTCGAGGGGTGCGCGCGGAGCGAGATCGAGTTCGACGGACTCATCGTCGATTGTTTCGATGAGAATTCAGTCGTGGTGGCGTGTTTGAAGGATAAAGCGACGTGGGAGGCGTTGGCGGCGCGACTGAAACCGGGCGGTCGCGTCGTGGCCAACGTGAGCACGGGACGAGGGAAAGGCGCGAAGCTGGACGACGCCATCGCGTGCGCGCAGGCGCTCGCGGACGCGACGTCGGATGAAGTCACGATTTGGCGCGCGGGGGCGTGTTCGATATGGAACGAGCTCATTTTGAGCGGGCCCGAGGTGAATTGGCGTCGCGTCGCGGACGAGTACGGCGATTTCGCGAGTTTGACAAAGGATTGGTTTTACTTTAAAAAGCCAGCGGACGCGGCTTCCGGCGCGCCGTGGCTCGCGAAAACGCTCGGGGTAGATAACGATAGCGCATAGCAAATACATTATTATAGAAACAACACGAATACAATCAATCAAAGTCGCCGAAGACGCTTTGAATCGCCGCCTTCGTCAAACCATCCGGCGTGTGCGTCGCGCGAAATCCCGCTCGAATCGCCGCCTCAACGTTCCGCTCGTCGTCGTCGAACAACACCACGGTACCCCTAAACTTTTCCCACGCGTCTTCACCGTACTTTTCGCGCAAAAGTTCCTCTATTTGTCTATTCTTCCCGCCCTCGACCGCGCACCCATCCTTCACGCCGACGCGACTCGGCGTCGAAATGTCCGCTCGCGTCATCGCCCCCTCGCCCAACACGCGATCGACGTACGCTTGTATGACCTCATACTTGCCAAAACTCGTTATTTTCACATCCATCCCTCGTCGATTCGCGTACTCTGTCGCCCGCGCCATCGTCGCGTCCGTCAGTCGTCTCGTCGTCGTCGTCGCGTCCGTCGTCCGTCGTCCGTCGTCCGTCGTCCGTCGTCGTCGTCCCCGTCCCGTCGTCGTCGTCCCTCGACCGCGCGCGCGCTCGACCGCGGCTTCGAATCTCGGGTCGAGCCTCTTCGTCTCTCGTCGCACCTAAAAACGCTCGAAAGCACTCGACGTCGACGAACTCTCGCTCGACGTCGCGCAGCTCGAGCGCCTCGACGCGCTCGACCGTGACGCGCTCGGCGAACGAGTGCCGCGCGAGGACGGTGAGATCGAAATCGACGCACGCCAGGCGCGCGTCGCCGGACGCGGGCGCCGCGTCGTCGCGCGCCATCGGTCGCGTCGCGCGATGTCGCGTCGCCGACGTCGCGTCGCGTCCAACACCATTCGCGCGAGCGATCGGCAGAGCGCGACGACGCGATGGACTCGGACTCGCGACGCGGCGACGCGACGCGCGCGCGATCGACGCGCGGCGCAAAGCGCGGCGCGCGCGCGGCGCTCGTCGGCGCGCTCGCGGCGTCGCGCATCGCGCGCGCTTCGTCGCAGGGTGTTGAGACACCGCCGCTGAACGCGCACGTGAGCGCGCGCGCGCGCGTCGCGAGCGCGGGAATGGACCCGAACATCGAGGCGACGGCGGCGGCGTGGTTCGCGAATCTCGGGTTCCGCGTCCTCGAGGGCGCGACGGCGACGACGCGGGGCGCGTGGGGAGGGACGGCGCGCGAGAGCGACGCGCGGTTCGCGACGTCGTATTGCCTGGACGCGAGCACGAACACGAGCGCGCTGGAGGATTACGATTTCGTCGGGTGGTTGCCGGTGTCGAACGCGATCGAGGACGTCATGAGCGATCGCGCCGACTTTAAGGTGGTGCTGTTCGAAACGATGGCGACGGAGTGGTGGGAGCACGCGAGGACGCGAGCGGAGAGCGCGAAGGCGCTGGGAGACGCGTGCGGATGCGGCGCGGGGGCGACGCGGTCGACGGCGTCGACGTGTGGGAACGAGGATTATCATTATTGCGATATTTATCCGTGCGTGTGGGAGCGCGCGTTCGGGAGCGCGACGCCGGACGAGGAGACGTGGAAGACCAAGTACATCGAGCGCGTGCGCGAGATCAAATCCGCCGCGCCGCCGGGGCGTTTATTGACGATACCGATGACCGCCGCCCCGGTCGGGCACGCCACCGCGGTGAAGATATCGAAACTCATAGCGCAGTTCCTCGAGATCACGGACGATCTCGACGCCTTCGGCGAGGCGTACCCGTTCCTTCGTCGCGATTTGAACGGCGTCGCGCTCAGCAACGTCTCCATCGCGTGGGTCGCCTTCGTCGTCGTCGCCAGCGCGTACATCGGTTTCTTCGCCAACAAGAGCGATCCGGCGAGGCGATTCGTGCGTCGGCACATCTGTTAGCGCCCGTCCAGACTTAGTCCGTAGCACGAATGTCCATAGCACGCTCGCGCGTCGACGCGCGCGACCAAACCAAACTCAACTTCCGAAGCGCCGCACACGTCGACGATGCCCGACGACGGCGCGCGCGCGGCGGACCACGCGCGAGGGCAGCGAAAGCTCGATGAGTTTCGACGACACAAAGCCGAGGCCAAGGCGCGGTCGAGCGAGGACGCGCGCGCGACGCGCGACGACGAGAAGGATGCGCCGAGCGAGGCTGCGGAGAAAAAACACGACGACGTCGCCGTCGTCAAGCAAAAGCTCGTCAAGGCGGTGAAAAAGGGGAAAGCGATCGAGGCGGAGCGAGACGCGGCGCGCGCGCGCGCGGAGGCGGCGGAGGAGGCGCGGGATGCGCTGATGAAGGAGTTGGAGGTGGTCAAGGCGGAGACGGGGGAACGAGCGGCGGCGCGAGAGGAAGCGGAAGTCATGCGAGAGCAGTTGAAACGAAACGCGGAGGCGTTGGCGTACGCGAATGATGAATCACGCGAGGCGGCGGATGCGGCGCGCGCGGTCGCGAAGAAAATGGAGGAAGAGCTAGAGACGTTGCGCGCGGCGCTGCGGGAGGCGACGGCGGGCGCGGAGAAGGCGTCGCGAGGCGAGGAAGAAATCTCAAAGCTTCGAGAAGCGCTGCGAGAGGCGAGCGAAGGCAAAGCGTCGGCGGAAAAGCAAGCCGAGTCGTTCAAGCGCGCGGCGGAACAGACGACGAGTGGGGCGGAATCTAGGGTGTTGGAATTGAACGCCGAACTCGACGCCAAGTCGACGAAATTATCCAGTCTCGAGGCGGAACTTCTGGCGCTGTCGAGCGCGGCCGAAGACGAAAAGTCTGCGTTGGCGGCTGAAAATATTCGGCTGGCGAGTAAATTAGATGAGGGCCGGTTGGCGCTCGAAGAGGTGGAAAAGGAGAAGGAGATGTATCTCGCGGAATGCGAAAGAGTGTTGCAGCAAAACGAACAACACGAGCGAATGGCGGAAGAGTTGAAGCAACGATTGAGGGAGTCCGAGATGAAAGCAGAGGCACACGCCGATGAGATGAGTTCACTCAAGACATCCCAGGACGCGAACAAAGCCGTCGTCGAGGCAGAAAAACGCATCGCCGAAGCGCAATCGCAATTGGCGATGGTACAAGATGACGCGAGCCACATGCAAGCGGCGGCGGAATCGCAGGCGAAGGAACTCCGTACGAAGATCCAAAGTCTGGAAGCGCAAATCCAAAGTTTGGAAGTGGCGTTGCAAGCGCAACGAGCGACGCCGACGCCACCGAGCGCTACCGACGAATCCATCGGACTACGCCAAGAGTTAGATTCGGCGAATCAACAAATTAAGCAGCTTCAGAGTTTGCTCTCGGACGCTCGCGCAAGCCAAGCCGCCTCGAGTTCCTTCACGAACAAAAAGAACGAAGACTTCGCGGACACAGATATCGAGGGCGCAGTTCTCACGGGCGGCTCATACGCATTCGTCCCGCTTCAAAATCAGATGAAGTCGGTGACAAACGCGCCGATGCTCCACCACCCGATTGCGCTGGAAGTTGCGAGTAACTTTGACAGGGCATCTGTGTACTTGCAACGACGACCGTTCGTCCGTCTTGCGCTTTCCGTGTACGTCTTCATTCTGCACTTGATCATTTTGTTTTAATACAACGAATTGGCGAGGCCTAGCGACTAAAATTCTATTCATCCCCGACGCACTTGGCTTGACGATTCCTGATGGCGAGGCGACATTGCTCAACCTCCAAAGGACATTCGTCTTCACCATCCCACCCACCGATGAGCGCTATGAGCATATCAACGGGAGGTAACGGCTGTAAAGCTTCGATCCAGCGTTCGTTGCGCGCACGTTTAGCTCTTACTCGACGCTGAGCATTCTCCTTCGCGTCTCTTTCGAGTTGCTGTTCTCGCGAGCGAAGAAAGAGCTTTGGAAGTCGATCGGCCTCAGCCGTCATGATTTCCTCCCTCGTGCGTTCCCTCGCACCGGTCGAAGACTTGAAATTGCTCACGACCACGGCGACTTCACGAATCTTGTCCGTCGTGCGTTTTCCCACGGTGAGTAAAGCGAGCTCGGTGGCCTTTTTGGTCAGGACGTCTTCCGCGGTTTCCGACGTCGCGTCTTCGGACTTTACAGGGAAAGCAGCGCTCTTAGAGTACTGCACTGACGTTCCTTCGATGGCCATCTTCACCGTGAGCGTCGAGGGCCAGCGCTCCGTGAATGCCTGATGCACTTTGATGGTGGAGTACAAGTCGCGCGCGCGCGCGCCGAGAGTGAGCTCAATTCTCTCTCGTTCGCCGCACGTCAATGGATTGTACCATCCCGCTGGTCCGCCCGTGACACCGACGTCGCTACCTACGTTTTTTGGTAACGGCTTTGGTACCATCGTGAGCGTCATCGAAGAGCTGAGCGTATTCTTTTCGTGCACCTTGTGCACGACTTCAGAGTCGTCGACGCCATGCGCGGCTTTGCACAAAGCCAGCGCCCTTTCGCGCGTGAGTCCTACGAGCGCCTCCAACCGCTTCGCGTTTAGCTCGCGAACATCCCAAGCGGTGCGTAAATTATGCAACGCGAGGTTCCTACGAATCAAAGGTTCGTTGCACTTTGGCAAATGCGAACTCGGCAGTTGGCGAAAGCATCTTTCGAGATCGGCTTCGTCTTCAATGACGACGACACCGTTCGGTTTCGCTAACTTCGAAGCGATTTTCGCCAACATCTTGTTTCGCGCGACGCCGACGGACACGCTGTACCCGCACTCTTCCGCGATCGCTCGACGTATGGATTCCGCAAACGCCTTTCCTCGCTGGGATGGCTTGGCACCGTTTTCGAGCTGCACGTACGCCTCGTCCACGGACGCTCTTTGATAAATCAGCGTGCCACCGTCGACCCGCAACCGTTCACACGCAGCGTACAGCTTCGCGTGCAATTCGTACGAAGCGCGCGTGTACGGCTCGTAACTCAACATGTGATCGTCCGTCGAGTGCACGTGCACCACCTCGCCGCCGTGCGGCGTCAACAACGCCCGACACTTGTCCGGATTCATGTGTTTCGTCGCCCCTAACTCCCGCGCGCGATGATCGACGCATATGATATCCCCATGCTGCCGCACCGCCACCGGCACGTCTCTCAACCTCGGATTCCTTTGTTTCTCCACCGCCGCGAAGAACGCGTCCGCGTCCACGTGCGCGACGCATCGTCCTCGTCGTTTCGACGTCGGTCTTTCCCCCCCGAACCCGTCGTCATCGGTCGCGCCCTTTTCTTGACTTCCTCGCGTGCGCATGTCGTTTTTACGGCGTCGATTGATACATCCCGATCATGTGGCCGTCCGGCGTTCGCACGCACGCCACCGCGCCGTGCGTCTCGTACTGAATCTTCCCGTCCAATCGTCCTCCCAGCGTCAGCGCCGCGTTCACGCGCGTCTGCACGTCGTCCACCTCGAAGTGCAATATCGGCGTGTACCCCGTCTGCAGCTGCGATTCGTGCTCGGCGCGTTGCAGCGCGAGCGTCGGCGCGTTTCCCGTCGTCGAATCCGCACCGCGCGAATCGAGCGCGAGTTCGGCGAACGTTTCCGTGCAGACGGCGATTCGGAGACCGAGGGCGCGCTCGTAGAAGGCGGCGGCGCGCGGGACGTCGCGCTGGAGGAGCAGGATCTGGCGCAGCGACGGGAACGCGCGCGTCATCGACGGACGGCGTGTGGCGCGCGGCGCGAGCGCGAAGATCGATCGAGGCGTCGGGACGCGGCCGTCGTAAAACTACAAACTAAAATAGACCCGCGAGCTCGGTGTCGGCCTGCGCGAGCTCGATGAGCAAATCGTCGTCGAAGAATTTACTCACGGTGACGTCTTCGGACATGCCCTTGCGACGACGCGTCTTGACCATGAACTCGCGAGCGAGGTGAGGGACGGGGGCGGGTTCGAGGGGACGCAACACGACGGTCTTGTCGAGAGGATCGCCCGGAACGACGGCCCAGTGGTCGAAGTAGGACTGACCGAAGGCTTGGCCTTGGGTGTGGTAGCGCAGGTCGGTCTCGAAACCAAAGGTTTCGATGGCGGGGATGAGCGCCTTGACGGTGTACACGGGGGTGCCAGGTTTTGGGGCATCGCTGACGACGTGTCCGCGACGTTTACTGAGCACGGTGTAGATGGCGCTCATGCAATCGGCGGGAGATTGGATCTCAACTTCGTAAATGGGCTCCATCAATCGCGGAGTGGCCATGAGGAAGGCGCTGTACGCGCAGCGACGCGCGGTGGGGATGATTTGCCCGCCCCCTCGCTGAAGCGGGGCGTCGGCGACGACGGCGTCTAAAATTTTGAACTTGACCTCGCGGATAGGCTCATCGCACAGCGGACCCTCGCGCGTGCCCCACTGGAATCCTTGTACAACGGAGTCACGAATCGCCGCAAGCAATCCTTTGTCGACTTCGGACGGCAAAGTGTCGTCCAACAACGCGTTGGGGCCGGCCGCGTCGGGGCCAAACGCCCAGACACTCTTCGCAGCGAGCGCGTCCCACTCGTACTCTGACTTGAAGAAATCGCTCACCTGTTTCTTCGGCGCACTCAAATTGACTTTCCCGGTCTCGATATCTCGCGCAAGTCCCTTGTCGAGGGGCTCGGCGATCATCGTGAGTTTGTTCTTTTTGTTCGGCGTCTCCGCGTAGCACTTGAGCGAGCTCGTCTCCACGACGGTTTCGTTAAAGCAAACCACAGGATCACTCACCTTGACCTCGATTTCGCTGTACATTTCTCGGAGATCCTTCATCACGCTATCTAAAAACAACTCCCCCGTGCCCATGATTGTGTGTTCGCCGCTTTCCTCAACCTTGGTCACGCAGGCGGGGTAGGATTTGGTAATCTTGCGCAAACCTTCAACCATTTTCGGCAAGTCGCTCGGGTTGAGAGGCTCCGCAGCGATCTTCATCACCGATTTGTTATCAAACTCTAACGGTTTGAAAGCGTACAAGTCGTCGTCGTACCCTTTCGGCATCTTCTCCGGTACCAACGTGGCAGTTGTGGTGATGCTTTGGTCTATGCCTTCGATGAGGACCCAAGCGCCCGCGCGCGCTTCCTTGATGGGAATACGATAACGCGCTTCGTATATCCACATATTCGTCACATTCTTCACCACGCTGTCTTCTTCGTCATCTGGGGAGAAGTTTTCGCCGAGAACACGAACGCGATCGTTCTTCCTAAGCGTCCCGCACATCACGCGACCGAGCGCGTCGAACGCCGAGCAATCGCTTTTTGGGATGAGTTTGGAAACCATCACCACGGCTGGTGCGTCCGGGTCACACGCCCGCATTGCATCGACGAGTTTGCCGCCGTTCTTTACCGGGCCGCTGTAAGCGCGCTCAATCTTCATAGCCGCGCCTTCTTCCGCCGTCGGGATGTGTGCGGCGAGCATATCCGCCAGCCCAGACGCGGCGCCGAAAATCTTCTGGCACGTCATCTTGAGCAGCGGCTTCGTGTTTGCTTTCGTCTCCTTTGGCTTCAGTTTGATGCCAAATTCCTTCAACTTATCAGACACGCTGTCAATAGTTTCACCGACAACTTGGCTGAAAACTTTGTACAACGGTTCGAGGATGAACTGCACGAAGGTGCGCTCGCCGCCGCCCGGCGGTGGCTTCTTCTTGAACATCCGCGTATCGCCGTGATAATACACATCGCCCCACATCCTCTTTGCGAACTCCTTATGATCGACTAACACGCCGTTCACATCGACGTAGAGTTTGGCGAACGATTCTAAGGTGAAACTAAATCCGTACAAAGCGCTCCCAAAGCAAACCTTGCCGTTTTCCGGACTCACCGTCGGCAGAGCTCCGTCGGCGTCTGGTGTGTAAAACGTCTCGATCAAGCCGTTGATTTCTTCGATCGTGTGACGGAGCTTGTGATAGGCATCCGCGGGCGGAAGCTTGAGCTCGACAATCAAGCGATCAATCTTCGATATGAAGACGCACACGGGCAAACCGTCTCGCGCCGCGTGCTTGATTTGTCGCGTCGTCGAAGTCATAACACCTTCGCACGCATCGACGACAAGCAACACTCCATCCGCCAACCGCATCGATGCCGTCACTTCATCGCTAAAATTCACGTGTCCTGGCGTATCCATGACGTTAAACACCATCGTCTTCCCTCGACTCGTCTGCAACGGCAGCGTCATCGGCGTCGACTTGAGCGAAATCCCTCTCGCCTGCTCATCCATCCTCGTATCCGTGTACCTCAGCTGCTTATCGTTCGCCAGCCAGTCATAATTCACGTCGTGCGAACACTCGAGCAGCATGTCAAACAGCGTCGTTTTCCCGTGATGCAAATGTCCCGCCACGCACACGTTGCGTCCCATTCTTCGCGACTCCCCGTGCAAGCCCACCAGGAACTCCTCGCTCACCTTCATGGCGACCTCCGCGTCTTGCGACTGCACTTGCGCCCCCACGCTTCCTCCCACGTATCTCTGTCCCGCGGCTTCGATGTTCTTCACCTTTACCGGCGCCACGATGGGCGTCTCGAGCGCCTGCGCGTCTTCGTTCTCCACGAGCGTCTCCGTGCCCTCCCCGTACACCTCCTCGGCGGTCGGGTAGTACTTTTTATCCTCCGCGAGCGTGATCGCGGACGCGTTCAAGTCATCATCGTCCATCGCGTCGTCCTCGCTCGCGTCGGACGCGTCGTGGGCGTCCTCGCGCGCGGCGTTCGTCGCCGCCGCCGCGCGATCGTCCCGACTCTCGTCGCGACGCGCGACGTCGTCGTCGTCGTCCGACGATCCAATCTCGGGGCCGACGTAGTTTCCGAACTCATCGTACAGGTTCGCGTCCATCGCGTCCAAGTTCGCGGGCGCGCCGCGCGCGCGTGTGACGACGCGCGGAAAGTCGCGCAATTCGCGACGACGGTGCAAACCCCCGCGGCGCCGCGGCGCGGCGCGGCCGCGGTTCGACGCGGCGAGCGGTGGGGAAGCCGGTCGGTGAAGACGACGTGAAACGCTAATAAACTTGAATGAACGTATTACACAAAGTTTGCTCGCGCGATCGCGCGGGCGCGCGAAGGCGACGAACGTCGCGAGTGACTATCGAGCGGCGGCGCGGCGCGGCGATTTTACGCGCCGACTGGCTCTTCTCTTGGTTCAAGATTGATCCAAACACCTTCCGGGAAGCAGATGGTGGTATCGTACATGATGTTTAATTCTTCACCGAGCTTGTCGCGACCGGGTCCAGCTTTGGAAAGCTTGAACTTTTGAACCGTGCTGGCGAGCATGGTGGTCGCGGCGAGCAAGGCGAAGACGCCGCCGATGCAAGATCGCGGTCCAGCACCGAACGGGGTGTACGTAAAGTCGCGACCAGCAGTCATGCGGCGGCGCATGCGCTCGCGCGCTTGCTCGAGCTTCGCGGGATCACCTCTGGCGACCGCGGATGCTTGCTTCTCCGCCTGCGCGTAGAGCGCCTCGTCGGTGAAGCGGTCGGGATCAAACTTTTCAGGATTCTCCCAAACTCTCGGGTTTCGCCCCATGGCGTACGTGGATAATAAAATAAAGTCTCCAGCTTCAACCTTGTGTCCGCTGGGCAGCGTGTCCGCGCCTTCGGCGAGGCGCGGGAACAAGTTGATCGGGGCGTATTTGCGAAGCGATTCCTTCACAACTCGCTGCGTGTAAGGTAATCGGCCATCTTGCACATCCTTAAATGTCGGCGGTCGACCACCGAGCGCCTCTAACTCCTCTTCGATGCCACGCTGAATGTGTTCGTACCTCGCCACGTGCCAGAGGTTCACGGTAAAGTTGGACGCCGTCGTCCTGTGACCCGCCGCCATGATGTCGTTGATATCCCCCCATAAATCGGCATCCGAAAGAGGATTGCCGTCGGCATCCTTCGCCTTGACCAATACATCTAACAAACAATAATCTTCCTCATCACCTGCCGCTAAGCGCTCCTTAACCACCGCTCGGCGCTCGCTCATGAGCTTTGTGCCAACAGACTCCAAAATCGCGTACTGCTCCTTGAGCTCTCGCACTCGACCGAGACCCAAAAAGTTCTGGAGCTTGAGAATCGGCCCGGGGGTGATGAAGAGCTCGCCCATGATCTCGCTACTACCGTTGTACGCGTTCAAGAGCTTGGAAATATTATCATTTTTGCCCTCTTCGCCTCGAAGCGTTCTGGCTTCGTGCGCCTCGCACTGCTCAAAGTCGTACGCGAACGCAACCTTGCCGATGACATCGAGCGTAACTTGCTGAGAGTCGACGTCGATGTTGATTTCCATCGGCTTACCCGGGTTCATCGCCGCCGCCGACGTCCACGTGTTGCACATGTACGCGATGCGCTCCTCCACCGTCGACGAAAACTGGCTCAGCGAAAACGAGTTGATGAACGGCTTTTGGCACATCAATCTATGATCGCGGTTGTACTGCCCATCGCTCCCAGTGATGCCTTTATTTTGGATCACGTATCGGAAAGCGTCCGGAAGCATTCGTAATCTGTAGTTTTTCGCATTCGTGAAGCACACGTACTCGACGATTTCCGGGTCCAAAATCGACACGCAAAACGGCCCGATGGCATTCTTGATCCCCACGCACTCGCCTTTCTCCGCCGCCCAATCGAGCATGGCGATCGGCATCCCCACTGGATGTTGCGCTGCCTTCACCAACGACTTCAAGAATGACTTACTATCGATCATCGCCGGATTCCCATCCGCGTCTGGCCGCGTCGGCGGCGGTCCCGCGAACCCCAGCGCCTCCTTCGCCGCCGTGTACGGGCACGCGCCTCCCTCTGTTTCGCCCTCGACCGCGTCTTCATCGCCGACCACAACACTCTCACCGCTCGACGTGGCCGTGGCGACCTCATCGTCCTCCTCCGCGACGAGCTCCGGCGCGCTCGACGCCCCCGAGCGCGTCCTCGCGAGCGATCGCATCCCGTCCCTCG